>Ga0224495_10002151_pt1 | contig 13162 bp, 15 predicted proteins | sample SF_Jul11_sed_USG_FD_168128 | JGI IMG/M metagenome (GOLD analysis project Ga0224495, IMG submission 168128) | Sediment microbial communities from San Francisco Bay, California, United States - SF_Jul11_sed_USGS_4_1 | ecosystem: Environmental > Aquatic > Marine > Sediment | place: USA: California... | reverse complement strand
TTTTGTTTGGTAGGCACGATTGGACTCGAACCAACGACCCCTTGGATGTCGACCAAGTGCTCTAACCAGCTGAGCTACGCGCCTGTTGCAGGGGTCGCATTGTATCCGAAAGGCTTTGCTGCTTCAAACAATATACAGAAAATTTAGTAATTCCCGGATGCCAGATTATCGAAACGGGTATATTCACCACGGAACGCTAGTTCGATTTTGCCAATCGGGCCGTTACGCTGCTTACCTATGATGATTTCGGCCTTGCCTTTGTCAGGCGAGTCGTTGTTATAGACTTCGTCGCGGTAGATGAACAGGATCAGGTCTGCGTCCTGCTCAATCGCGCCGGATTCGCGCAGATCCGACATCACTGGACGTTTGTTGGGACGTTGTTCTAGGCTGCGATTCAACTGCGAAAGGGCAATCACCGGGACATGCAACTCCTTAGCCAACGCTTTTAAAGAACGGGAAATCTCGGATATTTCAGTTGCACGATTTTCACTGGTTTTCCCGGCATTTGAACTCATCAACTGCAAATAATCCACCACAATGAGTCCCAGGCCATTATTCTGACGATGCAACCGGCGCGACCTCGCGCGCAATTCCAAAGCTGACAGCGCCGCGCTTTCGTCAATGTGTATCGGCGCGTCGTTGAGTTTACCCAAGGCATGGGTCAGTCTGCCCCAATCATCATCCTGCAAACGCCCAGTTCGCAAATCATGCTGATTGAGTTTTCCGACTGAACCCAGCATACGCATTGCCAACTGGTTCGCACCCATTTCCATACTGAAAATTGCTACCGCCAATTTGCTGTCCATCGCTACGTTCTCTGCGATGTTGATGGAAAATGCAGTCTTGCCCATACTTGGTCGTCCTGCCACAATGACCAAATCTCCAGCCTGCAGACCCGATGTCATGCGATCAAGATCGGTAAATCCGGTGGCTGTACCAGTCACATCACTTGGATTATCACGGCCATACAACGTCTCGATCCGCTCCACTACTTGCGATAATAATGGCGGCATGGACACAAATCCCTGCTTTCCCTTCGAGCCTGCTTCGGCAATTTCGAACACTTTGCTTTCGGCTTCATCAAGCAGTTGAGCGGCATCTCTGCCGGTAGGATTATAGGCACTGCTGGCAATGTCGCTGCCGACTTCAGCCAGTTTACGCATGATGGAACGCTCGCGCACAATCTCGCCATAGCGACGAATGTTGGCTGCCGATGGCACGTTCTGAACCAATCCACCGAGGTATGGCAAGCCGCCGACCTTATCCAATTCTCCTGCGATCTCTAGCGCTTCGGCCACGGTTATCACATCCACTGGTTTTGCCAGTTCGCTCAGACGCACCACTTGACGATATATCAGACGATGCTCCTGACGGTAAAAATCCTCGTCAGTAATCAGATCGGCGATTTTATCCAACGCGCTTGCTTCCAGCAGCAAGCCACCCAGCACAGACTGTTCGGCTTCCACCGAATGTGGCGGCAATTTGATCTGTTCGATCTGCACATCCGGAGCGGTAAAATTTTGCATGAATTATTTAATCAGAAAGACAATAAGCCAATTTGTATTTTACCCTCGCCCAAGCAGAATCCCAAAAACAAAAAAGGACTGTTGCCAGTCCTTCTGTTACCACCTTGAAATAGCAGTAAATTACTGTTCTCCCAGCACCGAAACGGTAATGTCTGAAATCACATCAGTATGCAGCACAATCTTGACCGGATGGTCGCCGATCTGCTTCAGGTGGCCTTCAGCCATACGCACTTGTGACTTTTCAACCTCGAAACCCATTGCAACCAGTGCTGCAGCAATATCAGCATTAGTGACTGAACCAAACAGCTTGCCGTCTACACCGGCCTTCTGCACAATTTGCACAGTCAGGCCAGCCAGTTTTTCGCCGTGCGTCTGCGCTTCGGCAAATTTAGCTTTTTCGGTTGCTTCAAGTTCTGCACGGCGCACTTCGAATTCAGCCATGTTAGCGGCAGTTGCACGCTTGGCTTTTCCTTGTGGAATCAGAAAGTTGCGAGCAAAACCATTTTTGACCTTGACCACATCACCTAGTTGGCCGAGATTGGTCACCTTTTCCATCAAAATAATTTGCATGTCCGGGCTCCTTAGTGCAGATCAGTGTATGGCAACAAAGCCAGAAAACGTGCACGTTTCACAGCTGTGCTCAATTGGCGCTGGTAACGCGTCTTGGTGCCGGTGATGCGAGCCGGAATCAGCTTGCCGTTCTCGGTAACGAATTCCTTGAGGATATTGACATCCTTGTAATCCACTTCGGCAATCTTCTCGACTGTAAAGCGGCAAAATTTGCGGCGCTTGAACAGATTGTTGCGAGAAGAACGCTTGTTCTTGTCATCTTTCTTTTTATCTGATGGACGAGCCATGATATTTCCTTATTCCAAAATTATGTCGTTGTTTAGCAAAATGCGATATCGACTGAAACATTCGAGCGCCGATCAGACGGACGTTTCGGCTAAAACATCAACCTCCAACCCCCCAGCCGCCGACTGACCACCCGTCTGCATGGAGCGAGATTTCTCTTCCTTCATCATGGCCGATGGTTCGACAATTGCGGTCTTCGTCTTGACCGTAAGATGGCGCAACACGGCATCATTGAAGCGGAATGCATGTTCCAGTTCATCCAGTGTTTCCTGTTTGCATTCAATATTAACCAACACGTAATGTGCTTTGTGTATCTTCTGGATAGGGTAAGCCAACTGGCGACGGCCCCAGTCTTCCAACCGGTGAATATGGCCGCCCTGAGAGGTGACCAGCGTTCGATAGCGCTCAATCATGGCGGGCACTTGCTCGCTTTGATCGGGATGCACAATAAAAACGATTTCATAATGTCGCATTACATCTCCTTGTGGTTTTAAAGCCCCCCGCTTGCGCGGCGGTGGAGCAAGGTATGTGGAACCAGATATCAGCTCCACAGGGGGGCGCATTATATCGAAATCAGCTTACGGGTCAAGGGCTTTAAGCCTTTACGGAAATACGCCCGTTTAAATATCATCTTGGTAGCGCGCCGTAATCGGGTAGCGCCAGTCTTTGCCATAACTGCGTTCCGTGATGCGGATTCCCACTGCAGACTGGCGGCGCTTGTATTCGCTAATGCGGATCAGCTGCACCACACGACGAACATCGGCTTCCGGAAAGCCGCGAGCGATGATTTCCGGAATAGCGAGATTCTGTTCGACGTAACAAGCCATGATGGCATCGAGTACTTCATAGGGCGGCAAAGTATCCTGGTCGGTCTGGTCAGCACGCAGTTCGGCACTGGGTGCTCGAGTGATAATGCGTTCTGGAATCACCCTCGTTAAAGTATTACGATAACGCGCCAGACGATACACCAATAATTTGCTGATATCCTTCAACACCGCAAAACCACCCGCCATGTCGCCATAGAGCGTGGCATATCCCACGGTCATCTCGGACTTGTTACCCGTAGTCAGCACCAATGAGCCAAATTTGTTTGATAAAGCCATCAACAAAGTACCACGAATACGCGCCTGTAGATTTTCTTCGGTAGTATCAGCTACATGCCCTGAAAAAGTGCTATCCAGTGTACTCATAAAACTTTGAAATACCGGCTCAATGGAATATTCATCGTAGCGCACGCCGAGAGTGTTCACCATTTCACGCGAGTCATCCAGGCTGATCTGTGCGGTATAAGGGGATGGCATCATCACCGCGTGGACTTTATCCGCACCCAAGGCATCCACCGCGATAGCCAAGGTCAATGCAGAGTCTATCCCGCCCGACATGCCCAGCAACACTCCGGGAAAACGGTTCTTGCCTATGTAGTCCCTCACACCGAGGCATAAAGCGCGGTACACACTGGCATCTTCGCTCATTGCGCTGTCCAATCGACCAGTCGGTCTCAGATCCTTCTCTATCTCAAGCATCAATAAGTCATCTTCAAAAAATTTTGCCTGAGCGGTCAATTCCCCAAGTCTGTCCATTGCGAACGAACCACCGTCAAAAACCAGTTCATCCTGTCCGCCCACCATGTTGGCATATATCATTGCCATACCGGTTTCAGCAATGCGTTCACGAACCACCTGGTGACGCGCTTTCTGCTTCTGCATTGCATAGGGCGATGCATTCAACACCAACAACACCTGGGCATCCGCTTGATGTGCACGACGCGCGGCTTCCGGCTCCCAAATATCGGCACAAATATTCAAGGCGAAGCGAATGCCAGCAACCTCAAACACGCAAGACTCATCACCCTGCTCAAAATAACGCTTCTCATCGAATACCGCATAATTCGGCAGCGCCTGTTTGAGATAGGTCGCGATAATTGTGCCGCCCATGAGTACAGAGGCGGCGTTATAGCGCTTGCCATCCTGCTCGTGCGGATGACCGACTACCACTGCAATGCCGTGTATCTTGCCGGCAAGGTTGTCCAGTGCGCGTGCACACGACAGGTAAAATCCGTCGCGCAACAACAGGTCTTCCGGCGGGTAGCCGCACAGGCTGAGTTCGGGTGTCAGCAACAATTGCGCGCCCCGCTGCCGGGCCAGATCGGCACATTGCAGAATTTTTGCAACGTTGCCTGCCAGGTCACCCAGTATGCCGTTGATTTGCGCGATGGCAAGTTTCATCAATGTGCTGGAAATGTATCAAGGATGCGCATATTACCATCGCAAAAGTGCCATGCCGATACTCTGACACCAACGGTGTGCAACATACTTGCCAGTGTCACATAGGCAATAAAACAGCATTTAACGCAAAGGCAGTATTAATTTGGCTTTAGTCTTATACTTATACTAGTGTTTTCCAACCTTACAGGATCAGTTATTACCATGCATAATATTCCCACCCCATCCGTCCGATTACCTTTAATAAAAGGCAAATCGACACGCGGTTTCACTTTAATAGAAATCATGGTTGTAGTCGTCATCATGGGCATTCTGGCAGCATTAATCGTACCCAAACTGATGGGGCGTACCGACGATGCACGTATCATTGCAGCCAAGCAAGACATTGCCACTGTGATACAGGCCCTCAAGCTGTACAAACTTGATAACCAACGTTACCCTACCACCGAGCAAGGCTTGCAAGCTCTGATTGAAAAACCGACTACAGGTCCAGCTGCCAACGGCTGGAAAACAGGCGGTTATCTGGACAAACTTCCAAAAGATCCATGGGGCAATCCCTATCAATATCTGTCACCCGGCGTCAAGGGCGAGATCGACATCCTTTCATTTGGTGGGGACGGTCAATCTGGCGGATCAGACAATGACGCCGATATCGGCTCGTGGGATCTATAGTCTCGACATTTTCAGATGGCTTGAACCGCACTTGGCCGTGTGTGATTCCCCCGCGCTTGTCTCGCGGTTTCACATTGCTGGAACTGTTGATCGTAATGGTGATCGTCGGTATCACGCTCGGTATGGTGTCATTCAACGCAATGCCGGACGAACGTCAGATATTGTTGAACGATGCCCAACGTATCGCGCTATTGTTGCAATTGGCGCGCGACGAAGCGATTGTGCGCAATCGCCCCATTGCGTTCGAGGCGGACGAAGGACGCTACCGATTTTTGTTTCGTGACGAAAATTCCTGGCAACCTCTGGATCAGGATGACTTGTTTCGTGAGCGTGAATTCAAGCGCTCCCCTGTCATTCTTACGATTACACCATTACCGGCAGAACAAAAAACACCTTTGCGGATAATTTTTGGCCGTGAACCCGTCAGCAAACCGTTTGTCCTGACTTTTGAAACAGGTGAGGTGAGCGTTGCTATCCGGGGAGATGGAATCGGACATTTTTTGGTGGAATGAGATGAGACCCTCCAGACATTACATCACCGGTTTCACTCTGCTGGAAGTGCTGGTTGCGCTGGTTATAGTCGGTACTGCCCTGGGTGCCAGCCTGAGGGCGATTGGCAGCCTGACGCAAAACAGCAGCGACTTGCGTGTGTCAATGATAGCCACCTGGACTGCTGAAAACAGGCTGTCGCAGATTCGACTGGCGCACGAATGGCCGTCACTGGGGCAACGCAAATTCGACTGCCCTCAAGACGACTTACTTCTGGTATGCGAAGAAAACGTATTCGCCACACCCAACCCTTACTTTCGTCGCGTAGAGGTCACAGTCCTGGATGTGCAAAACAAAGATAGACGCATTTTGAAATTGGCTCAGGTGGTTCCGAATGCGCAATAGTCCAATTGGTATCTCAATCGCCAGCCGCCTTAACCGGAACGGCGGCCTGACACTGATCGAATTATTGGTTGCCATCACTGTACTTGCTTTCGTCGCAGTACTTGGCTGGCGTGGACTTGACACTATCGTGCGAACGCGTATTGCCCTTACCAGTGACCTTGAACAAACGCGTGGAATACAACTCGCCTTTGCACAATTGCAAAGCGATTGTGCGCATCTTGCTACACCGGATATTTTGCCTGGCCGTAGCCCCCTCATTGTCGAGCCGGAACGCCTGAAGTTAGTTCGTATAGTATTTGCAGAAAATCAGCCATCGCGCCTGCAAATTGTCACCTACCAGATAAGAAATGGCATATTGACCCGCCACGAAACGCATGAGACCAGAGATCTGGGAGAGCTTGACCGTTTATGGCAAAACACTGCAATCAACACTAATGCTGAAGGCGAAGTAGTATTGCAATCCGGCGTGACAACAATGAGTATGCGACTTTGGGTCAACGGTGGAACTACTTGGCGCTCCGGCGCAGAAATCACCCAAATGAACGCTAACCTGCCCGGGCAAGCGATACAACCGCCTTCCCTGACAGGTCTGGAAGTCTCAATACAGTTACGAGAACATAGCACCGGGCTGCTCAAGATATTCCTGCTGGGGGCAGTATGAACACGCAATTGGTTCTTCCAAACAGTCAACGTGGCGTAGCCGTGGTTACCGCTCTTCTATTGACTACGCTTGCTGTTACCATCGTCGCCAGCCTGTTTTGGCAGCAGCAAGTGCAGGTACGCTCAATTGAAAATCAGAGGCTGCAATTGCAAAAGCAATGGATCTTGCGCGGCGCATTGGATTGGGCCGGATTGATCCTGCGCGAAGATGCAAAACATTCGAGTGTCGACGATCTCGATGAGCCATGGGCAGTGCCTCTCGCAGATACACGGCTCGATCAGTATGTCGAAAATGGCCGCGAGGGGGATGAAGTTTCAGATGCGACCCTATCAGGTGGAATCAGCGATGCACAGGCTCGCTATAATCTGGCCAATCTATGTCAGGACGGGACTATCGCTCCCGCCGAAGTCATGGTTTTCGCACGGCTGCTAAACAACCAAAATCTGGATCCGGCACTGGCGCAGGCAACTGCAGATATGATGGCGGCAGCATCGAAAAATCACGAGAAAATCGATGGAAATACTGCCAACCTGCACGGAGAACAGCCCATAAATCTGGCGCAAATAGACGACCTGCTTGCCGTACCGGGTTTTACTCCGCAAGTACTGGACAAACTGAAGGATTGGGTGATATTCCTGCCTCGGCCCACACCTGTCAATGTGAATACTGCGCCTGCCGAGGTGCTGGCCGCAAGAGTAGAAAATATATCGCTTTCCGATGCCGTCGAATTGGTTAAAAGTCGCAGTACCGCCAGCTTTCGAGATCTAGCGGATTTTAACCACCGATTACCTGGCAAGGCTTCGCCCCTGTTGGACAGCAATGCTTCTATTGCAACCAAATATTTTCTGGTCAATGGTAAAGTACGCATGAATCGGGCAGGATTGGAAATACAGGCATTGATCGAACGCGATGCCAACTACACCAAACTCATCCGGATTCGGGAATACTAAATAACAAACGAGGCATTTTGGGCACACTCTTTATCCGCTTACCCTCCAAGGCAGTAACAGACAGCACTTCAGACCGACTTGCTCTGCCTTGCCCGTTCGCTTTGCTGTCGCAGGGAAAATCCATAGTGCAACAGGGCGTTGCCCCCTTGTCAGAATTGGCCGGTGCGATAGCATCGGCACAGCTTACCGTAGTATTGCTGGCCGCCAGCGATGTCACTTTGCTGAGCGTCAAAATACCTCCGATGTCGCATGCAAAATTGAAAGTTGCCTTGCCTAACATGGTCGAAGATCGTTTGCTTGGGGATCCTGCCGACTGCGTCATCGTCGCAAACAATCCATCCGATGGGTTGCATACTGTTGCGGTAATACAGCGCGGCTGGCTGAACCAAATAGCAAACACACTGATGGCTTTTGGTGCGCAACAGATCAAAGCCTTGCCCGCACAATTGTGTTTGGCATACAAGCCCGATCAAACCGGAGACATGCTCGCTGCCATCAATGAACACAATACCGATATTGACGTCGTTCTGCGCTATTCCGAATACGAAGGCATCGGCCTGAATGTGAGCAAGGATCACGAAAATTCAGACGCATATGAAATAATCCAGGCGTTATCAGCCATCGCGCGCGAAACAAAAATCACGCTCCATGTTCCACTGGCATCGGTGGTGAGTTATCAAAACGAGCTCAATGCCATCCATAACAAACACATAAATGTACTTGCCGACACTTGGCAAAACTGGATAAACGGCGCAGGAACCATGCAGCTTGATCTGATGGATGGACTTGGCACGGGGAAACGTCCAAGCATGGATCTGCGTGCCTGGCGCTGGCCGCTTGTATTATCTACGACCCTGTTACTGATCAATATCATCGCCTTGAATCTTGACTGGTGGCACATGAAGCGTGAAGCCGATTCGTTGCGGACAACCATGACTCAGCTATACAGATCGACTTACCCCGATGAGTCCGTCATCATCGATCCCATTGCGCAGGTTAAGCAGAAGATCGCAGCTGCAAAACACAATTCCGGCCTCGCTGCACCAGACGATTTTACGACCATTATGTCCGCCTTTGGCGAAGCCTGGTCTAGCGTCGTCCCTGCTACAGGGATAGCCGATGCCCCCGCCATAGCCGCATTCGAATATAGTGAGCATAGCCTGATTGTAAGGCTGAAACCGGGAAATAATGTGCCGACCCAACAAATGAAAACTGCTCTGGCCGGACGTAATCTGGCGCTGGAACTCTCGCCCGACAAATCGACGGGTGCGGTGTGGCATATCAGGAGTATAAGATGAAACAGACTAGCCTGATCAATCTATCAAAGCAGTCTTTCCTTGAGTTCTGGAGGGAGCGCAACGCGCATGAGCGGGCAATGCTGACCGCTGCTGTTGCAGTGATTATATTTGCTCTGATCTACATAATGCTGATTAATCCTCCCCTGTCCGGACGCATCCGGCTAAATAGCGAGCTTCCTGCTCTGCGGCAGCAGGTCGCTCAACTGCAGGCGTTAGTAAAAGAAGCCGTCACACTTTCCGGAAAACCCGTCCCCACAGTATCCGCAATAACTGAAGAGGGCATTGCAGCAGAACTTGCCAACAAAGGATTGAAACCCAAAACCTCAACACTTAGCAACGACGGTCAGGCTCAAGTGGAGTTCTCATCCGCTTCTTTTGCCGCATTTCTGGACTGGCTGAACGAAATGCAAAAAAAATCACGACTTTCCGTGGTAAATGCCAACATTGTCGTTTTGCCCAAACCAGATACGGTTAATGCAACCGTGATACTGCGACAGCAAAGGAATGAATAATGCCGCGCGCCTTATTGTGGGTTCTTGCTGCAATAATCAGTATCGCATTCACTGCGTTGGCATTTTTACCGGCAAACTGGATGGCGGCAATAGTAGAAGAGCAAACTGCAGGCCGCTTGACACTCGGGGATGCGCAGGGCACATTGTGGCAGGGATCGGCTTTCATAGGCGGTGCTGCCGGCGACTACGATCCGGTAACCCCGTTGTTGCCAGGAAGGTTTTCTTGGAGTCTATCACCGACAATATTTTTGGGCAGCATAGCTGCCGAATTGGAAAATCCCGCGGCACTGTCACAGCCCGTTGCAATTACCGGGGGGTGGCGCGAATGGCAGATCAGTCCGGCTACCATTATATTGCCGGCCGAACGTCTGGCAGGTTTAGGAGCGCCGCTGAACACCCTGCAACCATCCGGCCAGATGCGGCTATCATGGTCACCGCTTCAATTGGCGCTGCAAGACGGAAAAGTCGAGTTGAACGGTACCATGGATCTGGAATTGATCGACATCGCATCTCGGATGTCACCCGTCAAACCGCTGGGCGACTATAATTTGAACTTTAATTGGCAGGGGCAACAGGCCACAGCGTTACTTAGCACAAACAAGGGGCCGATGCTGTTGAACGGCAAGGGGACATTCAACAACGGACGTTTGCAATTTTCGGGGACAGCACAAGCTGAGACAGGACAAGAAGAGCGGCTGGCAAACTTTCTGAATTTGCTGGGTCAACACCGCACAGTAAACGACAGGGACGCAATTGCGCTTGAGTTCAAATGAAAACAATTAATTCGGAAATACTCACACGAAAAATATCGGCATGGCAGCGGTTGTGCGTAACGGCAATCTTGTTTTGCTCAATTTCCGGAATACAGACGGCCGTTGCGAACGAGTCCGGCGATGCCGTTGCCGGATCCGGCAAGGGTACGCTAAATTTCATCAATGCCGACATCGAATCCGTGATTGCGGCAATCGGGGATTACACCAACACGACATTTGTCATTGATCCACGCGTCAAAGGTACGATCAGCCTGGTATCCGAAAAACCGTTAAGCAAATCCCAGGCATTTCAATTGCTCACTTCTGTATTGCGCATGCACGGCTACAGTGTGGTGGCTGGTTCCGGCTACAGCAAAGTGGTACCCGAGGCCGATGCAAAACTACAAGCTGGTCCTACCCAGTCGAGCTCGGTGCGCGGCGACCAGATCGCAACCCAGATTTTCCAGCTGAATTCGGAATCTGCCTCAAATTTGGTGGCGGTGTTGCGTCCATTGATTGCACCCAACAATACTATCAATGCAAATCCCGGCAACAATACGCTGATCATCACTGATTACGCCGACAATTTGGTGCGGCTCGGGAAGATCATCAAAACGCTGGACAACCCGGCAAGCAGCGAGTTGAGTGTGGTGCCGGTTCGCCATGCAGTAGCCGAAGATATTGCGGCGATAGTCAGCCGGTTGCTCGAACAGGATAACCCGCCGGGAAATCCCGGACGCACCACCCTGATGACGGATTCCCGCAGTAATTCAGTCATTGTTCGTGCATCTTCGGGGGCAAGCGCCGAACTGGCGAAATCCCTGATCGCCAAGCTTGACCAGCCGACCGCACAACCGGGCAATGTCCATGTCGTTTACCTGAAGAATGCCGAAGCGACCAAACTCGCGCTGACTTTGCGCGCCGTGATGTCATCCGATACCACCTCGCTCAGCGCTCCTCCGCCACCGTCCACCCCCGGCAAGCCGCCCGCTCCGGTACAAATATCACTACCCAGCGGCGGCGCGGCTGGATACATTCAGGCAGACCCTACGACCAACACCCTGATCATCACCGCCAGCGAACCCGTTTATCGCAATATGCGTGCAGTCATCGACCAGCTTGATGCTCGCCGTGCCCAGGTTTATATCGAATCCCTGATTGTCGAAGTCACGGCCAAACGAGCGGCAGAATTTGGCATTCAATGGGGATCGCTTTCCGGGGACAGTACCAGCGACTACCGAATCGGGGGCGTGACCGGCTTTTCCTCGGGTGGAGACAACCTGATAAGCCAGGGAGCCGCCCAGGCAACAGGCAGCTTTCTACCACCCGGTAACGGATTGTCCCTGGGTATTTTCCGGCAGATCAACGGACAGGTCGGTTTGGGTGCTTTGGCCCGCGCACTTCAGTCAGACGATGGCGCTAACATCCTCTCGATGCCAAACCTGATCACACTGGACAATGAGGAAGCGAAAATAATCGTCGGCCAGAACGTGCCATTTGTCACGGGTCAATACACCACCTCCGCCTCCGGGGGAAATGCCGGCGTAAATCCGTTCCAGACGATAGAACGCAAGGATATCGGCCTATCGCTGCGCGTTCGCCCACAAATATCCGAAGGCGGCACAGTCAAGATGGCAATCTACCAGGAAACCTCAAGCGTACTGGATTCGTCATCCTCTGCGGGCATCATCACGAACAAACGTTCCATTGACACCAACGTGCTGGTGGACGACGGCGAGATAATCGTACTGGGCGGGCTGATTGACGACACTATGCAGGACAGTACATCCAAAGTACCCGGACTGGGCGATATTCCACTGATCGGCAATCTGTTCAAATACCAGAAACGCAGCCGCGTCAAAACCAATCTGATGGTATTCCTGCGTCCGACCGTGATCCGCAACAACGAACAAAGTACCAATTTGGCATCCGACCGGTACAACTTCATCCGCAATGCGGAAATCGAGGCACAGCCCGAAAACAAACTCACCCTGCCGAACATGGGTTCTCCCGAACTACCCGAGTTGAAGGAAGGCCAAATGAACGGCGGCCTGTTGTTCAATCGTATGGATACCGGCCCCCTGTTTGATACCCCGAAAACAAACGCGGCGGATGATGTGAAATCCGACAATGCCCCGTTGCCTTCCACCCAGGAGCCGACGTTAACGGAGTCAACCAAGCCGGAGTGAGAGTTTCATGCCATTCGATTCAGACCTGTTGATATTGCGCGACAAGTTGCGCACATTTGCCGATGCACGTAACTGGGACCAGTTCCATTCACCGAAGAACCTCAGTATGGCACTGATGGTGGAAGTTGCTGAACTGATGGAACACTTCCAGTGGCTCACCGAGGAGCAAACGGCCAATCTCGATATCGAAAAAAAACTAGTTGTTGCCGAAGAGCTGGCCGACATCCTGCTCTATCTGGTGCGCCTTTCCGACAAGTTGGATGTAGACCTGAACAAAGCCGCATTACTCAAACTGGATAAAAATGCGTTGAAATACCCTGCAGACAAAGTGCGCGGCAGCTCGAAGAAATATTCAGAATATTGAACTTTTAAAGTACTGACACTCTGGCTTCACGGCCCTTCATCTTCCCGATCACTGCCGCCTGCGCGAATCCGGCCTTGCCGAAGGCGGACAATACTTCGTCCACGGCATCCGGCGCAATCGCCACCAGCAGGCCGCCGCTGGTCTGCGGGTCGGCCAATACGCGGCGCTGCCAGTTTTCCATGTGCGGTGCGAAATCCACCTCATGGCCGTAGCTGGCGAGATTGCGGTCGATCGCGCCGGGGCCGTACCCTTGCTGCACCAGCGGCA
>Ga0224495_10002149_pt1 | contig 13166 bp, 13 predicted proteins | sample SF_Jul11_sed_USG_FD_168128 | JGI IMG/M metagenome (GOLD analysis project Ga0224495, IMG submission 168128) | Sediment microbial communities from San Francisco Bay, California, United States - SF_Jul11_sed_USGS_4_1 | ecosystem: Environmental > Aquatic > Marine > Sediment | place: USA: California... | reverse complement strand
GACTGATTCATCGTCGAAGCCGCCTGCACCTGGAAGTGTTTTCAAGAAAATGTAAAAATAACAAAATGATAACTTGACAAAGGTCGTTCCATATCAGCCGCGGGTGAAGCAAAGCGGAACCCGTGGTAAGAGAACCAAAACCAAGCCGACCCCGAAGGGGTCGAATAAAAAGGTGTCCATGGCAACATATACCCAGATTCTGTATCATATCGTTTACGGCACAAAAGACCACAACGGCACGCTTAATCTCGAACGCCATGATGAACTATGCCGTTACACTGCCGGAATCCTAATGAACAATAATTGTTTCGTCTATAAAGTCGGCGGACACACAGAACATCTTCATATTTTAACTGGACTACATCCAACCATTGCTCTGGCCAACGTGGTCAAGGATCTCAAGTTGGCACAATCCAAGTGGATTAAGAAGAAAAACGTATTTCCGGCGTTTGATAACTGGCAGGATGGATATGGAGCGTTCACTTGTTCATGGAAAGATAAAGAACGAATTATCAACTATATCGCCAACCAAATCGAACACCATCATCACAAGACATTTCGCGGTGAATATATCGAAATGTTGCAACAGGCCGGGATTGAATTTGATGAAAAATATCTATGTTGACAATTCGACCCCTCCGGGGTCGATGGGTATGTGGGGCACCCCTACCACGGGTTCCGCTCCGCTTCACCCGCGGCTATTCTTATGGTTATCCCTGCGGGATAAATCATAAGCAGATCAATCAAATTTGATAACATCAATTAAACACATTATCCAAAAAAATACTGATGCCAAAGGTATCGATATAATTGCCAACCACCACTTTCGGCGTCTAACAAAGCACCTCTGAAGTAATGCGGATATGCCTAATACAATTGCCCCAAAAGAAATGCATACCCCTGCACCATGAAAAGATTCACGTATCTTCATTGAACCAACTACACACATTTCAAGAAGCAAAAACACATAAAGTGAAGTAATTAAGAATAAGCTTATAGTCGCAAGGGCTGAAGGAGCCGATGTTGATTTTTTTTCTTGAACAGGACGTATTGTTTGATTTTGACTATTTGCTGCCATTTTTCTCAAATAATACTTCCACAACTGTGCTTTTGTCAAGTAATTGCTTTCTCTGATTTTAGGATTAGCCTTTTGGGTGTGTTTTTACAGTAGCGGGTGCACTGTCATTCCGGCATGACAAATAAGTATCCATTTCTTTTGCCCGCTGCGGCCAGAAGTATTGGCTCAGCCGCTCGGTGGGCATAGCGAATTCGGCCAGCGATCGTGTACCTTCGATACTGTCTGAGGGATGTTGCGTGCAATAGGTCTGGATACTCACCATCTTCTCCAGTCGTATCGCCAAATCCTTCACTGTTCCATCATATAAAAAGACCTCGCGTCGGCCCGGATCTTCAATGAGCGACCGAATGATCGTTGGGTATGAAAGCCGCTGCGGCAGTAGCGGGAAACACCCCGCGGCAATCGCTTCCAGCATGCCGATGCCGAAGAACTCATGGTTGGCCGTGGAGACAACGATATCGGATTCGGCCAAAGCAGATTCATACTCCTCTCGACTTGATTGATACCCCCAGCGGTCAATGTGATCGGCAAAGTAATCTTTGGCCCAGTCAAAAATCTCCGGCTGGTCGCGGAATTGCTCCCCGATGACATTGAGGCGAAAGTCCATCCCTTTTTTCTTGAGAATTTTCATCGCGGCGAAGAAATCCTCCGGATTCTTATCGTGCTCCCACCGCGCAGCCCATAGAACACGAATAGGGCCTGGCTTTCGGTCTCTGGAGTGCTCGATCGGATTGATCCCCGGCGGATGAATGGACGACTTGCTGCGGACCTGCTCGATCACTTCGATGGGTTGATAGTCCGGCATTCGTTTGAGAAATTTTTCAATCGCTTCGAGAAATTCATCCCGATGAAATTCGGAATTAAACCACACCATATCCGCTGCCAGTGCCGTGGTAATATTGGTCATGCAGTATTGATAATCCCGCTCGGATTCGACCTGGACGGGATAGGTGAGCTGGTTTTCATGAAAGTAAACGATTTTCGGCAGCCGCCGGATCGATTCATCAACCAGCCCCAAAAACTCCGCCAGGTTCAGCATATCCGAGCAAAACAGCACATCCCATTGTTCGCCGGCCGCAACACGCTCATTAACCTGCTGAGCAAACGTGATTGCTCCGTGCCGCATCCGCCATTTCCACTTGCTCGGCGGCAGCGTCAGCAATGTAAACGTGTGCTCACTCTGCGCCTGCCATCCGTCCAGAAACGCCTTATGCGACCCGCCATAATAGGATTCTAAAACCAGTATCTTCATCAAAATCGTCTATTTCAATTGTTCTTTTGTAAGCGTTCACAAGTTTTCGATTATACTAAATCGCAGCATGGCCTGAAAGGCCAGCGTATCATAGCCCAGGGCACCGCCCTGGGTTTGGGAATCACCCCATCAATCTTCGCCCTGAAAGGGCACCATAAAATAAAACCGCCTTACTATCCTGCCCTTTCAGGGCGTTTATTGTTTGGGTTGCATCTGTTCCCAGGGCGATGCCCCGGGCTATGATACGCTGGCCTTTCAGGCCGTAAATTCGCATTCTTTTTAAAAATGAGAACGCTTGCTTCCTTTTCTAATCGTTCTTTTTTAGATGAATCAGCGTGATTTGGTTGCGGCTGCCGAGCCGCATGGGTGGGCCCCAGGTGCCGGAGCCGGTGGAAATGTATAAGTTCATCCCGTCAACGGTGTGCAGGCCTTTGAGATATTGAAAGCGTGACCGCACGACCCAGTTGAACGGCCAGATCTGACCGTTGTGCGTATGGCCGCTGAGCATTAAATTGATGCCTGCTTTCGCGGCGGCGGCATATCCGTCCGGCTGGTGATACATCAAAATCGTAAATGTGTTCGGATCAAACGAAATCGACGGCAATATCCGCTCAACCTGCTGCCGGTCTTCACTATCGTCGATGCCGATCAGTTGAATGTCACCGAATTCCACGGCCTCATTTCGCAGCGGAATCACCGGGGTTTCTTTCAGCATCGCCATCACCTCCTCCAAACCCGCATACCGTTCGTGATTGCCGGTGATCCAATAGGCCGGGGCTTTCAGTTCATTCAGCGGTTCAATGGATTCCGCGGACAATCGTCCCGCCGGGTCCAGCAAATCACCGGTAATCAGCACAACATCGGGATTCGATTCGTTGGTTTTGTGAATCAGCCGCCGGAGATGATTTTCGCTGACAGACCCGCGATGGATATCGCTCAGTTGGACAATCGTCATATTCACCGGGGCCGATATGTCAATCGATTTGACTTCGATTCGCCACGCATTGACAAACGAATACAAGGTTAAACACCCGATCACACCAATGACCACCCAGCGTGAAATGGGAACAGGAAAGCGAAAAATCAGATACAACAGGTCATGCCCCAGTAACACAATCAAACATAACCAGCCAACACCCAGACCGATTGCCGAAAGCCGCAGCATCCATTCACACGCCCGGCAAGGAAACCGCCGCTCCAGCGAAGCGAACACCACATACCCGAACGCCAGAACCACCAGCAGCAGCCAGAACCAGAGATTTTGTTTCAGCTTAAAAACCGAAAAAAGCCGGGCGAGGATATAATAATACCCGCCCAGGCAAATGCCGGTAAAGATGCTGATAAAAATTAAAAATCCCATCCACTTCATCAAATATCAACCAATCGCATCAAAGGAGATCACACGCATCGGCAGGCATCCAGTGGGCGTCTTTGCCCTCCCATTTGACATTGCAGCCGATGGGATTGGTCACCGGCGTGGTGATCGGCTGGCCGGCGAGCAGTTCGGTCAGCGCGTTGTCCAGGTCGTTGACGGTCATCTTGCCGGTGTCGCGCGGGTTGTCGACGCCGCGGCCGGTGTAAACGAGTTTGCGGTCTTTGTCGAACACGTAAAAGTGCGGTGTCCGCAGTGCCCCATAGCCCCTAGCCACATCCTGCGTCGCATCATGCAGATACAGCCACGGAAATTTGTACTTGTCCATCCGCTCAACCATGTGATGGTACGAGTCCTCCTCGTACGTGTTAGGGCTGTTGGAATTGATGCCGACAAACGCTACCCCCTGCGGAATAAACTTCTCAGCGGTCGCTCGCGTTACCTCATCGGAGCCGATCACATAGGGGCAATGATTGCAGGTGAAGAAAACCACCAAAACGTCGGCATCGTCAAAATCTGACAGCGAATGCATCGCCCCGTCAGTGCCCGGAAGATTAAAATCCGGCGATTTTTGTCCAATTTGAAGCGTAAAAGCCATTTTTTCCCCTTTCAAACTAAACATTTTATGTTTTAGACAGTACTATTGTAGAGTTAATATGCTCAAATCAAAAGAAAAAAAGATATTCAAATCGTGCTTTTGACGCTATTATGAACAGTAAATAATCAAGCCTAAATCTAAATAATGCAGGAGGCCGACATGGATTTGAAAGAATACTTCGAAAACACCGACGGGCTGGGGGTTCTTTCCACAGCGGATGCCGACGGCAATGTGGATTCGGCGATTTATGCGGTGCCGCATGTCACGGGCGAAGACACACTCGCTTTTATCATGCGTCCGCGACTGAGCTATGACAACCTTCAGCAAAATCCAAAAGCCGCTTACCTGTATATCGAAAAGGGACCCGGCTATCAGGGCCGACGGCTTTACCTGGAAAAAACCGGCCAGGAGGAAGACCCCGAACAGGTAAGACAATTTCGGCGATCCTCACACGGTGACAGCGGCGACGAGGAACAGGCAAAGCTGGTCTATTTCAAGGTGACGCGTGTCCGGCCGCTGGTCGGGGACAAGGAAGAACGCTGAGACATCGTTCAAAACCCAATCCAGACCCGCAGGAGAAATCTCATGAAAATTTTGATCAGCGGTTCACACGGATTTATCGGTTCGGCGCTGCACACCCGCCTTCAACAGCAGGACCATTCGCTGCTGCGCCTGATTCGGCTCACACAGGTCGCTCACTCTGATGAGGTTTTCTGGAACCCGATAGAACATTTCATCGAACGCGGCAAACTGGCCGGTGTGGATGCCGTGGTGCATCTGGCCGGAGAGAACCTTTTCGGGCGATGGAACGACAAAAAGAAGCGGTCCATTTATGACAGCCGTGTGTTGAACACCGCTTTTTTGGCCCGGACCCTGGCAGAAATGGACCCCGGGCCCAAGGTTCTGATCTGTGCCTCGGCCATCGGCTATTACGGCGACCGGGGCGAGCACGACTGCATCGAATCGGCCGCCGCCGGCGAGGGTTTCTTGCCCGATGTCTGCAAGGACTGGGAAGAGGCGACCGTTCCGGCGGCAAACGCGGGGATTCGTGTGGTGAACCTGCGGTTCGGTATCGTGCTGGGTAAAGAAGGCGGCTCACTGGCCAAGATGCTGCCGGCCTTCAAGATGGGCATGGGCGGCCCGCTCGGCGACGGCCAGCAGTGGGTCAGTTGGATTTCGATTCTCGATGTGGTGCGGGTGATCGAGTTTGCGCTGAGCCGCGAGACACTGAAAGGGGCGGTGAATGCGGTCTCGCCGCATCCGGTGCGGAACAAGGAATTTGCCCACGCCATCGGCCACGCCCTGCACCGGCCGGAAGTGGTGCCGATCCCCAAACGGATGCTGCACTTCATGTTCGGCGAAATGGCCGACCAAACCGTCCTGGCCAGCACGAAGGTCCTGCCCCACAAACTCCAACTGGAAGAATTCCAGTTCCAACACCCCGACCTGCACACAGCACTGGAGAGCATTCTCAAGTAGGAGTTCAGAGTTTAGCGTTTAATGTGGCCGAAGCATCCTGCTTCGGAAGTTTTATTATTTTGATCCATTTGGACATAACCCATTCTTGTGATTATGGCAAAAAGGTTAATCGTTCTTTCATGGCCTCGTCAACTTTTTCGAGTATTTTAACAGGCCAATTTTTTAGTCGATATTCCATTGATTGAGGAGAAACTTTATATCTCTTGGCTAAAAGCGAGATGAGTTTGTTTTTAATAGCAGCAGGATTTGAGTATTTGTATTCTGACGGCAGGCTTGTAATTATTTTTTCATATAAACTTCGAGCATCTTTAATCAGGTTTTCCGCTGGCATCAATAATGCAGCAGCAAGCCATTTGGCATTTCGTTCATAATAATGCCAATTCGGATGCTGTTGAATGGCTTTGAAATCAGCAGGATCAGTAACTGCTTCAATTGCTTCTTTATGTAGAAGTATGTGCCCAAGCTCTTCAGCAACTGTCATTCGATAGCGACTTTCCATAGATGCATCGTCAGCGAGGTCATCATCAATGAAAACAAAAATGATACCTGGACGGTCGGTGTAGATTCCAGTCCAACCTAATAATTTATGATTAGCAGCAAGCTTAGGCCAGACGTCAAGATCGATACCGTCCTGTTTTTCCAAAATATTTTCAATGTCAACGGGAATGGAAAAACCGACGCCGTCATGGAAAGACTGTGCAATGCGTTCGAGTTCTGGCAATTCATATCTGTGTAAAAGATCAGCTGGATTTTGTTTGTGCGCCGACATCCTTGCCTTTTATCTCCTCTATTAGCCCTTTAATATCTTCATCTGTTAACTGCACGTTATCAATGGTTCTTAATAAGGCAGGCACAAATCCCTTTGACACAATTGGCTTAATATCAGCAGGAATATCATTGGCATCTTTAGCTAAATCAAAGAATCTATTCCAGTCAGAACTCCCTTTTTCTAAACCAATTACCTGAGCGACAAGGGGTAATTTATCTTCTGGCATAGCTCGTCGTCCATGCTCGATAGCGCTCAAATTGGATGCTGGCATTTCAATCATTTCAGCAAATGATCGCAAACCAAATCCTGCAGTTAGTCTCAATTTTTTTAAAAATACCCCGAAATCCATTTTTCATCCCTTCTTGTATACAATCATTTTCATCATGCACAATTGTTATCATACATGATAACACATCGGTTGTAAAGATGTTTTACTTGAGTTTTTTCAAGATTTCATTACCCAAAAATCTACAGGATGTAACCATTTATGAAAAAAGGAATTACAATATATTGCGATTTTTGTCCAGATACTTATTGCAGAAAATTCGGAAATTAACATCAACGGTCACCTAAGGAAAGTTATCTAATTCTGATTACAAATAAAGGGTTTTTCGTCTCTTTAATATCCACTTATTTCACTGGCAATTACATTGGACGAACGCCCTCTCTCCCATCGGATGCTTCCCCTTGGCAGGGGGAGAATTTTTTGGGTTACTTCTGATACTCAATCGGGACCAGGCACATGAAGCGCGCACCTTGTGTACCAAAAAGATTCCTGAATTCATGCTTTTCATCCGGTCACATTGCGCAACTGCCGTCTTTGTTGTTGCTGTCCATTGAGCAGGTTCCGCTGCTACTGCCCCCGTCTAATGAACAGGCTCCGCCGCCAGCGGCCTTTTTCTGCATGGCATTTTTGTTATAGGGCAGCTTCATCAAAAGCTCGGCCATCATGCAGCTATCGGTCAATCCCGCGAAAACAAGTCCGCAGCCGACAAACATCGGCACGATTAAAAACCACTTACTGGCAAAGATCGCCAGCAGCGTTCCAATTGCAACGAGCGACCCGGCGACAGTTCGCACCTGCCGCTCTATGGACATTGGAACTTTTTCGCGGACAACGGGGTAGCCCTTTTTGAGCCAGCCGTTGAGACTGTCTTTGGCGACACAGATATTTTGCATCCCCGCAGCCAGCAACATCCCCGCCGCTGCCGCGGCCCGGTTACCGCTGCGACAGGACACGATCCATTTCTTATCGCCGGCCAATTCACTCATCCGAGACTGTAATCTATCAAGCGGGACGTTCAGCGACGGTAATATCCGTATCCCCTCGTACTCGTCCGGCCTGCGTACATCCAGAAGCTGCCAATCGCCGCTGTCGAGACGTTCTTTGGCCTGTTCGGCAGTCACAAATTCGATCTCCTTTGCCGAACCCTCACGGTTGACCTGAATAATCTGATCCATATTAAACGGTTTTGCTAACACCTTGCTTTCTGCGTTGGCGATAAAAGCCCGCTTGTCTGTCTCGACCATAAAGGGATTCTGCGTTTTTTCCTGCGCAATCGTGGATTGTTTATGCCCTTTGTAGTCATGAGCCGGATAGACAACCGTATCGTCCGGTAGCTCCTTAAAACGTGCCAGCGTATTGAACATGTCCGCAGGCGAGCCGTTCTGAAAATCCGTTCGCCCGACCGAGCCGATCATCAGCACATCCCCGGTAAACACACACCCGCCGCCAACCAGTGCAATGCTGTCATCGGTATGCCCCGGCGCATCCCATACCTCTAAGTGCCCAGAACCAAACTCAATTGTGTCACCTGCCGAAACCTGTTTCGGGCCAAGCGATGAAATCGCCTTAGGCGACATATATAACGGGCACGGGTACTCGGCTTTCAGGATCGCCGCTGAAGAGATATGATCGGCATGGGTGTGCGTATCCACGATGCCGGCCAGGGTCAGGCCTTTTTTCCGGATCAGGTCGCGATAATAGGCCGCTTTTGTGATGTGCGGGTCAATAAGCAGGGCCTGGCCATTGGATTCCAGCAGATACGAGAGGCAAGGGCCGGCCGCAATTTGTTGAACAGAAAAAGTATTATCCATCGTATTTCTCCGACCGATTTCTACAAGATCTGATTTGGCTTTTCGCTAAACCTCAGGATAACGATATACGATGGTTTTTTCAAGGGATTTACTTCTGATACTTAATCGGGACCAGGCACATGAAGCGGGCGCCGTTGGTGTTAGAGCGGTTTTTGAATTGGTGTTTTTCCTCCGGGGGCATGAGGATCACATCGCCCTGCTTTAAAGGCCGGTCTCCGTCTTCGGTTACGATGGCGATGTCGCCGTCCAGCAAAACCGCTTCGTGTTCAAACGGATGCGTATGAAATGGTGTGTGCCCGCTGGGGGCCAGTTCGAACACCCGCATCGCAAATGTCGGGGCGTTATCGGCCGGGCCGAACAGCACCCGCACCTTCACATCTTTGGCGCCGTCCATATTGACATCCTGCAGCGGCACTTGGTCAATATTTTTGATAAGCATATTTGTCTCCAATTACTGGTCAGTTCATTTTTCAAATGGACCCCATAGGGGTCATGATAATAATAGAAAATATGGAACGACCGGCCCTGCGATTGTAAAGGGTCGTCATAAGCCGATAGTGCTTATGCGATACGGTGGCGTGTGGCCACTGAAAATCGCGGGTTATTACCTTGCGGCAACAGAGCCGCATACAATACGAAAGGACCGGTCGTTCCATATTTTCTATTCTTATTCCAAGCCCTGCGGGCTTTTGATGATTACACTTTTGGCAGTGTGACCGTTACCGTCGTCCCTTTGTCCGGTTCGCTTGTGATTTTCAAATCACCGCCGTTGAGCAGTAACAGCCGCTGGGCGTGGGCCAGTCCCATGCCGCGTTTACGTCCGGCCGGATGCGACGAGAAGAACGGCTGGCACGCATTGGCCAGTGTCTCGGCATCCATCCCGCACCCGGCGTCACGAATCGCAACCGACACGGCGTGCTCGTCGAGCGATTCGGCACAGTCAATCCAAACCGGTCCGCTGCCGCCCTTGTACGATTGCAGGGCATTGGCCAAAATAAACGACACACTCTGGGTGACCTGATGCACATCGACATACACCGCGGCCTGTCTGGCGTCACCGGCGATCTCGGTCTCCATGGAACGCAGGCCGCACTGGCGAGACGTTGTTTCGGCCGCCTTTGCGAGCAGTTCCTCTGTCGAAACCGAACGTTTCTGGGGTGCGGTCGGCCGGGCAAACGCCAGAAGGTCCGTGATAATCTGCGAGATTTCACCGGTACGGTCCTGAATCTGGGCCAGCATCTGCTTTTTGTCCTCATCGGATTCACTGTCGGCCAGCAACTGCGCCCGGCCGGAGATCACCGACAATGGATTGTTCAACTCATGCGCGGCCCCGGCGGCCATTTCCGCCAGTCCCGCCAGGGTCTGCTGCCGGGCCAGCTCGGCACGGGTCTGACGCAGCGTGCTCATCACCTGCACAAACCGCTCGGCGAGCCGTTCATGCTTGCCGGCCGCCTGCGCCATCGCAATCGCCGACGCGGCCACCTTACAGCTTAACGGCATGTCACTTTTCGCCGTGTCGGGCTTTTCTTCCGTAAACGCCTCAAACACCAGCACCCCCACCACCTCATCGCCCATCCGCAGCGGCGCCATCTTTAACAGGCGGGGATTGAAATCCGCTTCGAGCTGCTCGGTCAGCCACCTGGCCCCATCGGCCGCAGGCAGCACCGATGCCTGTGTGCGAAACGCCTCCGGCACCGGCGGCACTTGGTCAGGCATGTGCAGGGTGCGCACATTCAGGCGGCCCCGGCGATCCATCACCGCCAGTTCGACATACGGCTCGGTCGAATCGGGCACGACATACGCACCGGTCAGGCCGCTCCGGCAGTGTTTCTGCCAGCAGCGCGCCAACACCTCGGCGATCTCCAACGCGGAGGTGTTTTCGTCCACCTGGTTGAGAAAATCGTCAATCAGTTCGGCCTGACCGCTGAGGGCCAGGTAATCACGGGAAGCCGTTGTGAGTTTGCGATTGTCCTGGGCCAGTTCCGCGGCGGTTTTATGAATCATGGTATAATAGCCGGCAGTCTGATCGCCTGCTTGCAATCCCAGCAGATTGCCCCGGGTCTGAATCATTTGCGTAACGTGATTCGATATTTCCTCCAACTGGTCGGAGTTAATGGACACAAGGGCGGCCAATTCTTCAATGCTGTCCAACGGATCGCAGCTTCCGCTTTGTCCCAGGCCGGCTCGATGGGCCATTTGATTGGCCAGCGTCACCACCCGCGCGATGTCAACGTCCGGCAGGTTGGCGCTCAATGTTTGCGCATCACAATGATGCAGCCAGATCGCCGACGTAATGGCCTCGGGCAGGCCCCATTTTTGTGCCAGCCGTTTTCCGAGAACCGCATGGTCCAGCCCCAGATGCTGCTGCTCGACCGCTGCGAGAGACGATTGACTGCTGCGGGCCTGGGCCACCATTTTCGCGAAACTCTTAGGCATCACCTCGTCCAGTGCACATTTGCCGATGTCATGCAGCAGTCCGGCCAGATACGCCGTTTGACGCTGGCCCGGTTCAAGCACACACTCGGCAATCTGCCCGGCACAGCAGGCCGTCGCAAGCGAATGGAGCGCCATTTGTTTTCGCGGCAGGAGCCGCTTGGCGTCGACATCATCGCCGGTGTCATGAATCTGAAAAACCTTGACGGAAATGACCGCTTCCCGCAGCAACGTCAGCGGCAGCTTGGCCACGGCTTCGGCAATGGCCGGGCCGTTGGTGAACTGAACGCCTTCCTGATGGGCCAGCATGAGTACTTTCGCGGTCAGAGCCGGATCGGCCTGGATATTTTCGACCAGTAAATCGGAGTCGGCGGGGCTTTCATTGATTTTGCTTAAAAGATCGGCAACGACGGCCGGAAGTGTGGAAAGCGAGGTCAGTTGCCGGACAATACGCTCGACCTGCCGGGCAACGATTTGTTGATTCTGGAGCTGGGGCATTCATAAATCCTTTGCTGAGTGCTTCAATTAGTGTACGGCTGTGAGAGATTCCCTGTCCACCGCCTGCAGAATGTGGTCCACCAGTTCGACAATATTGAACGGTTTTTTGATAAACTCCGTCGCGCCGGCATCCAGCAGTTCCTGAATCTCCTCCGCATTGGCCACCCCGCTGACGATAATGATTTTAATGCTCTCGAAATCCGGGTTGTTTTTGATGGTGCGGCAAACGACATTGCCGTTCACGTCCGGCAGCATGTAGTCCAGGATAATCACATCCGGCCCGAACTGCTGGGTTTGCAGGCCGGCGTCATAGCCGCTGCTGGCGGTGCAAAGCTCAAACCGGCCGTCCCGGCTCAGGACATCGACCATCAATTCGACGATTTCCGCGTCATCGTCAACGATCAGAACCTTGATTTTACCCGTTTTTTGGCTGTTGAGGTTGTCCAGCGGAATACCGTTTTCCTTCATGAACTTAACCAGGTTTTCGCGTGGAATCCGCCGGAACCGGGAGCCGGGAATGCGAAAACCATCCAATCGTCCCGCGTCAAAGCATCGAATGATGGTTTGCTGGCTGATATTGCAGATTTCCGCCGCCTCGCCCGTCGTAAAGAGATTTTTCATCTTATCCATTTTGTGCCTCTTTCTGATAGAAGAGTTTAGATTCCTTTCCATTTTACGCTGATTGCCTAAGTTAACTATCGGACGTCCACTTTGTCAAGCATTAAAAAATCTATATTTTCAATACTGAAAAGGCAAAAATACGGGAGTTTTTTCTCTTTGGCAAGTTCCGCTAAAAAATGCGCCACCGACGGGCTGTCGATGGTCCGGCTGAGATGGCGGTAAAATTCCTGCGAGGCCTGTTCCAGGTGAATCGCGGGGGCCAGGACGTCCTGAAATCAATCCTTACGGTGGGTCACGACCTCGTATTCCCGCTCAAGCTGCAAGACGTGCCGCATTTCCTCCTCGGCCAATTCCATGAGGATTTTGGCGAATTGTTCATTTTGGGTCATACCGAGAATCTGTGCATACAGCCGAAATGCTGCCCGCTCTTTTTGGATCGCCAGAACCAGAGCATCCACAAAATCCATATCGCGGGCCTGGTCATCCAGTTCCAGCCGCTCTTCCCACAGATAGACTGAAGCCGGGGCCTGTTCTTCGGGCTTAACCGTATAGCCGAGTTTGTTTATTTCCAGCCGAAGTGATTCGATATGCGTTTGTTCGTTGCGGACAAGTGTTTCAAACAGCGAGCGTGTCGTCTGGTCGCTCATCTGCGAGGCAAGGTCTTTATAGAATTGAACGGAGGCCTGTTCTTTCGAAATTGCGAATTCCAAAATGTCTTGTATTGATTCAAATTCCATGATCAAACCTCCCTCGGTTTACAGCTCATTTTCGGTAATTGGCACATGCTTTCACAACAATCTTCATTATGACCCGGAGAGCCGAAAAAGTCAATAGTATTTGCGATATTTCACGTTGATTTATTAGTTTTACTGTCCAATTTCATTTTCGTTCTTTAACCCTTAGTGGAGCCAATAGCTTATGTCGCTTGTAATGATAAAACCGAGCAAGCTCTCTGCGTTTGCTTTTTCG
>Ga0224495_10002148_pt1 | contig 13166 bp, 14 predicted proteins | sample SF_Jul11_sed_USG_FD_168128 | JGI IMG/M metagenome (GOLD analysis project Ga0224495, IMG submission 168128) | Sediment microbial communities from San Francisco Bay, California, United States - SF_Jul11_sed_USGS_4_1 | ecosystem: Environmental > Aquatic > Marine > Sediment | place: USA: California... | reverse complement strand
ATACCTCCATGCATGGCAGCACTCAAAAAATGGTGGAATATTTTGTTGGAGCCCTGGCTGACAGAGGCGTCAGGGTCAAACAGTTCAACTTGGCAGTGACTGATATTGGTAAGCTGGCCATGGCATTGGTGGACGCCGCCACTATGGTCATCGGCACGCCTACGGTTCTGGTGGGACCCCATCCCAGCATCGCCTATGCAGCATTTCTGGCCAATGCATTAAGGCCCCGGCTCCAGTTCATCTCCGTCATCGGCTCGTATGGCTGGGGAAGCAAAGCTGTCGAACAGCTCACGGCAATGATTCCCAACCTTAAGGCGGAGGTGCTGGCTCCCGTGATAAGCAAGGGATTGCCCAGAGAAGAGTATTTACGAGCCCTGGACAACCTGGCCAGCGCCATTGCCACAAAGCATAAAGAGCGTGGTTTTGTCTGACGATGTGCTCCCCAAAGAAGGTTGAGATAGCTAAGGCAATAACAATGAGGCTTTGGTCATCCTTGAAATGTCATAAATTTGTAATTTTTTTGACCACGGTTTTATGACTTCTCCACTAGTTCTGGTTTAGGATTTCAACAGACAAGTATCGGTAAGCCAGACCCATGATGCTATCGACTCGTCCTTTGGATGGACTCGTAGGCATGTGCCTACAGCGATTGACACAATGCAGCAAATCTCGGGACGGAAGGTGATGGAACCAGCATTGAAGATACCACGCAAGCCGAACCAAAGCTGTTTGGAACAGTACCGCCGGTTTGGGAGAAAGGTCGCTGAGAAGGTAAGGATGGGGTGCAATCAATAGTCACGTGTGTAATGTTTATTAATATTTCTTGAAAAGGAGGAAAAGGACCTATGGAAACAGCCAAATTTTATGCCCTGCCACAGTTGCCCTACGGATATGATCAGCTACAACCCTACATATCCAAAGAACAGCTAACGCTACATCACCAGAAGCATCATCAGGCGTACGTAAATAGCGCCAATGCCATACTCGAGAGGCTCGACAAAGCCCGCAAAGAGGGTGCTGATTTTGACGTCAAAGCTACCTTGAAAGAGCTTTCGTTTCACATCGGAGGGCATCTGTTGCATTCATTGTTCTGGGCCAATCTGGCGCCATCAGGCAGAGGCGGGGGAAAGCCAACCGGAACTTTGGGCACAGCTATTGAGAAGGAGTTCGTAAGTTTTGAAAGATTCAAGAAGGAATTCAGTCTGGCTGCTACCAGTGTGGAGGGCTCAGGATGGGGAGCACTCAGTTTCTGTAGGCAAACTAGCAGGCCAATAATAATGCAAATAGAGAAACACAACACGAATGTCTATCCCATGTTTACCATCCTCATGGTTGTTGACGTCTGGGAACATGCCTATTATCTGGATTACAGGAATGATAGAGCCAAATTCGTTGATGCCTTCTGGAACATCGTCAACTGGGATGAGGTGAACAAAAGGCTGGAAAGAATATTCAAGTAGCCCAAGGGCTGGGAGCGCATAAAAGAATTAAGAGCAGCGGCTAGGACGATTGAACTTCCTGCCTTGAAACATCGCCTGGGCAAAGGAGGACAAGAATGTGAAAAGGGTCGTTTAGTATTGACTATTGCTCTCGGAATCTACTAAACTGACGGTGTCACACGACAAAGAAAAAACTGGAGGTGAAACATGGTAGAAAAACATGACGCTGTTACCAAAGTATCAAAGGCCTTTTTGGGCAAACTAAATGATGCGATTGCCAGGGAATTGCAGGTGGCCGTCCAGTATATGTGGCAACATGTCCAGTGGGGCGGGGTGAAAGGGTTTGCCGTCCACGACGAGCTGAAGAAGATAGGCATAGCCGAAATGAAGCACGCTGAAGCCATTGCGGAGAGGCTCTTTTACCTTGGCGGGATACCAACAACCAAGCCCACCCCCATTTTTGTTGGTACCACTCTCAAAGAGATGATAAAGCAGGATATTAAGGATGAAGCCAATGCCATAACTCTTTACAAAAAGATCATAGAGGCAGCGTTCAAAGAAGATGATGTCACGACAGCCTTTCTCTTCAAGCAAATACTGCAGGAAGAGGAAGACCATCATGACACCTTCACCACTTTGCTGGAAGATTTATAGCACTTAGAGCCGACATCAAAATCGAACAGAGGTGGTGGTTGAATACGGCGCGTTGCCAAAGAAACTAAAGAGCCCGGCCTGAAAAAACTTCCTACACCGGTAAGGGACCACCATTTGTACCATGTTGATGTATTCGACCATTTGCTGAACAAAGAGGAAGGGCGGAGCAGGAAAAAATAGTGGCCGACAAAACTGATTCTCAGAAGTCTGGCAAGGCTTCAATCCACATCACTGGGATGACCTGCACTGCCTGTGCGGCTACTATTGAGAAAGGTCTCTCCCAGACTCCTGGCGTAGAACACGCCAACGTTAACTTCGCTTCAGAGAAGGCCTCGATAAAATATGATCCCACCAAGGTTGACCTTGCCCGGATTAAGGATACCGTCTCGCAATTAGGCTATGGGGTTGCCACCAGGAAATCCATATTCCCGGTGGGCGGAATGACCTGTGCTTCCTGCGTTGCTCGGGTGGAGGAGGCTCTCTCCAGCGTGCCCGGGGTGATTTCAGCTAGCGTGAATCTGGCCTCAGAGAAGGCTACCGTGGAGTATCTAGAAGGAACGGAGCCGGCTGACATGAGACGAGCTGTAAAAGACGCTGGCTATGAACTTGGCCCTGAGGTTCAGGCCCTGGAGGATGTGACCACTGCTGCCCAGCGTGATATTCGGGCTGTCAGAAAGAGATTCATAGTAGCTGTCATCCTCGCCTCAATAATCATGATTCTGGGTTTCATCCCTTCCTTTCCAGGCGAGCCCTATCTACTGTGGGCTCTGGCCACGCCAGTGCAGTTCTGGGCCGGCCTGCGATTCTACCGAGGGGCATGGGGGGCATTGAAACACAAGACTTCCGACATGAATACCTTGATCGCAGTAGGCACCTCGGTGGCTTACTTCTACAGCCTGATAGCCGTTGTTTTCCCCAGTCTTTTTGCCGCCGGGATGATGGAACCCCATTTATACTTCGATACCTCAGCGATGATAATAGCCCTGGTTCTTCTTGGCCGTTTTCTGGAAGCTAGAGCCAGAGGGCAGACCTCAGAAGCATTGAAGAAACTTATCGGCATGCAACCGAAGACCGCTCTGGTCATCCGTGAAGGCGAACAGAGAGAGGTTCCCGTTGAAGATGTTCGAGGTGGTGACCTTGTCCTGGTGCGTCCTGGCGAGCGAATACCTGTGGATGGCGTAGTGCGTGAGGGTTACTCTAGCGTTGATGAGTCCATGATCACTGGGGAGAGTATCCCTGTTGAGAAAAAAGTAGGTGATGAGGTTATCGGTGCCACAATTAACAAGACAGGCAGCTTCCAATTCGAAGCAACCAGGGTGGGCAAAGAGACGACATTGGCTCGTATCGTCAGAATGGTGGAGGAAGCTCAGGGAAGCAAAGCTCCTATCCAGCGTCTTGCCGATGTCATAGCCAGCTACTTTGTACCGGCAGTCATTGGCATTGCTGTCGTGACCTTCGTAATCTGGTATTTCGTGGGGCCAGCTCCAGCCCTCACTTTCGCCCTCCTGAACTTCGTTGCTGTGCTCGTTATCGCCTGTCCCTGCGCCCTAGGGCTGGCTACTCCCACCGCGATTATAGTTGGTACGGGCAAGGGGGCTGAGCACGGCGTCCTCATCAAGAATGGCGAGGCCCTGGAGAGGGCTCATCAGATAAACACTGTTCTTCTGGATAAGACAGGCACACTGACCCGTGGTGAGCCTGTGGTGACTGACGTGGTTGCTGCTCCTTTTTCTTCGCCGGAGGAAATCCTCCGACTAGCTGCTTCTGCTGAGCATAACTCGGAGCACCCGTTGGGCGAAGCTGTGGTCAAGGCTGCTCTGGAGAAGAAGCTGGAATTATCTCCGTCCTCCGATTTTAACGCCATCCCAGGGCAGGGTGTCGAGGCGTCAGTGGAAAGCAAGAAGCTTTTGCTGGGCAACCTTAGGTTGATGGAGGAGCGAGGCTTCTCCCTGAATGGGCTGGGACAGAAAAGCGCTGACCTCTTCGAACAAGGTAAGACAGTAATGTTTGTAGGATGGGGTAGCCAGGTAGCTGGAATCGTTGCCTTGGCTGATACCCTGAAGCCAGATGCCAGAGAAGCGCTCCAGGCGCTGCGCAGGATGGGTATTGAAACAGCCATGCTCACCGGCGACAACCGGCGCACAGCGGAAGCTATTGCTCGCGAGGCAAACATTGCCCGCGTCCTAGCCGAGGTGCTCCCTGAGCACAAGGCTGACGAGGTCAAGAAATTGCAGCAAGAGGGCATGGTGGTGGCAATGGTGGGTGATGGCATTAATGATGCTCCGGCATTAGCCCAGGCGGATGTCGGCATCGCTATTGGCACGGGTACTGATGTTGCCATGGAGACTGGCGATATTACTCTGATCAGCGGTGACTTGATGGGAGTGGTGACCGCCATATCTCTGAGCAAGCGGACCATGAGGACCATCAAGCAAAACCTCTTTTGGGCCTTTGCTTACAATACTGCCCTTATTCCGGTAGCAGCCGGGGTATTGTATCTTGCCTTCGGGAAGACCGGCGTACCGTCCGGGGTTCATTTCATCCTGGGTGAGTATGGTTTCTTGAATCCCATGCTAGCTGCGGCAGCTATGGCAGCTAGTTCCATCACTGTCGTATCCAACTCGCTGCGTTTAAGAAGGTTCAAGCCAGCTAGGCTTGGCAATTAGGGAAAGGAGGTGTTCAATGGCAATAGACCCAGTCTGTAAGATGGAGATACAGGAAAGCAAGGCAGTAGCTACTTCCGAGTACAAAGGAAAGAAGTACTATTTCTGTGCTGTTGGCTGCAAGAAGGCTTTCGACAAAGACCCTGAGAAGTACCTCGCTAAGGGAAGGAACTAAGTTTACAAGGCGTAGACAATATGTGGAAGTGTACTAATTGTCATCATGTAGAGCTTGGCGCCGACAAACCTGAACGTTGTCCGGTCTGTGGTGCTGAAGGAGAGAAGCTCGTCCCTCATGATGTTTCAGGAGTGAAAGGGACCAAGACGCTGAAAAACCTAAAAACTGGTTTCATGGCCGAGTCACAGGCACATCTGAGGAATTTGGCTTTTGCCATGAAGGCTGAGCAAGAGGGTTATCCTCAAGTGGCGCGGTTGTTCCGTGCTGTCGCCGAAGCTGAGTCAGTCCATGCCTTCAATCACTCCCGCCTTTTGGATGCCGTGTCCAGCACCCAGGAGAACCTCGAGAGCGCCTTTGAGAGGGAAAACCTCGCTGCCAGGACTTATCCCCAATTCATTAGAGAGGCAAACGAGGAAGGTAATACGAGCGTGGCGACGGTCATGAGTTACTCCCGAGATGTGGAAAAGGGACATGCTCAGCTCTATAAGAAGGCACTGGCGCACACGATGGCTGAAGAAGAGACCGAGTATTACGTCTGCCAGGTCTGTGGCTATGTCTCCGACGGCGTTCTTCCTGATGAATGCCCTATTTGTGGCGCTCCCAAGGAGAAGTTCCGGAAGGTGGTCTAGTTCAGTAGGCAGCAATTCGATTGGTAGCTAGCGCGTATGAAAGGAGGTGTGCAATGGCTAAATTCATAGAGGTAGCCAAAGTAGAAGAATTGAAAAGCGGAACAATGAAGAAGGTATCTGCAGAGGGGCATGAAATCCTCTTGGTCAGGGTAGGAGACAGATACTATGCCACCGAAGGTCGCTGCCCCCATATGAAGGGCGATTTGTCACAGGGAAAACTGGAGGGGACTATAGTCACTTGTCCCCGGCACGGCTCTCAATTTGATGTCAGTGGTGGTGCGGTGGTGCGGTGGCTAAAGGGAGGGCTAATGTCGAAGCTCAGCGGTGCACTCAAGCCGTCCAAATCCCTCAAGGTATACAATGTCAAGATTGAAAATGGCAAGGTGCAGGTCGAAGTCTAGCGCCGCCCTGCGACAGGGCGCAGCACCAAGGGGTAGATTCTTTTCTCGGGCTGGCGAGTCGAGCGGGTGGGCGAAAATCAGAGTTGACTCCATTGGAGAACAGGAGGTGTGAAATGGGCAAGAACCCTAGGGCAGAGCTTGCAGTCAATGAAGTATCCATCAAGCTCAATCCCTTCGCCGAACAGTTTTTGGCTCGCACTGTAGTCGGGGCAGTCTCTTCATTAAGAGGAACTGAAGACATACGGGAGCTGGAACTCTATCTGCCCCAAGGCGACGTCAGACTTGTCGTCAACGGGAATGAACTTCCCCTTACCCCCTTCCCTAAGGAGATTTTCACTAACACAATAACCGGCTTGGTCTCTTCGCTAAAGGGAGTGGGTAGAATAGACACTTTGAAGATTACCGTTAAGACACACTAGCCAAGTTATTGATACAAAAGTCACATACAACGAGGGCGGCGACTTTTACAATTAAAAACTATGCAGGGCAATCCCTGCGACGATAAAGTGTAGGAATTGAGAAAGGAGGCCAATATGACAGAGCAACTATGTCCGGTTTGTGGTTGCACCATCGTGGGAGAAGCCTACGAAAAAGATGGCGTCAAATACTGTTGTGAGTCCTGTGCCACTGATAGTGGGCCTTGCGAGTGTGGATGCTGCCACCCTGTGGAAGAAGAAAAAGAAAAGCGTTAGATCAAGAATATAGAATATAGTCTGGTTGCTAGGGAGTAGTGGGTTGTATGCCCAACCGTCTGATAAAAGAGCCCTCGCCTTATCTGCGTCAGCATGCTGATAATCCGGTGGACTGGTACCCGTGGGGTCCAGAGGCGTTTCAGAGAGCTCAAAGGGAAAATAAACCTATCTTCTTATCTATAGGGTATTCAACATGCCATTGGTGTCATATGATGGCACATGAGTCTTTTGAGCATCCTGAGGTAGCCAGGCTCATGAACGAAGCTTTCGTGTCCATTAAGGTGGACCGTGAGGAGCGTCCTGACATAGACAATATATACATGAGCGCCTGTCAGGTGATGACAGGCAGTGGGGGGTGGCCTCTTAGCATCATCATGACGCCTGATAAGAGAGCTTTCTACGCTGCCACCTACATCCCCAGAGAAAGTCGATTTGGACTGATTGGAATGCTGGAGCTAATCCCACACATTAGGGAGCTTTGGGCAACGCAGCGAGGCGAAGCGCTAGGCCTGGCCAACCAAGTCGCTAGCGTACTTCAACAGATCTCGCAGGACGTAGCCGGCGAAGAATTAGATGAAATGGCGCTGGATCTCACATATGAGCATCTCGCCAAACGCTTTGATGGAGCGCACGGCGGTTTCAGTAGCACACCGAAATTTCCCACAGCGCACAACCTTCTCTTCTTGCTACGTTTCTGGAAACGGAGCGGTAACAAGACAGCGTTGGATATGGTGCAGAAAACCCTGGACGCAATGCGACATGGGGGTATATATGACCAACTTGGATTCGGTTTCCATCGTTATTCAACAGACTCACAATGGCTTGTTCCGCACTTCGAGAAGATGGTTTACGATCAAGCTATGTTGGCTATGGCTTACACCGAGGGTTATCAGGCAACCGGCGAAGAAGATTATGGAAAAACAGCACGGGATATTCTCGCCTATGTTCTGCGGGATATGACAGCGCCAGAAGGCGGATTTTACTCGGCTGAGGATGCTGATAGCGAAGGTGAGGAAGGGAAGTTTTACCTTTGGACGCAGGAGGAGATTCGACAGGCACTCGGCAATGAGGAACTAGGTTTCGTCGCCGAAGTATTCAACGTTGAAAGAGACGGCAATTTCGTGGACCAAGCCACTGGAAGAAGGAGCGGCGTTAACATCTTGCACGTAACAAAGTCGCTCAAAGAACTAGCTTCCGATTTGAGTCTGTCCCAACAAGACCTACAGAAGCATCTGGAAGTCATACAGCAGAAGTTATTTGCCCATCGCGAAAAACGCGTTCATCCCATGAAGGACGACAAGATTCTGACTGATTGGAATGGGCTTATGATTGCTGCATTGGCGAAAGGGGCCCAAGCTTTCAACGAGCCTCCGTACGCTCAGGCCGCCCAGCGTGCCGCGGATTTTGTCCTTGGAACTATGCGCAAACCAAATGGTCGGCTTTGGCACCGTCATCGAGCTGGTCAGACTGGCATAGAAGCAAATCTGGATGACTATGCATTTCTAGTTTGGGGTTTAATAGAGCTATATGAGGCCATCTTCGACGCAAGGTACCTTAAAGTTGCTCTTGAGCTGACTGATGACATGCTAAGGCATTTCTGGGACGAAGATGGCGGTGGACTTTATCTCATGCCCGACGATGGTGAAAGCCTGTTGGTCAGAAAGAAGGAGATTTACGATGGTACTATTCCATCAGGAAATTCCGTGGCAATGTTGAATCTGCTCCGTCTGGGGCGTATGACTGCTAAATCCGATTTGGAGGAGAAAGCAGCAAGAATCGGACGTGCTTTTTCCAGAAGCGTCCAACAATTGCCATCGGCACACACTCAACTCATGGTCGCTTTAGACTTTGGAATCGGGCCTTGTTATGAAGTAGTCATCGCCGGCAAGGCGCAGGCGAAAGACACCAAAGCTATGGTAAGAGCGCTAGGAACACGCTTCTTGCCCAACAAAGTTGTGCTTCTCAATCCCGACGAACAGAAACCACCCGAAATAGCTCAGTTTGCCGAATTTACCAGAAGTCAATCCAGCACAGGGGGCAAGGCCACAGCTTACGTCTGCCTCAATCATCACTGCAAGCTACCGACCACAGACATAGACAAAATGCTGGAATTGCTGACCATCAGATAGCCATTTCGGAACGACATGGCCACGTTGGGGGCGGTTGAAAACGAACGGACAAAACGTCAGTTAACAATGGTTTTGGAGTTGACATATGTGAATCTTTCATTGTGCTGCGAGGACCCAAATACCAAGAAAAAAGGAGGGGAAAAATGGAAACGTTTCGTGGCAGCGGTCATCTGCCTGGAGCTCTGAAGGTGTGGGATGTCGAATTGGATGCTGACTGGCAGAAGAAGGAATTCACAGTACACATACCGGCGGCCAGGGCAAAATTGACCGACTGGCCAGGGCTAATGGTGCAGACTGTCGGCGACGAAGAGGCAATATTCAGAACACGTGGTATACCACCGCTGCAAATACACTGGTGGCATGTGGTTAGGAATACCGCTGGCGGTCTTTGGGCGATGGTTCTTGTACCCGCTAGCGAAGAGGGAATATGGCTTAACTGTGGGCTTCGCCTGGATAAGAAGCGTAGCTGATCATCTATAACTGCCTGGTTGGTTGTCCAGTCTAGCTATGAAAGAAGCGGATGATTGTGTGAGATGCACAATAGTGGGAGCCGTATTATTTAGGAGTAGAAATTACATCCAGAAAAGGAGGGTGAAAGATGCCAGAGAAAGATGATTCGGAAAAGAAACTAACTAATGTTGCCGGTAGGGGCGCGTCAAACCAGGACTGGTGGCCGAACCAGTTGAAGCTCGATATCCTACATCAACATTCGTCCAAGTCCAATCCGATGGGCGAGGATTTCAACTACGCAGAGGAGTTCAAGAGCCTTGACCTGGCGGCTGTGAAGAGGGATCTCGCGGCATTGATGACAAAGTCGCAGGACTGGTGGCCGGCGGACTTTGGTCACTACGGACCGTTGTTCATCCGTATGGCGTGGCACAGCGCCGGCACCTATCGCACTGGTGACGGCCGCGGTGGTGGAGGCAGGGGCCAGCAGCGCTTCGCGCCGCTCAATAGCTGGCCAGACAATGTGAACCTCGACAAGGCACGCCGATTGCTCTGGCCGATCAAGCAGAAGTACGGCCGGAAGATTTCCTGGGCTGACCTAATGATCCTCGCTGGCAACGTCGCCCTGGAAACGATGGGATTCAAGACCTTCGGTTTCGGTGGCGGTCGAGAGGACGTCTGGGAACCAGATCAGGATGTCTATTGGGGTGCGGAGAGCGAGTGGCTTGGAGACAAGCGCTACACCGGTGACCGAGAACTTGAAAATCCCCTCGCTGCCGTACAGATGGGCCTGATCTACGTCAACCCGGAAGGCCCAAACAGCAACCCGGACCCGCTTGCCGCTGCCAGGGATATCCGCGAGGTCTTCGCGCGCATGGCGATGAACGACGAAGAGACGGTTGCACTCATCGCAGGCGGCCACGCTTTCGGCAAGACTCACGGAGCCAGTGATGCGAAACATGTTGGGCCTGAGCCCGAAGCCGCCCCCATCGAGGAGCAGGGCCTGGGCTGGAAGAGCAGCTTTGGCACAGGTAAAGGCGGTGACTCGATCACCAGCGGTCTGGAAGTCACCTGGACCAACACACCAACCAAGTGGAGTAACAACTTCTTCAGGATCCTGTTCGGCTATGAATGGGAACTGACGAAGAGTCCAGCCGGTGCGCACCAGTGGAAGCCGAAGGGCGATGCCGGCGCCGGTACGATTCCGGATGCCCACGACCCGTCCAAGCGTCACGCACCATCCATGCTAACCACGGACCTCGCCCTACGGTTCGACCCGGTTTACGAGAAGATTTCAAGGCGCTTCTACCAGAATCCCGATCAGCTAGCAGATGCATTCGCCCGGGCGTGGTTCAAGCTGACGCATCGCGATATGGGCCCCCGCTCGCGCTATCTCGGCCCAGAGGTCCCGGCAGAGGAACTGGTCTGGCAAGACCCCATCCCCGCCGTTAATCACAAGCTGATTGATGCACAAGACATCGCCTGCCTCAAAGACAAGATCTTGGCTTCTGGCCTGTCCATTTCGAAACTGGTTTCGACGGCCTGGGCGTCGGCGTCCACCTTCCGTGGCTCCGACAAGCGCGGCGGTGCCAACGGTGCCCGCATTCGTCTCGCGCCCCAGAAGGATTGGGAAGTCAACCAGCCTGCCCGGTTGGCAAAAGTGCTAAAGACCTTGGAGGGCATCCAGAGCGCGTTCAACAGCGCTCAGTCCGACGGCACGAAGGTATCGCTGGCCGACCTGATCGTTCTGGCCGGCTGCGCAGGCGTCGAGCAGGCTGTGAAGAATGCCGGTCACGAGGTGACGGTTCCCTTCACTCCGGGACGCATGGATGCCTCGCAGGATCAAACCGATGTGAGCTCCTTCGCCGTGCTTGAGCCGGTCGCGGACGGGTTCCGCAACTACCTCAAGACCAAGTTCTCTGTATCTGCCGAGGAACTCCTGGTCGACCGAGCGCAATTGCTAACGCTGACGGCACATGAAATGACGGTTCTCATTGGCGGCTTGCGAGTCCTGAATGCCAATTTCGGCCAGACCCAACACGGCGTCTTTACCAACCGACCGGAGACTCTAACCAATGACTACTTCGTGAATCTGCTGGACATGAGCACGATCTGGAATGCAACCGCGGAAGACGATAACGTGTTCGAGGGTCGTGACCGCGCAACAGGCGAACTTAAGTGGACCGGCACGCGTGTCGACCTAGTCTTCGGTTCAAACTCCCAGCTCCGGGCTCTGGCGGAAGTCTACTCATGTGAGGACTCCCTGGAGAAGTTCGTGCACGACTTTGTAGCCGTATGGAATAAGGTTATGAACCTTGACCGATTCGATCTCGCCTTGTCGTAGCATAAACGTCTTATAGGGCTTCTGAAGTGTATTCTGAACTGTAAATCAGATCATCAGGAAGCGATACCCTAAGTTAAGGAAGTATGATAATGAGAAAAGCAATAACCAGCAGGGGCATTTGGGTTATCGTCCTTTCCCTGATTCTAGTAGCTGTACTTGTCTTCGCGGTAGTTTCGAGTCTTGACGACACGGAGGAACTGGCCCCTACCGAAATTAGAGAATATGAGGGTGTAGACCTTTCATCAATAAATGACTTTAGGGAAAATTCAATAGCGGGTCCGCAGGAAATAGATGTAGAAAGCTATATGCTGAGAATCACCGGCCTGGTAGCTAACTCCAAAAACTATATCTATGATGAAGTCGTCAACAAACATCAGCACTACAAGAAAGTGGTAACACTGGACTGTGTGGAGGGATGGCGCGTGACCATTCTCTGGGAAGGTTTACTGGTCAGAGATTTGCTGGCAGAAGCAGAACCTCTCGCAAATGCCGAGGTGGTCATATTCCATGCCTACGACGGGTACACAACTTCTCTGCCTATAGACTACATAATGGACAATGACATATTGATGGCATACAAGATGAATGATGCTATTCTTCCACCGGAAAGAGGATTCCCCTTTCAACTGGTAGCAGAAAGCAAATGGGGGTACAAATGGATTAAATGGATAACGGAGGTCGAATTATCTGACGATGCCGATTACAGAGGTTATTGGGAAAGTAGAGGATACTCGAACAGCGCAGATCTGGATAAAAGCTTCTTTGGAAACTGAAATCCATGACTAATCAACAACTCATTAAGCGGACAATACACTGGCTGTTGACGGTTGCGGTAATAATCTATCTCCTTACTGGATTTGGTATTACTGAATACAGAATTGTTGAACCTTTAACATTTGGACTATTGACTAAGAGTCTGGCACAAAAAATCCATGTAAATCTGGAGATTCCCTTCATAATCCTGTCAATCTTGCATATCTGGCTCCTGCCACTGTCAAAATACTTCAAATCGAAAAAACTGGGCAGTAGGTGAGGGTCCTTGCCTTTCGTGGGCAAAAAACCGGAGGGATTAACGATATGATAGCTCTCCTCCAAAACCTCCACCCTGTAATCCAGGCTCTTCTGGCAACATGTTTTACCTGGGCAATGACTGCTCTTGGCACAGCCACAGTATTTGCAGCTAGAGATGATGCTCGATGTCGCCTTTGGCTAGTCTGTATGAACGAATAGCTGAAGGACACCAATTGAAACCTGTGCGCTGCCGTAAACTTCCGTAGGGGAGTTCCTTGTAGGCTCCCGCAAATTGTCAAGGGGCAAGTCCCACCCTCTGGGAGCACTTTTTCGAACAGCCTCGGAGCCCAGACTCATACGGTGCCAATGAAGCGCGACAATCTGGCATAATTCGCTTGAGACTGACTAGACATAATCGTGCCTCGTAATAACACCCGGCAATCTGGTAGCAGTAATTAGCCTTCACTATGCGGGCTTTGACAGGTTCGCTAGCTAATGCTATTATACCTCCATAAATGTGGATTACAGCCAGAGTTGATGACAGCAAGATGGTCAATTCAGTTGGGGAGGGGATTCAGGGGG
>Ga0224495_10002147_pt1 | contig 13168 bp, 10 predicted proteins | sample SF_Jul11_sed_USG_FD_168128 | JGI IMG/M metagenome (GOLD analysis project Ga0224495, IMG submission 168128) | Sediment microbial communities from San Francisco Bay, California, United States - SF_Jul11_sed_USGS_4_1 | ecosystem: Environmental > Aquatic > Marine > Sediment | place: USA: California... | reverse complement strand
GAACCTCAAAACGAATATCGCTGATGCACGAGTAACCCAGCATGAGCATCGGCGATATTCCCATAATTTTCATACTCCATCTAGTCCTCTGGATATTGGGTTTTCTCTTCCTATTCCGTATATCCTATTGTGAAGTTTCGGCCAATAGAAATAGCCATAAACCAAGTATCTCAGTGATCATCCCGGCGAGAAACGAGGAACATAGTCTACCCAACTTGCTTAGTTCGCTATCAGGTCAGTTGTCTTCACAGGATGAAGTAATTGTAGTAGACGACCAATCAGAAGACAGAACCAGAGCGGTTGCAGAGAGCAGTGCAGTGAAAGTGTTGGAATCGTTGCCAGCACCCGAAGGATGGATCGGCAAAACGTGGGCTTGTTTTCAGGGAGCCAAGATAGCCTCCGGAGAAATCCTTGTTTTTCTCGATGCAGACACGGTGCTGGAAAAGAATAGCCTTGAGAAAATAATACAAACCTATGTTGAAAAGGATGGCGCGCTTTCAATCCAGCCATATCACAAGATGCGTAACCTTTATGAGCAATTGTCTGCCTGCTTTAACATAAGCGCCATGGCTGGTATGGGTGCCTTCACGGTTTTCGGTAAACGCATTAGGCCGATAGGGCTTTTTGGGCCAGTAGTGGTTATGAAAAGGCATGACTACCTCCATTCCGGGGGACATGAAAAGGTGAAGGGTGAGATTCTCGATGACGTGGCTTTCGGGTCAGAGCTCCAAAAGAAAGGGATTGAAGTCCATTGCCTGGGTGGGAAGAATACTGTTTCATTCCGTATGTACCCAAACGGCGTCAGAGAACTTATCAACGGGTGGAGCAAGGGCTTTGCCATGGGGGCGGCGAAGACTGCGACCCCTTTGCTAATCCTGATTGTCGCCTGGATGTGTGGTAGCATTGGTACGACCAGAAGTCTAATCGAGTCAATCATTGCCACAAATAACGTTCAAATAGCCATTTCTGGCACCCTTTATATCTTCTATGCGGCTCAAATCTACTGGATGCTTGTACGAATTGGCAATTTCAAGTTCTATACCGCGCTCTTATATCCCATACCCATGGCGTTTTTCGTTGTAGTTTTCGCCTACTCACTGGTTCGTATCTTCCTGGTCAGAAGTGTCAAATGGAAAGGCAGGGAGATAAGTCTGAAGAGTAAAGTGAACTGATAATGCTGCTCGACCTACCTACGCTGCCAACAATTCTGCTTGACATCGCCGTCTGGATGATAATTCATGTAGGCGTGTCTTACTTGATGACGCGTGTCCCTCTTGACTCATTTGACGCCGGCTCCTGGCTTTATAGACAGAGGAAATGGGAGAGAGGCGGCAAGATTTACGTAAGAATATTCAGGTTGAAGAAGTGGAAGAGAAGGTTACCGGATGGCGCCGCCTTGTTCAAAAAAGGATTCCGGAAGAAGCACCTCAAAGAACTTGATGATGTCTACCTTGATGATTTCATCAGAGAAACATCCCGTGCTGAGCTTGCTCACTGGATAATGTTTCTCCTAAGTCCAGTGTTCTTCATCTGGAATCCCTGGTATGTAGGCATTGTAATGATAGTATACGCACTATTGGTGAATCTGCCCTGTATCGCAATTCAACGTTACAACAGAATAAGATTGAAAAGAGCGTATTCCAGGCTAATTTCCTCGTCTGTTTGAACTGCCCACCAGCTCGTCTTCTAAGTATTCTTCGGTATAGTCAGCCACAAATTGACAGCTACGAATAATCATGATAGAATCAATTCTGACACAGCGGCACTCCGGCAAGAAACATTGGAGTCGGTCACGTGTGCGAAGACCAGAGTCATCGCAAACCATTCACCGCCCCAGTAGCCGTTCTTCTCATACTGTGCCTCTTCTCAAGTAGTCTTCCTTTCGGCATACATAGTGGAACTGCCTCTGCTGCTGACAGCGTCTTTTACGACTTCATTGCCCAAGCACCCAGTGCATCCTGGTCCAGCGGAGCTGGCAATCTGCCCTTCCCCGGCAGCGATAGTGACAGCCGTGGGTTTGCCCTTTACAGGGATAACTGGCAACTTGAGGACAATACTATTCGGTCAAGAGTTCTGGAGACTCACCCCCAGTGGGTAAGCAATGGGTGGATAATGGGCAGGTATCCTGAACTAACGGTGCCTTCCAACGCCGAGCTCAAAGTCACGGTGGGGTTTCTCAAGGGAGCCACTGCCAGCGATGGCGTTACCTTTGAGGTTAGGTTCGAGGAATTTCTTGGCCTGCAAGTGGCGCCCAAGGTTCATTCCATTCTCAGCCGTAAAGCAACTTACGATGGAACGCTCGACTCGATAACAGCGGACTTAGGCTCCGTTCAAGGCAAGACAGGCAACTTCGTCCTGTACGTTAGCGCCGGACAGAGCTCAGGCCAAGACTGGGCGGCCTGGGCTGAGGCGAAAATTGAAGCAGAGCCTGATACTACTCGACCAATCGTCACAATCAGCCCTTCCCCTGCAGAGGTAACTACCGCCGACACTGTTACTTTCACGGCCCAGGCAACAGATGCTAACAGTGTTGCCAAAATTACGATTTTCGTAAACGATCAACAGGTCAAAGAGTGCGCCCCTCCGAGCCAGAAGGCAGATGGCCAAGGAGGAAAGTACTGGGAATGCACCTATACCGGGGGACCTTATGACGAAGGCACACTAACCTATCAGGCAAAGGCTATCGACAGCTTTCAAAATGAGGGTATTTCCAATGAGGAAAGCGTTGAGGTTACTGTCAGCATTACCCCGGTCGAACCACCGGTGACAGCCTGTTTGTTTTCAATTTCCGGCAAGATACTGGATTTCCCCTATCCCCCAGAAATGCTGAAAATAGTGCTATGCGAAGCTCAATTGATGCCCTTACCTCCTGAAATGGGCGGACCGCGGTGGGTTTGTAAGTCGGGAGGACATACCATGGAATGTCCTCTAATGTCTCACGACACTTACGAGTTCAATCGTCTTTGCCCCGGTACCTACCTGATAACACCAGTCATTCAGCCTTATGATGATCTATGCCAGCCACAAGGAATCTTCTGGAATCCAGAACACAGTCATGGCGGAGCGAGAGTTGTTACCGTTCCAGACGAATACAGAGCAGACTTTGTCTTTGTGCCGCGTGAAAACGATTTGCCGGAGATCAATATATCGATTTCCCCGGAAGATGCCACGACCGAAGACGACGTTCAGTTGATAGTCAGCGCCTCCGGTGCAAACGGCATCGGAGGAATACGTATTGAAGGCCAAATTGAGAAAGTGTGGGAGCTGAGAGAACACTGCAGGACTGAGACGTACGAAGGACACGAAATTGAGGTATGCGATGAAGATGAGTACGGAACTACGGAAGATATCCTGCAAGAATGCAGCTCTTCCAGCTGTACTTATGCAATCCCAACAAGTGATTACGACAGATATGAGCTATCTCTCACCATAACGGCATGGGACACACTCTGTAATACGGCTGTGTTAGAAGAATATCTGGTGATTGACAAGTATCGTACGCCTCCCCCAGCCTATCCCACCGGGAACGAGAGAAACATAGGCGCTTACCGGGAAAGGGAAGTTTTCATGGTCTCCGACAGGGATTGGCGAACGGCATTGTCGCTCATACCGGTAGCCTATGGGACCTACTACGCTGGTGAGGGCGAGTTCACCGGACGTCCGTATATACCGACCGGTGCGTCAATTGACGAGTCCGCGTATCTGCCAAGTGGTATCAAATTCCCTTTGTTAATTTTCCACCAAGAACCTGAAGGCCTTCCATATGACGGTAGCTTTGATATTGACTCGGCGGTCACTTTCGTGAGGCAGTACAGGCCAGATTATCTAACCGTATTTATCGGAAATGAAGTTGTCAATGACCGACTCGATGACCACCTCTATTATTGGTTTATGGTGGATGGCAACATCATTCCGTCGGAACCACGTATGGGCGATAATATAAACTGGTACGATGCCAATCCATCGGCCCGGATAAGGTTCTTCGACGCAGCGAATATTTCAGAGGTCTATGGGCACTATTTCTCTGATATACATTCAGTTATTGTCTGCCAGGACGATTACGAAGCCGGGTTGTCTACCTGCTGGTTTGCCGCTCATTCTGACTTGCCGCTGTACTTCGATGGGCATTTTTCCCCTGAAGACATACAAGACAAGGTAGTACACATAGTCGGTGACATCAGACCGGAAACGAGAGGTCTCATCGACGCCACAGCCAGGGCCATAGGAAGTCTGCTAAGAGGTACAACGGTTGTAGAGAGCCCTTATTCCCTGGGTATAATGCAGCCGGGGTTGAGAAGCATACTGGTGAACCCCCATGATCTGGATACACCCCTTTCACAGACAATCCACCCGGCAACTGAACGAAGCTTTGAAGTGCGGGCGTTCGGCGCAAATTCGCTGGCCGCTGCTGTGCTCGCCGCTGCCACCGGACGATCCATCCGCTTCTCAAACTATGAAGGCGTATTCACCGATGATAGCGCTTGCGGTTCGTCCCCTACACACGACCAGCTTAGAGCAATTATTGAAGATATCAAGGGAGACCCTCCCCCTAGATATCCGGACCGAAACCTGGTGATTGTAGCCTCGCCGGCCCATATTCCGGATTCTTACTACACCGGCTGTGCGGACGACTGGGCACAGAGAAGGCACCAGGTAGACCGGGAATACGGCGCCAGCGGAAGAATCTACGGTTTGACGGTCACGGATACTTCTGCCTACATTGCACGAGTCATTTTCTACAACGACATTGTAGGAACTCGAGACGTGATCTCAGCACTGCTCATTTCGCATACCATTTCAGCGGAAGAGAACAAAGCCTATAACCTATTCAGAGACTTGACGGACTCTCCTGATTACGAGGTAACGGGATACTTCGGCTCGAGGAGGGACGGCTGTATTCAGAGTACAAGCCCCCCTCTAACTGAATATCCGGATAAGGACCTGATCATCTTCGCCGACCATGGCTCCTATGATGGGTGGTCTGACACTCTAGCGTCATGGGACATCCCTGAGCTGGACGGCATGCCTGTAGTCTTTGGTGAAGCGTGCTTAACAGGCAATTTCTGGCAAGGCGGAGTGGACACGATGGGTCCAAATTGGATCAGACATGGCGCAATAGCCTATTTTGGCGCTGTCGGAGTTTCGCAGTATCCTGACTGCTATGATGGCTACTCATACACATGCAATCCCAACAGGTTCATGAGCAGTATGGCGGCGGGCAGGTCTCTCGGCGAGACGAGCAACATGATAGCCTATTGCGTGGGAACATGCTGCGGCGGGCTCGGCTACTGCTGGCTCGATGATTGTTCGTACAGAGACCATTACATACTGCTCGGCGATCCCTGTCTGGTAGTTGGCTATCCGGCTCCATAGTGTGACAAGGTAGTAGTAAACATGCTTAGACGCGTGCGAAAGTTCCTTAACCTAGTACTACTTGTGGCCACTTTCTCGGTGGCATTTCCCACCATCTGTTTAGGTCAGGATATGACTGTCATCACGGACAAGGATGTCTACAATCCTGGCGATGAAATTCTCATCACAAATAGAGTCAAGAATACGGCAGATATCGCCACCGGCCTGACCATAGAGACAAGAATCAGTGGGATCGGATTTACATACTCCCCGACAGTTATGAGAAGCGGCATTGATCTCAAAGCCGGACAAGAGAAGGACATCGAGTTTTCCCTTTATGTCATAGACACAATGCCAGTCGGAGAATACAAGGTGACATCTACTTTGCTCGAGGAAGAAGACACGATAGGAGAAGCCACGTGCTTCTTCCAAGTGACAGGAACATTGCAAACCATAGATATTGAACTACTGACCTGCACTGACCGGTCCTGTAATAACCAGGCCACCCTGTTTTACGAAGGAGAGACCGTCTACTTGAACTACGTGTCTTCCGTGGAAGGTCTGTCCGCAGAGGCAACTCTGATTCTGCCTGATGACGCGCAGAGGCAGATAGACATACCATCAAGATATTCGCCTAATGGTTCTGGAACATACACGCTGAGGGTCACGGCTTCGAAAGAGGGCTACAAAACCTTTACCAAAGAAATAGAATTCGGTGTGCTGGAGGAAGAGATAAAGGTCTTAGAAGGGGAATCCGCGGCATTCCCAACTCCTTACGTGATAATCGGTGTGGTGGTCGTCGCTGCTGCGGTTGCCTTGTTCTTTCTCCTCAGGTCAAGAAGAAGAACACAGTCTCCCCATCTTTGATGCGGGCGGTCTGTTCGATGATCACTCGTTAGTTTCGTGTTTTCTTCTGTAGTTTGAAATCGTGCCGCAATGCAGTTCACTGAAACCAAGCTGTGTGATAATATAATATACTATACCAATCTACGAAATGGTTATCGCTGTTATAGGAGACTCTTCCTGCTCTCCAAAAGAAGTTAAGCTGTCAGAAACCGTAGGTGAACTGTTGGCCCAGCGGGGCGCCATCTTAATATGTGGTGGCCTGGGCGGTGTGATGGAAGCTGTTTGTCGTGGGGCTAAGTCCAAAGGTGGCTTAACTGTGGGCATCCTGCCTGGCCAAGATTCAAGCATGGCAAATCCCTGGGTAGATGTCCCCGTGGTCACTGGCATAGGTGAAGCTAGAAATGTCGCGGTGGTGAAGTCAGCCCAGGCAGTAATTGCCATCGGCGGAAGTTACGGAACGCTAAGCGAAATTGCCTATGCTTTGAAGAGTAATATCCCTGTCATCGGCTTGAATACCTGGTCCCTGTCACGCATCGGGCAAGAGGACGACCCCATAATCAGGGTCAAGAGTGCTGCCGAGGCAGTGGACAAAGCAATTTCTTTGGCCAGGAGCCCCAAAAATCATGAGATTGCTTCGCTACGCTCACAATGACGGCAAAGAAAATGGCAAGCATCAAAATCGTAAAAGCCCGAGAGATTCTCGATTCGCGGGGCAATCCTACGGTAGAGGTGGATGCAGTATTGGCTGATGGCACCACAGGCATCGCCGCCGTCCCTTCAGGGGCGAGCACCGGGAAACATGAGGCTGCGGAGCTCCGGGATGGTGACAATAGCAGATATAGAGGGCTTGGCGTTCTCAAAGCCGTAGAACACGTCAATACCGAGATTGCGTCAGCGATAGCAGGTATGTCTGCTTTGGAGCAGGCGGCTATCGACCAGCGATTAATCGAACTGGATGGGACACCAAACAAAGCCCGACTGGGGGCCAATGCCACACTGGGTACATCTCTTGCCATAGCCAAGGCTGCAGCCGGCTTCCAGCGTGTTCCTTTGTACCGTCATTTAGGAGGAACAAGAGCTAGGCAATTGCCTGTCCCCATGTTAAATATCCTCAATGGCGGTAAGCACGCCTCAGGCTCTGTCGATTTTCAGGAGTTCATGATAGTGCCGTTGGGAGCCGCGAATTTCCACAAAGCGATGCAAATAAGCAGCGAAGTCTATAATTCCCTGCGCAGACTGCTTGACGACAAGGGCCTAAGCACCAACGTAGGAGATGAGGGTGGCTTTGCTCCCAAGCTTCATTCCAACAAAGATGCGCTGGAGTTGATACTGGCCGCCATAGACAGAGCGGGTTATGAAGCTGGCCAGGATTTATTTATCGCTCTTGATCCAGCCGCCAGTACATTCTATCAGAGTGGGAAGTATGTGCTCTCCCGAGAAGGTGTGGTTCTGAGTTCTGCAGAAATGATTGACTACTATGTCCGATTAGTCTCGGACTATCCTGTTATCAGCCTTGAAGACGGGCTCGCTGAGGATGATTGGGCAAACTGGTCGTTGCTCACTGCTCGACTCGGAAACAAAATTCAAATTGTCGGCGACGACCTTTATGCCACCAACATGAAACGCCTGGAAAAGGGCATTGCCCAAAAGGCCTCCAACTCAATCCTTATTAAGCTAAATCAGATAGGCACGCTCAGTGAAACCCTGGCCGTTATCAGAAGAGCTCAGCAAGCTGGCTGGACAACCATTATCAGCCACAGGTCCGGTGAGACTGAGGACACTACTATTGCCGACCTGGCAGTAGCCAGCAATTCCAAATTCATCAAATCTGGTGCCCCTTGCCGCAGCGAGAGACTGGCTAAATACAATCGTCTCCTCCGAATAGAAGAGGAATTGGGAAAGGCTGCCCAATACCCTGGCAAAAGAGTATTATATAATCTAGAGAGGGCGAAATAATGCGTGTATTGAACGGTGTTTATCAAATAAAGAGCCCTGGGCCTGGAACCGGATCAGGGGCCACCAACGTCTACGTTGTCGAAGGCGGTGATGGCCACATCGTGGTTGACAGCGGCTGGGACAGTCAGGAATCACTATGGGCTCTCCAGGAAGGGATGAAAGGAGCAAACCTCAAACTCAGAGACGTCAAGGAAGTGGTCGTCACCCATATCCATCCGGACCATTACGGATTATCAAGCAAAATAAAACAGGTCTGCGGGGCCCAGGTGGCAATTCACAGGATTGATGCAGGGTTTATCTCTCCCAGATATAAGGATTTTGCTGACCTGATCGTAGAGACTGAACAACTGCTTCGGCACAATGGCGTTCCCCAGGACGAACTGCCCCAGTTAAAAGAGGCTTCGTTATGGATGAACAAATATGTTACCCCTGATTCGCCTGATGTGATGCTGGAGGACGGCGACATGATTTCCAACGATTCTTTTGAATTTCAGGTGTTTTGGACGCCGGGGCACTCACCAGGTCATATCTGCCTTTATGAGAAAGATAGGAAATTCATCATCACTGGCGACCACGTTTTATACGAGACCGCTCCCCACGTGGGCTTCAATCCTCTCTCCGGCGATAACCCCCTGGGCGACTATATTTCTTCCCTTAAGAAACTACAGAGCCTCAAGGTTACTTTCGTACTCCCGGGACACGGGCCGCTATTCAATGCTTTGGGGCTGAGAATAGACAAGATACTCGAGCACCATGAACACAGGAGGAGAGCTATCTTGAGGTCTTTGCACGACGGTCTGAAGACAGCCTACGAGATAGCTCAGAAGATCCCGTGGATGACTGACAGAGGAGGCATCGCCTTTCGCGATTTGCCAGTTTGGGACAAGCGAATGGCTGTCGCCGAGACCCTGGCTCACCTTAGGCTCTTGACAGAAGAGGGAGGGGTAAGCAACGTCGCTATGGATGGTGCTTCCTTATACATAGCTAAAGACTGACTCTGTTTGCCCTCTCCCCGGGAGTGACACAAATAAGTTGGGGTGCAAATTAGCTGAAAAGGAGGAGATAGTAAATGGCAACAAAAGTAGGTATCAACGGTTTCGGGCGTATTGGCAGGCTAGCCCTCAAGGCGATTATCCAGCGTTGTGGCGGTAAGGCAGAGGTGATGGTGGTGAATGACCTTACCGATGCCAAAACCAATGCCCATCTTTTCAAGTACGACAGCAATTATGGCATCTATCCCGGCAAGGTGGAGGCCAAAGACGATGGCATCGTAGTTGATGGGAGGGAAATAAAGGTCTTGGCTGAGCGCGAGCCGGCGAAAATCCCATGGAGAGACTACGGGGTGGACATCGTGATTGAATCTACCGGGCTTTTCACCCAGGCCAGCAAGGCTGCCGCCCATCTTCAAGGCGGTGCCAAGAAAGTGGTTATCTCAGCACCGGCTCAGGAAGAGGACATATCTATTGTCCTCGGCGTCAACGAAGAGAAATATGACCCGACAAAACACCGCATCATATCCAATGGGTCCTGCACCAGTAATTGCATTGCTCCAGTAGTTAAAGTCCTCCACCAGAACTTTGGCATCGTTCATGGATTGATGACTACCGTTCATGCCTATACCAACGACCAGAAGATACTGGACGTGTTCCACCGCGACCTGCGCCGAGCCAGGTCTGCTGGTACCAACATCATCCCCACTACTACTGGTGCCGCCAAGGTCATTGGCGTCGTCATTCCGGAACTTCAGGGCAAGTTGCACGGAATTTCTCTCAGGGTGCCTGTTTCAGTGGTATCCGTAATCGATTTCGTCGCTGATTTGAAGAAGCAGGTGAGTGCTGAGGAGATTAACCAAGCCTTCCGTAAGGCTGCTGACGGAGAGCTCAAGGGAATTCTGGAATATTGCGACCAGCCATTGGTGAGCTCAGATTTCAAGGGCAATCCGGCCAGTTCCATCTTCGATGCCTTGAGCACCATGGTCATTGATGGCAACTTAATAAAGGTATTAGCCTGGTATGACAACGAGTGGGGCTATAGTTGCCGTCTGGCTGACCTCACGGCCTATATTATCAAAAAGGGATTATGATTCCTGCTTGAGTTCCGCCACGAAAAGAGACATAACAGGGAACAGACGATGCACGTCAGTGTGTGCCAAATTGAGCTTCGCCTCCCCGAGAACCAGTCCCTTAAAGGCAAGAGACAGGTAATCCAGTCCATCGTCACGCGACTGCAAAACAAGTTCAATGTCTCCGCAGCCGAAGTGGATAATCAGGATTTGTGGCAGTTGGCCACTTTGGGTGTAGCTTGCGTCAGCAACCATAGAAGACACGCCGATGAGGTTCTGTCCAACGTTGTGAAGTTCATTGTCCAGAACTATCCCGATGTAGAGTTGTTGAGTTCAGAAATAGAGACCTTCCCCTGAACTATCCACGAAAATCCTGCGAGCTGTGTGCGAACCGGGTTAGAGTTGGAATCAATTTTGTGAGGCTTCTGAAGAGCCCCCAGCTTTTCTTGGGACTAATACAAATGGATGCTGCTGCTTTTCTTCACCACCTCGTCAGTCTAGCTGACTACGGCCAGCAGATTGCACACATTGAACGCATTCCTCATCAAGGCACGATTTTCGGCAAACTGGATAAACCCCTTCACCCCAGCCTTCAAACATGTCTGGAATCCGTGGGTATATCCGCTCTTTTTAGCCATCAGACAGAAGCCTTGAATGCCATCTTTGCCGGGAGAAATGTCATAATAGCCACGCCCAGCGCGAGCGGCAAGACACTGTGCTATCACTTAGCCACTCTCCACGCGCTTGTGCATGATAAGAATAGCCGTGCTCTTTATATATTCCCCACGAAGGCCCTGGCCCAGGACCAGCTACGCAGTTTAAAACAAATCGCAGAGCCCCTGTCACTGCGATCGAGAAGCGAAGCAATCTCTCTACAAGCCATGGCTACTTTCGACGGCGACACCCCACAGGTTGAAAGGGCAAACATAAGAAAACAAGCCCGGGTGGTGCTTACCAACCCAGACATGCTCCATCTGGGCATTCTGCCTAACCATCAATCGTGGGCTAAGTTGTTTCGCAATCTCAAATATGTCGTAGTAGATGAGACCCATATTTATCGAGGGGTTTTCGGTTCCCACGTAGCCAATATCCTACGGAGATTGCGGCGCCTTTGCTCTTTCTACGGCTCTGCTCCCCAGTTCATTTGCTGCTCAGCTACCATCGCCAATCCCCGGGAGCACGCTCAGAATATCGTTGGCTTGCCTTTTGAAGCCGTTGTCGAAGACGGTTCACCGCATGGCGAAAAATACTTCACCTTCTGGAACCCCCCACTTATTGACGAAGCCAAGACTGGCCGGCGCAGTTCTAACAGCGAGGCGGCCTTCCTTCTTGGAGAGCTTGTTCAGAAAGAGATTCGTAGTCTGGTGTTCGCCAGCACTCGTAAGCTTACTGAACTCATTTATATTTATACCCAAGAACAACTGCCTCCTTCCCTTAAAGATAAGATCAGTCCATACCGGGCAGGGTACCTTCCCGAAGACCGGCGCCGAATTGAGCATCAGTTTTTCGAAGGCGAGCTTCTCGGTTTAGTCGCCACAACAGCCCTGGAGCTGGGAATAAATATTGGCGACTTGGATGCCACTGTGCTTACTGGCTACCCGGGAAGCATTGCCAGCGCCTGGCAGCAGGCCGGACGCAGCGGACGAAGCACCCACAGCTCCTTAAGTTTCCTTATCGCCCTGGAAAATCCCCTTGACCAGTATCTCATGCGCAATCCAGAGTTCTTTTTCAGCAAGAACTTCGATAATGCCATAATCAATCCCGACAACCCCTACATCCTGAAGCCTCATCTCCTCTGCGCCGCATGGGAGAAACCACTAGAAGACAAAGATGAGGCGTTCTTCGGTGCCAACATGGACAATATGTTGGCTGAGTTGGAACAAGAAGAGAGGTTGAGAAAACTTCGGGAAAGATGGCATCCGGCTCCCTGTATCTCCTATCCCGCCCAGGATATGAATATCAGGTCAACATCGGGACAAAATTACGCCGTCATCGATGGCCGGGACGGGTGCTTGCTGGAAACCGTGGAAGCCAGCGTAGCTTTTTTTCAGGTACACCCCGGCGCAATCTATCTCCACCAGGGTGAATCTTATCTTATCAAGGAACTCGATTTGGCCAGGCGCATCGCCTGGGCAGAGCCAAAACCCGTGGATTATTACACCCAGACTATGGAGATACACGAAATCCGGGTCAAGAAACTGCTCCAGGAAAACAATTGCCGCAGTGCGAAGGTCTACTTCGGAGATGTTGATGTTACTATCACGGTCGTGGGCTTCAAGAGGTACAAGCAGTTCACCGAGGAGGTCGTCGAAGCAGTGCCGCTGGATCTGCCACCACAGACCTTTCCCACCAAGGCGCTGTGGTTTGATTTGCCCCAGAAGGCGATTGATAAAATAGCTGATGCCGGGCTCGATTTCCACGGTGGTCTGCACGCTTGCGAACACGCTGCCATTGGCATACTACCTTTATTTGCCCTTTGCGACCGGAATGACATTGGCGGCGTGTCTACTCCTGTTCATCCCGATACCGGCAAGCCACAGATTTTTATTTACGACGCCCACTCGGGGGGCATTGGTATCGCCGAAAAAGGATTCGAGATGATAACCGAGCTGTGGCACGCCACGTTGAAAGCAGTGGCTGAATGTCCCTGTGCCGACGGGTGCCCTTCCTGCGTGCAGTCTCCCAAGTGCGGTAACAATAACGAACCTCTGGATAAAGAAGCCGCAATAGTACTGCTTGAAGAGCTCGCGGCCTGATCGGAAAAGACCAAAAGGCTCAGCATTACTCTCAACCTAATTGCAATATTGTTGCATTTATTCCTTCGTATCTGGTAGAATACTGCGGTGGTCCAAAACTCGGTTCGGACTCTGCAGGCCCAGGGATATAAGGCGACCAAGCCGCGGAAGCTGGTGCTTGAGGTGCTGGAAGAAATCGAAAGACCACTATCCCCGT
>Ga0224495_10002146_pt1 | contig 13178 bp, 11 predicted proteins | sample SF_Jul11_sed_USG_FD_168128 | JGI IMG/M metagenome (GOLD analysis project Ga0224495, IMG submission 168128) | Sediment microbial communities from San Francisco Bay, California, United States - SF_Jul11_sed_USGS_4_1 | ecosystem: Environmental > Aquatic > Marine > Sediment | place: USA: California... | reverse complement strand
TAGCAGATATTTACGTTGATGACGCCTTTAGTACTGCTCATCGGGTTCATGCCTCTATCGTGGGTGTAGCTAAATACTTGCCGGCGGTGGCTGGATTCTTGATGAACAAGGAGCTGAACGTTATGGAGAAGCTCTTGCATAATCCCGAGCGACCCTGGGGCTGCCTTATAGGGGGTGCTAAAGGGAGCGATAAGATAGATCTGCTGCAAAATATGCTAAGGAGGGTTGACATGTTGCTGGTTGGTGGTGGCATGACCGCTACTTTCCTGAAGACGCAGGGATATGAGACAGGGCACTCTTTGGTAGAGGACGACAAGTTGGACTTGGCCAAGAAGTTGTTGCAGGAAGCCGAGGAGTGGAAGGTGCCATTTCTGCTCCCCGTCGACGCAGTGGTGGCACAGGAAATCAAAGCCGGAGCTTCAATCAGAGTAGTGCCAACAACTGATATACCGGCGGGTAGCCATATCGTGGATATTGGTCCTAAATCGATCGTGCTTTTTCATAATGAGCTAAGAAAATGTCGTACGATCATGTGGAACGGCCCTATGGGGATTTACGAAATGCCCCAGTTTGCCCAGGGAACCAGGGCTATAGCCAGCTTTCTTTCCACCCTCGATGCCACTACGATCATTGGTGGTGGCTCTTCCGCTGAAGTAGTTCAGGAAATGGGATTAGCTGATAAGATGACCCATGTTTCCACAGGTGGCGGCGCCAGTCTGAAGTTTTTGGAGGGCGCCACCTTACCTGGTGTGGAAGTTCTGCTGGATACAAAATAACGGGAGGTTGTGAAATGCGTATTCCTATGATTGCAGGCAACTGGAAGATGAATACCACGGCGACTGAAGCCGAACGGCTTGTTCTCGAGATGCTTGAGAGACTGGACAGGATAGAAGGAGTGGAGAAGGTACTCTGTCCGCCATTCGTGTCTCTGGTCGCCATAAGTATGATGCTTCAGAATTCATCTATCCAGCTTGGTGCCCAGAATATGTATTTTGAGGCCAAAGGAGCCTACACCGGTGAAATATCTCCCTTGATGCTGAGCGAGCTGTGCGAATTTGTCATACTGGGGCACTCAGAGCGCAGATGGTATTTTGGGGAAACTGATGAGATAGTTAATAAGAAGGTAGGCGCGGCTTTGACAAACAAGCTTAAGCCTATCTTGTGCGTTGGGGAGAGGCTCGAAGAGAATGAAGCGGGCAAGACTGACGAAGTGGTCAATAGACAGGTAAGGGCAGGCTTGAAGGATATAGAGCCTGTCCGTGAGTTTGTGATTGCCTACGAGCCAGTCTGGGCTATTGGCACAGGCAAGGCGGCAAGCGGCAAACAGGCAGCAGTCACTATCGAGTTTATTCGTGACGTTGTGGGTAAACTCTGGAATAGGAGCACGGCTCAGGATTTGCGCATCCTTTATGGTGGCAGCGTTACCAGCGCTAATATCGTTGAATTTCTTTCTCGTCCCGAAATCGACGGTGCCCTGGTTGGTGGAGCCAGCCTGAAAGCCGAGGAATTCGTGGGCATTGTTGAGAAAACTGCGGAAATCAAAAAGAGAGCCAAGTAATCAGTAACCAGTGATCGCTATTGTTGGTCCCACCGCCGTAGGCAAAAGTGATGTCGCTCTACACCTTGCTCAGTACTTTCCCCTGGAGATAATAGGCGCAGATAGCCGCCAGGTCTATCGGTATATGGATATTGGGACCAACAAACCGAGCTTGGCTGACAGGGCATCGGTTCCTCACCATGTCATTGACGTGGTGGATCCCGACCAAGGTTTTAGCCTGGCCGTGTATCACCAACTGGCCTTGGAGGCCTCGAAGACCATTCGACAGAAGGGCAAACTGCCATTACTTGTGGGTGGCAGCGGGCTTTATGTGTGGTCGCTGATAGAAAAGTGGAAGATACCTCAGGTGCCACCTGATCGAGAGATGAGACGTCGGTTGGAATCTAGGGCAGAGCAAGGCGATAGCCAGAGTCTTTACCGCGATTTGAAAGCTATCGATCCTGCAGCAGCGGCAAAAATCGATCCCAGAAATATCCGGCGCGTAATAAGAGCTCTGGAGATCTACTATGCAACAGGGCAACCACCTTCTCAACTACAGCGCAAAGAGGTACCAAGATTGTCCGGTTTGATCATCGGCTTTACTCAGGAAAGAGTCCAGTTATATAGAAGGATTGATTCGCGGGTTGATAGGATGATACAAAGGGGATTAGTTGAAGAAGTGGAACAGCTATTGAAGAAAGGTTATGACCCTTCGTTGCCTTCTATGTCCGGAATGGGCTACAGGCAAATAGGCCAGTTTCTACGAGGCGAGATGACTTTGCCCGAGGCTATTGATAGAATGAAATATGAAACTCATAGACTGGCTCGTCACCAGTACGCTTGGTTTCGCCTCAACGATAGCAGGATTCACTGGTTTGACGTGGGTGGGACAGAAAGAGAAGCCAGCATCGTTGCCCTGAACGAAGTCAGGGGTCTGATAGAAGGCTTCATGTCATGAAATTCTCCAAATTGCAGGCCACGGGCAATGACTTCCTCCTGACTGACGCCAGAACCATGGAGGTAGATTGGCCAAAGCTGGCCCAGGCTATGTGCGACCGCCACTTTGGAGTGGGAGCTGACGGTTTGATGCTGGTGCAGAATTCAGCCGTTGCCGATTTAAGGATGCGTCTTTTCAATTCCGACGGTTCTGAGGCCGAGGTTTCTGGCAATGGGCTGAGATGTTTTGCCAAGTATGCCATCGAGAAAGGTTTGACTGACAAGATGCCGTTGCGGGCGGGACAAAGCAATCGCTCTCTTTCAATAGAGAGCTTGTCGGGGGTAAGAAAGGTCCAAGCCTATATGTCAGGTAATAGGGTTAACCGGGTGGAGGTGAACATGGGCTTGCCCCGGTTCCAGGCGGAGCAGATTCCGGTCAATGTTCAAGTTGACATAACACCAATATTGAATTATCCTCTGATGATAGATCGGAAGAAGTTAACTTTGTCTCTTCTATCCATGGGTAATCCCCACGCCGTTAGTTTCTTATCCCGGCCAGTCGGTAATTTTCCTCTAGCTGAGATAGGACCGAAAGTAGAGAGGCACGCTGCGTTTCCCCAAAGGACCAATTTTGAGGTAGCCAGAGTCTTGAGCAGGGGAAAGGTAGAAGCCAGGGTCTGGGAGCGCGGTGTCGGAGAGACTCTGGCCTGTGGCAGCGGTGCCTCCGCTATAGCTGTGGCCGCTCAGCTATTGGACTACGTAGATAGAGAACTTGACATAATGCTTCCAGGCGGCACTTTGACAGTATCCTGGGATAGGGTAGGAGAGGTGTTGCTTACCGGTGCTGTGGAAGAGGTTTTCACGGGTGAGTGGCTTGGAGACTCAAACTGATGAAACTAGCTGGAAGACTTGATAGACTGCCTCCATATCTTTTCGTGGAAATAAATCGTAAAATCGCCGAGCTTCAAGCTAGGGGAAAGGATATAGTCGATTTTGGCATTGGCGACCCTGATTTGCCTACGCCGTCACATATTATTGAGCGGATATGCGAGGCAGCACATGACCCCGCAAACCATGGTTATCCTGAAACTGATGGGTTGCCGGAACTTCGTCAAGGCATTGCCCAGTGGTACGAAAGACGCTTTGGGGTTGCCCTGGACCCGGCTAAAGAAGTCCTGCCACTTCTTGGCTCCAAGGAAGGGATTGGGCATATGGCGCTGTGCTTAATCGAGCCTGGCGACGTGGCATTGGTCCCCGACCCGGGTTATCCGCCATTTTCTATGGGCACTATACTGGCCGGTGGTGAGCCCTACTTCATGGCTCTGAAAGAAGAAAATGATTTCCTACCCGATTTTGAGGCTATTCCGGACGGGATCGCCGATAAGGCAAAGCTCATGTGGCTTAATTATCCCAACAATCCTACGGGCGCCATAGCTGACCTGGAGTTTTTTGAAAAAGCAGTTCATTTCGCACGGCAACACGGCCTGGCAGTCTGCCACGACGCTCCCTATACCGAAGTCGCCTTTGACGGCTACAGGGCACCCAGCTTCATGCAGATTCCTGAGGCAAAGCAAGTAGGGGTCGAATTTCATTCCCTGTCCAAGACTTACCACATGACAGGATGGAGAATAGGCATGATGGTAGGTAATGCTGATATGGTAAACGCTCTGTTTAGAGTTAAATCCAATTTGGATTCAGGGGTTCCTCAGGCAATTCAATATGCTGCTGTGGAAGCTCTGCGCGGCTCCCAGGAACACATTGCCAAGCATAATGCTATTTTTCAACGGCGCCGAGATAAACTGGTAAAAGTCCTTAACGAGATAGGGTTAAAGGCTAGAATGCCCAAGGCGACTTTTTATGTCTGGGCTAGGATCCCCCCGGGGTATACGTCCATGGATTTTGCCAAGAGACTGCTGGATGAAGTCGGGGTAGCAGTGACTCCGGGAACTGGCTACGGCAAGGGGGGAGAGGGTTACATCAGATTCTCTCTGACCATTTCCGATGACCGTCTGCAGGAGGGGGTGGACCGCCTATCGTCCTGGCATGGGAGGAGGAGATAAAGCAGAAATTCTTTACTACCGAATCCAAGGTAGAACAAGCACTCCTAGTAGGAGTAAGGCACAAGGTCTCCAACCATGATTGGTCAGCTACAGATTCTTTAGAGGAGCTATCCCATCTCACGAAAACAGCTGGTGCCAATGTAGTAGGTACGTTAACTCAGAGACTGGACGCGCCCTCGTCTACCTACTACATGGGTAGGGGCAAAATCGAGGAGCTAATCAAGCTCAAAGATCAAACTAGGTACGACACAGTAATCTTTGATGACGAGCTGTCACCACGGCAGCAGAGAAACCTTGAAGAGGCGTTGGGCGTCAAAGTCGTTGACCGCACTGCTCTGATCTTACACATATTCGCCCGAAAAGCCCGAACCCATGAAGGAAAACTCCAGGTTGAGCTGGCCCAGTACGAGTATCTTCTGCCCCAGCTCATCGGACACTGGCGCCATCTAGAGCGGCTCGGCGGTGGTATCGGTACCAGAGGCCCAGGAGAATCACAGTTGGAGACTGACCGTCGCCTTATCCACAAGCGCATCAATCTCCTTCAGCAGAAAATAGAAAGTGTCAGGAAGCATCGAGCACTATACAGGAGGCGCCGCAAGGAGACCGGCACGCCCGTTGTAGCTCTTGTGGGTTATACTAATGCCGGTAAGAGCACTTTGTTCAATACCCTAAGCAAAGCCAGCGTAGAAGTGGAGAATAAGCTCTTTTCTACTCTGGACCCTGTGACTCGCCGCGTGGCTCTACCCGGCGGCCAACGATTTCTCATCACCGATACCGTTGGCTTCATTCACAAACTACCACCTTCCATCATTGCCGCCTTCCGTGCCACTTTGGAGGAACTGGACGAGGCTGCTTTACTGTTGCATATAGTTGACATAACACACAAGAATGCCGCCAATCAGTGCCTCACAGTAGAGAGTATATTGAGAGAACTGAATCTAGAAAACAGGCCAAGAATCACCGTGTTCAACAAGCTAGACCTGGCTTTGAGCAGTGAGGCAGAGCTGAAGAGATTGACTACTATTCCTTACTTTGAGGAGGAAATTGTGTTGCCCAATGAACACTTCGCTCTCGTCTCTGCCGCCAAAGGGTGGGGATTGGACAACCTTCTAAACAAGATAGTCCGTCATCTCTGGTGATAAATTAGAGACGCCGACTACCATTTCTGATCTTTTTCGCCAAATATCCGGGTGCCAATTCTGATTATATTGGCGCCTTCCTGCAGGGCAACCTGATAAGACTTGGTCATGCCCATGGAAAGATACTTCATCTCGACATTGGGCAACTTCAAGCCTTTGATTCTTTCGAATATCCTTCTTGTCTCTGTAAAATAGGGTCTGAAATCTTGAGGATTGTCAAAACTGGGCCCCATGGTCATGAGCCCCATCACCTTGATGTTCTTGAAACCGGATACGTCTTTTGCCAGTTGCTCCGCGTGGTCCGGGAGCACTCCTGATTTCTGGGGCTCTCTACCGCTGTTCACCTCAATCAGTACTGGCATTATCTTCTCAATTTGAGCACATTTCTTGTCAATTTCACTGGCTATTTCTAGGGAATCGACACTTTCTATCATGTCGAATATCTCTAGGGCTGCTTTTCTGACATCATGCTTTCGCAGGGTTCCGATAAAATGCCATTTCGCTCTCTTTCCCACCAGTTTGTACGCCTCCTTTGCCTCCTTGGCATAATTCTCTCCGATGATTCCTATGCCGGCCTGAACAGCTTCTAGGACCTCTGCAGGCGTTCTGGCTTTTGCTGCTGCCACCACGTCGACCCCGTCGGGGATCTCAGCTAATAATTGGGCAACGTTTCGCTTGATTAGCTCTCCGGTCACGTGATGATTGTAGTCCATGGAGCCAGTTAGCTTCAAGGATAAGATCTGTGAGAGGTCCTGGGCAATCGCCGGCCAGGAGGCAGTCTGTGTTCTGGTGGTGGGTCTTTTCTCTCCGATTTGGCAGGCCAGTGCAACCGGGGGATTTGATAAACTCGCTATGAGTCGATAAAAGGGGCATGAAAGGGAAAGAGAGGCATCTTACTACCTCCGTTAGCTTAAGGGGCCTAGTTTAGTTGATGTCTTTGGGCGAGGGCACCCTGGAGCCAAGCCGTTCAATGAATCGAGGACGCAGGATCGTCGGCGAGAAGAGTGAAGGACGAGGCGGGAAGTGACTACTTTGAGCATCTGGGTTCTTGCAGAGCCGTCAGTGCATTTTGTCTGTTCGCAAGTGAAGGATACTATTCTGTCTTGGAGAGGGCAAAGCACTTGACATGAGGAGGGAAAGGGCGTTAACATATAGTCGTGTCGTAAACTGTCACTTTTACGACACGAAGCGATCCATGGCACGTAGAAAGGAAATATGACACTGGAGTCGTTGATCGACGAGTTTCTGGAGTACCTGCAAGTCGAAAAAGGCTGCTCACCTCTTACTGTTCGCGAGTACAAACACTATCTGAGGCGTTTCAACAGCTGGGTGGCGAAAGATTCCCCTGCCGCAAAGGTCAATGAGATAGACTTGAAGCTTGTGAGAAAGTACAGATTGTACTTGGCACATTTACGTGGGGATGACGGTTCACCTTTGAAGCCGGTCACTCAGAGCTACCATATCGTTGCACTGAGGGCTTTCCTGCGGTATCTCTTGGTTCAGCGCGACATACCCACCCTGTCACCTGATAAGATAGAGCTCCCAAAACAAAGGTCCCGCTCAGTTGCCTTCTTAGACTCGGATCAGGTGGCGAGATTACTGGACAGTCCCAAAATATCAAATGATGTGGGACTGCGGGATAGAACTATTCTAGAAACGCTTTTCAGCACAGGCTTAAGAGTATCAGAGTTAGTTAGCCTGAATCGTGATCAGGTAGATCTGGAGCGTAAGGAATTTGGTGTCAGGGGCAAAGGGAACAAGATTCGGGTGGTTTTCTTGTCGGATGCAGCGGCCCAATGGATTGACCGTTATTTGCAGGCACGTAAGGATCACTTTAGGCCACTGTTTATTCGCTATAGTGGCAGGGCAGATATCCAGAAGAATGGTGAAAAGATGCGGCTAACGGTAAGGTCTATGCAAAGAATTGTCGACAAATATGCCAAAAGAGCTGGTTTACCCATCGAGGTGACCCCCCATACCTTGAGGCATTCGTTTGCCACCGATTTGCTGATAGGCGGAGCTGACATTCGCTCGGTTCAAGAAATGCTAGGCCACGAGAGCATTAGAACAACTCAAGTTTACACTCATGTTACGAACAGGCATCTGAAAGAGGTTCATAAAGCTTTCCATAGCAGAAACAGGAAAACGTGAGTCTTATGTCAAATATAGATAAGGAACTTGCAGAGACGGGATTGCCGTGGCACATTGTTGAGGAGGCTGTCAATCGGGAGAGTCAGTGGCTGCAGAGAGTCATTGAGCAGGCCCAAATAGATGAAGTGCCGGGCTGTGATAAATGTCGGTATACTTTTAGGAAGATTGCTCTCCTGATTGTCACAGGCAGAATCAAGGCAAGGGAGTTCACTGCTAGAGACGGTCACGACCTATGGGATGATTTGACAGAGGATCGTGGCCCGAAGAAATCTGCGCGTCATGGCGGCGACTGGCATAAGAAAATGATGAATGTGGTCAGTGAGTATTTTGAGAGACAAGGGTTTGAAGTGATTCCTGAACCTGATCTTGCTAAAGGACGTGCCGACTTGGGCATCTATAGGGATGGCTATATGGATTTGTTTATAGAGATAGGCACTACTTCGGCCTACAAACTATGGTGGAATCTGCAGATGCTGATGAATTCCAAGATTCTGGTAGTGCCTGATGAGAGGCGGGCCGTAGAATTCACGTGTCGATCTGATGGACATGACATACTTCGTACGCGGTGAGAAGATAGGATCAATCAAATATGCTGCCGCATCTTGATGACTTCTTATTGAATCTACAGGCGAATAAGTATTCTTTTGAAACGATCTACAATTATGAGCGCGATTTGAACGTTTTCAGCAATTTTCTGGATGAAAGCAACATTGAGTTCGACAGGGTTGATAAGCGCGCTATCACCTACTATAAAGCATATTTGGTTTCGCGGGACCGCAAGACCGCGAAATTGGCAAAGCAAGGCGAAAAACAGCTTGATTCTCGCTCTATCAACCGCATGCTTTCCGCGCTCAGGGCTTACCTGCGCTACTTAATTGATATTGATTACCGTTGTCCCGTGCCGCCTGAAGCGGTCAAATTAACCAAGGCTGGGAAAAAACATCCCCAGGTAGCTGAGCTTGGAGATTTGATTAGATTGATTGAAGCACCGAATGTATTAGAGTCAAATGCCAAAACGGCTTTAAGAAACCGTGCCATGCTGGAAGTGCTATTTTCCACTGGCATGCGCATCTCTGAGCTATGCAATCTAAATCGTAGTCAAATCGACGATACCGGGCGGATTTTCATTACAGGCAAGGGTAGAAAGCAACGCTTCGTTTACCTAACTCCACGGGCTAAACAGCACGTAGATGCGTATCTAATGACCCGCCAGGATGATTGTCCGGCCCTTTTTATCCCTTATGCCGGCAGAAATGTGGCCAAATCGAAGAGACGGATTTCCACCAATTACCTTCAGGACAGAATTAAGAGATATCGAGAGAAATTGAAGATCAATGTCCCCACCTCAGCACATTCCCTGAGACATGGTTTCGCCACCTATCTGGCAGAGGAAGGTGCTAATCCCGCTGCTCTGCAAATTCTTCTCGGCCATGAGTCCCTGGACACTACCACACGCTACGTTCATGCCTCTGACAAATATGCCGAAGAGACACACCGCAAATATCATCCGTTGGCCAACCCAGGATGAAATCAGGCGTTAGAACGTTATGTCAACTATAATCAAGAGGAGATCCCGCACCAAAGACCAAAGGCTTGGTTTTTGGGTGCCTTGCACGTGATTCTACAGGTACGATGCTTTAGGCTAAGGTTCTTGGAGGAATTCCAGCCTTTTCCAGGAAGTATCCTACTCTATCCCTAACCGATTTATCGAGCAAGCCTTTCTTATAGGCTAGCGCATGCAGGAAAAGCTGTACATGTTGTGGCACTTGCCAGAGTCTTTTCTCGGAGTAGCGATAACCGTACCTGGCAGAACTGCCCAGCCTCGCAGTATTAATCTTCCCACTTCTGTAGCCGATATCTCTCACCAGAGAAAGGTCAAATCCGTTTCTTCTAGCGATATCGTCCAATACGCCATGGATAGCCGTGCCGTGCTGTATGGCCAGTTTTTCTCTATTAGCGTACTTTTCGGAAACGCCCATTTTTATAGCTAGCCGACGGTGCGGATGTTTGCCCAGACGGTCTTCTTGAGAGTCCACTTTCAATTCAGATGGCACCCTGACAGCTACATTTACTACCTCGGAATCTAAATAGGGGAAAAACAGCTCGACACCATGCGCCATAGCTACCTTGTTCTCTCTATCCAACGTCTCTATATCCGCCCTGCTGAAATCGTCCCACATTCTGCGGCAAAGTTCCTGACGACCGTCTTTGGCTAAAACCTTTGGATACCAGCTGTAGCCTCCCCATAATTCATCGGGTCCCTGTCCAGAGAAAATCACCCGGATACCATCCTGGCTAGCCATCTCTATCGCAGCATAGAGGCCGATGCCGGTTTCTACCTGCACGAAATCGCTATCCTCGATTGCTTCAATGACTTTGGGAATGTACTCTTCGATTCCATCAGTGCCCAAGATACTCACCTCGTGCTTGATACCAAGCTCTCGGGCAAATTCCCGGGCGAAGTTTACATCCGGCGAATCAGGTAAGCCAGCAGTATACGCGATTGCCTCCATTCCCAAATCCGGAGCAACGTTGTGTACCAGCTTGGCTATCAGACAGCTATCCACACCGCCCGATAATAGCACACCTATTTTGCGCACATGTCTCATTGCAGCTAATCTTTTACGCATTGCTGAGTGGAGCGCCTGTTCGTACTTGGCCACAGCCTGAGCCATGTCCTTGGTCTCGTTTTCCTCGTTGTGGAAAGACAAAGCCTTCTTTACGGTGACACCTAAGTGGTCGACAACAGCGACTCTGCCAGCCCTGAGAGGCTTGACTTCATCCAAACCTGTCTTCCACAAAGGTTTTTTGTTAGAGGCAAAGGCGGAGAAATCATTATTCTCGGCAAAGTAAAGCGGTTTTGTACCTGAGGAATTTCGTGATATCACTATCCGGTCGGTATCGCTGACTGCCAGAGAATAATCACCGTCCAGGCTAGGTAATGCCCTCTTGACCTTCTGCTCCAGGCTGCCAGGAAGTTGTGCGAACAACTGGGCTAGGGACTCGGCAGCCGTTCCATCGATTGTGTGCTGGACTCCAGAAAGATTGGATTCCATCCTTTTGAGATTATAAAGATGACCATCGTATATTAGGGCCGGCTTTCGTTGGTAACCCGTATAGACACGTTCTGGCAGTGTTCCTTCAATGGGGACAGATAGTTGCACAAGAACCTGGCTGTGCGTGTCATCAATGATGAAGCCTACGCAGTGGGGACAAGCAGCAGTCGAAGGTCTGTTTGCGGGACAGGCCGTCTCCGTCATAACGTCCAGTTTGTTTCTCAGCTCGTCTTGGCTGACATGAACCTTGCTGAAGATACCACCTATCCAAGCCATAGAGCGACCTCTAATTATGACATCATTTTGCCTACGTATCTGGCAATGGCTAGGGCGGCAGTAAGCCCCGGCGATTCTATCCCAACTAGGTTTATCAAGCTAGGAAAGCCTGCCTTCTCTTCATGGGCGATGACGAAATCGCGGAAGGATTCGCCTGGACCCTGAAGCTTAGGCCTTATGCCAGCAGATTCGGGGGCTAGATCCTCAAGTGCAACAAACGGAACGAATTTCTTGGCTGAATCGTAGAAATACTGTTTATGCGTCTCATCAACTGCATAATCTATCACTTGAACGTAATGGGCGCTGGGACCGAGTAACACCCTACCATCGAGCGCCTGTCTCCAATGAATTCCATGTCCAGCTTGATCTGGCGTGGGGTAGATGAGCTTTCCCACAATATTTCTATATTTTGAGTTCAGGCTGAAGTATTCGCCTTTACAGTAATGAAGCTGGTAGCCTGCTTCGACTATGTCTATCCCGGCAAGCTGGGCTATTCTGTCAGAGTTTAAACCAGCGCAATTCACGACAATATGAGCGATAAAAGCAGAAGTCCCGTCTCTGTCCTTTATCCGGACTTTATACTTTGCCCCTGCCCTTTCTATTCCTATCACCGCGGCGTCGAAAACAAACTCTGTTCCCTTTTCCCTCGCTTGGCTGTAAAGAAACTTCAGCAGATTGTGGGAGTCAAAAATTCCGCTCGACGGGGATAATAGTCCAGCTCTAGCTTGGATGTTTGGCTCGAGTTTCTTCAATTCCGTCCTGGCGAGGAGTACTAAATCATCGACACCGTTTCTTCTTCCCTGATCGCAGAGCTTCTCAAGCTGGGTAATCTCATTTTCGTCTGCTGCCACTATAATCTTGCCACACTTGTTATAGGCGATATTATGCTTGTCACAGAAGCTGTAAAGCAGGTTTTTGCCTTCGACGCAAAGCTTGGCCTTAAGAGAGTCTTCGGGATAATAGATCCCGGCGTGAATTACTTCACTATTCCTGCTACTAGTCTCGAGACCAAAAGTGCTGTTCTTTTCGAAGACGAAAACCTCTTTTCCCCCTTGTGTGATTTCATGAGCCGTAGCCAGGCCAATCACCCCAGCACCAATGATGGCGACATCGATTTCGGCAGGCATTTATTCTCTTGGCTCCTGAGAACGCTGGAATAACCAAACAGATGTCTTATTATCCCGCCAGTTCACTGTATCAGTCAAGAACTCAGCTACTTGTCAGTTCGCTGTAAGATAAATTGCTGAAGGGGGTGACTATGCGTCTCAATACACTGCGGTCACATACTGGCAGAGGGGTTGAACTGGGGCATAAAGATGCGTAGCGCTAGAACTTCGCACTCTGATCTAACGGCTTGTGCAGCTGCCGGGACAGGTTCATCTATGCTCAATTTCAGAAGGCCATGCCTCATCTGTGCTGTAGTGTTGCATCGACTATTCGTAGGTTCTGAATCTCCGGGAAGTACCCACATAGCTAAGCAGAGAACCGAGAGTGTAATGCTCACCATGTCCATCGTGAGTCCCCTCGAGAATTTCCATTGCTTCATCTCGGTAAGCATTCATCAGGTAAGTTATACCCGTGACCCTAGCGCATTCCTCGGTTAACGACATCAGATCACTACGCCTGATTGCCGGAACGCTGAAACATCTGGCGCCAGCCATTAGTTGCTGGAGCCCTAATCGGATCTTCTCAGTGTAGCTATATATGCCCAGCGCTCCAAGTGGGATATTCGCTATCTCATCAGCGCCGACCAAGTCTTTGACCTCTTCGTAGCAAACAAATATTTCTTCTACAGTTGAACCGAACTGACTAACTGTATTGGGTAGCCTACCCTCACTAAGCCAGCGTGAGATATTCTTGCCTACTATACCTGGGATCACCAGTGCCCGTCCCATGCATACCGCTTTGGTGAATGGTGCACCCAGAGCCAATGCTTTAAAAACACCGTCTTCACTACTGAAGCCGCCACCAAATGCGATGTCTGGTACTCGCTCGCCCTTTCTGGCTAACCTCTGAGCGAATT
>Ga0224495_10002144_pt1 | contig 13179 bp, 14 predicted proteins | sample SF_Jul11_sed_USG_FD_168128 | JGI IMG/M metagenome (GOLD analysis project Ga0224495, IMG submission 168128) | Sediment microbial communities from San Francisco Bay, California, United States - SF_Jul11_sed_USGS_4_1 | ecosystem: Environmental > Aquatic > Marine > Sediment | place: USA: California... | reverse complement strand
GCCCTCGAAAAACTGGGTAAAAACAAAGAGCTTATACCTGTTCTGGAAAAACTTGCGAGGGTAGATCGAAAAAACCCCGATGTGGCTTTAAAGTATGCGGATGCCATAATAAATGAAGATCTTGAGAAAAGTGTTCAATTTTATAAACAGGCTGCGGAAGCCTATGCCAAAAGCCTTCAATTTGAAAAACTAAAAACTGTCTGGAACAAGCTGGTAGAATTAATTCCCGAAGATCTGCAATTTTTCAAGAAAATTGAACGTATTCTCAGCGGTCATCGTCAAAAAGAGATTCTTGCAGACCTGTACGTCCAGTTGGCCTATCACTATATTAAAAATGAAGACGCAGATCACGTCCTGATTCTTTGTAAAAAAATACTTGAATACAATCCTAATTACGTAAAATTTAAAAAAGAGCTTGTTGAATCTTACCGGAAAAAGTATCAAAATCATTCGCTTCTCGAAGATTTTATTCGATACAGCGGATTAACCAACCCAAAAAAAAATATTCTCAATGCAATCCAGGATTTTGAGACCAATATTGTATTTGATAAAAATAATTACGTGTTTCATAGAAGCTGGGGTGTTGGTAAAATAAAAGATATTAATACAACGGAAATGATTATAGATTTTCATAACAAGGTAGAACACCGTATGGAAATTCAAATGGCCTTGAAATCATTAAAGCCGCTAAAAGAAGATCATTTTTGGGTTTTTCAGTTTGAAAAGCCGAAAGAATTGCAAAAGTTGTTTGATGAAAATATTGTAGATTTTTTCAAGATACTATTGGTTTCGTTTAATAACAAGCTTTCTCTTGGCGAGATAAAAACAGAAATTATTGATAAATATGTTCCAACAAAAAATTGGTCAAAATGGTGGTCAAAAACCCGTAGCGAACTTTTAAAGGATAATTTAATTGTTATATCTCCCCAGAAAAAAGATATCATTGAGTTACACGAAACGGCTATTACCATGTCCGATCAGCTAATTGAAAAGTTTCAGGCGGCTCAAAACTTTGAGGACAGACTCGCGGTGGCTATTGCTACGTTAAAAAGTCCCGATGACTATGTAGATGCCATTGAATATATGCAGCCATTTTTTAAAGAATTAATGCGTTCTTTTGAACAGGAAATAAAACTACAAAGTCTGTGGGCGCTGGATATGCTGCATGAGGCGCTGGGAGATGAAGACAGATTTTATTCTGAAGAAACAAAAAATGAACTCGTAAAAGAATTTTCCTCATTATCTGTCAAAGATATATCTAATCTGGGATTGAAGATTAAATATCCGGAAATTAAAAAACACTTTGCCCGTTGGATCAGGTTGTATCACGCTCAATGGCAAAAAATATATGTTGAATTGCTGTTTCAAACGCCAATTAAAATTCATAAAATGTTAATTGGTGAGTTAATAGAAAATGGAAACAATTCCGAGATTCTGGAGTTTTTCAGCTTATTGAGAAGAAATGCCAAAGAAAATGCAGAGGTGTATTTATGGGCAATGAAAAATCTTGTTCTAAAGGTCTGGGAAATTGATGGACTTTTACACGAAGAGCAATTGCTTGGTTTTTTCAGGCTGCTTCGAACGATTCCAAAACTGGAACCAAAGGGAACCAGACTAAAAAATGCGGCCAAGGATATTTTAATTGGAAGCGCAAAATCAGATCTTGATAATTATATTAAAACATACGCTAAAGATTCTATCAGAAAAATAGTTTCTTTATTTAAAGACGTGGCATTTTTATCTGATTATGAAAAAGGACAGGTATTAATTGGTTTAAAGGAAATCAGTCCGGATCAGTTTATAGAGTCTGATGAAGCGGATCGACAGATTAAAACGACTACTTTACTTGAAACTCTGCAAAAATCAGGCGGAAGCGTATCCAGTCAGGATGCAATTGATTCCATGCAAAAAGAAATGGAACATCTTTTGAAGGTGGAAATCCCTGCCAATTCCAAAGATATTGGCCAGGCTCAGGAAAAGGGAGATTTGAGAGAAAATGCCGAATACAAAGCGGCATTGGAAAATCAGGTGATATTACAGGCGAATTTAATGAAACTGGAAAATCAATTAAAAGGATTAACGCTGATGGTGGCCAGTCAAATTCCAACAGACGAAGTAAGTATTGGAACCAAAGTGCGTCTTAAAGAAGTAAAAAACGGCGACATATTTGTTTATTCAATTTTAGATCAATGGGATGCCGACGTAGATAAGGGTATTATTTCTTATAAATCGCCGCTTGGGCAGGCCATGCTTCATGCCAGGAAAGGCAGCGTGGTAAAATTTGGAAGTGGAAGCAGCGAACAAAATCTGGAAGTTTTAAGCATTGAAAAAGCTCTTGATGAAGATGGCCACCTTTGCTAAATAATGTTAAATAGTTTTCATGATCGGCAATGATCTGGATTTAAGAAATAAACTTTTCTTAATTGTACCGCAGAAAACGTTTTCATGCATTTTATCGGGTGAGAAAGTCGCAATCAATGAAGAGAATCTTCATCATATCCGGAGAGTGCTGCGACAAAAAGGCGATATAGAATTAAATATTTCATCCGGTGATGGAAAAATATTTCCTGCCAAACTGAATTCCAGCGATAAAATTGAAAAACTTTCCGATCAACCTTTTGTTTTTTCGAGAACAAAAAAAATTTCTCTGATGACTTCCGGTATTCAAAAAAAAAATCTGGAGTATTTAATTCAAAAATCCACCGAACTGGGAATAGATTCATTTTATTTTATACGGTCCGATTACGACAACTTTCCTGTGCAAAATCCGGAGCGGTATCGTAAAATGGCAATAAGCGCGTGCATTCAGTCCAAAAATCCTGTTATTCCGGAGTTTGAAATTTTCTCATTAAAATTAGCGGATATTCTGTATAATAAGGATACTTTGTATTTATGGGGCGATCCGGGTCAGTCGTCTTTCATAAATACAGTAAATTTGGCAGATATAAGCGCATTTTCAGAGATTTGTTTTATCAATGGCCCGGAAGGGGGATGGTCTCCCAAAGAGGTTGATTTTTTAAAAAATCGTTTTCGCAGTATATGTTTATCCAACAATGTGTTGAGGGCTGAAACAGCAGCAATTGCGGCGATATTTTATTTAAAATTACTGACAAAAGGCAGCGGGTAAAATTTGTGATAGTCAATGGCGAACCATTATCTCTGGGCGATTTAAGCAACCATACTATTGACTCGCTTTTGGATTACTTTAAATTAAGCTCAACGCGAGTTGCTATTGAAATTAACGAATCTGTAGTAAAAAAAGCAGATTATGACAGCATCATTCTAAAAAATGATGATAAAATTGAAATAATTCATTTTGTGGGAGGCGGGGCATGAACGATATTTTTGGATTTGCCACAGCAACAGGTATGTTCGTAATTGCTATACCTGCCGCAATCATTGTCCTGATTGGAAGAGAATGGTTTTTGCTTGAACTAATGTCCCGTCTCGGAATATTTGTTGAAACGCATTATTCTGCCAGACAAACGAAAAATCCGCTTCTTACTTTTGATGTCTGGGCATTTATTGTCCTTTGTTTTTCCGGTTACTCATGGGGCGGTTTTATTGTCAAAAATAAAAAAGATACAATATCGAGCTATATTTTTGGACAATTGTGGTTTATTATGGTCATGCTCATTGCATTTATTTTTTTGCACGCTAAAGATATTAGTAAAACGAGTTATATGTATTTAATTCTTATAGATATTTTGAAAAAAAGTTGGAGTTTGCATTTATTAAACTATCTTCCTCTTCCTCCCTTTGATGCTTCTTTTTTTTACATGCAAAAACCGGCTCTGAAAAAATTTGGAGCGATATTTAAAATAATTGCCACTATCGTAATTATTTTTTTTCCTGCTACCAATGATTTTATCACGGGCGAAAGTTTTTTATTGTGGGCAGGTTTAAGGTAAATGCCAAAAAGAGTACTGAGCGGAATGCAGCCAACAGGTCGATTGCATTTGGGGCATTATCTGGGCGTTTTAAAAAACTATGTAAAACTTCAGGAAAAATTTGACTGCTATTTTATGGCAGCTAACTGGCATTCCATGACTGCTTTTTACCATGACTATGCGCAGGCGCATAATTTTATTGCTCCCATGATTTCGGACTGGCTGGCTGCCGGTCTTGATCCGGAAAAATCTGTTATTTTTGTTCAATCAGATGTACCATATCATGCCGAGTTGTGTTTGATCCTTTCCATGTATACTCCGGTTTCCTGGCTGGAAAGAAATCCAACTTATAAGGAAAAACAGGAAAATGTGGAAAAAGATATAGATTCTTACGGATTTCTTGGATATCCTGTTCTTCAGGCGGCCGATATTTTTTTATACCGGGGTCAACTGGTGCCTATTGGAGAAGACCAATTGCCGCATCTCGAACTGTCGCGCGAAATTGCCAGAAGATTTAATCATATAAATAAACTGGAAAACGCTAATGCAATCATCGAACCGGAGCCGTTATTGTCGCCATCGCCGAAGGTGGTGGGCACCGACGGAAGAAAAATGAGCAAATCGTATGGAAATACTCTTTCTTTGTCTGAAGATGAAAATGATCTTCGGGATAAAATCAAGAAAATGAAAACCGATACTGCAAGAATAAAACGCACCGATAAGGGTAACCCGGAGAACTGTCCCGTTTTTTCATATTACGATTATTTTTTGCCTGACAGAAAAACGGAAATAAATTCTCAATGCCGAAGCGCCGGGATTGGCTGTATAGACTGCAAGATGATTATTGCCGATAAAATTATTATGGAAACGCTTCCTTTCAGAGAGTACAGAAAGAAAGTGATCAACGATTCTGCTCTTGTTCAGGATATTTTACAGGCTGGAGCGGACAGGGCGAAAAAAACAGCAGGCGCGACCATGGAAAATATACGCAACACTCTTGGTATCAACAAACCCTGCCAGATTAATGTATGATACAGGCGTTGCAAACAACAGATTTATTTAAAGTTCAATTTTCAACAATTGAAGGAAATTTTCAGGAAGGCCCGCTTGGGCTCTTGTGGCGCCTTATCGAATCTTACGAAGTGGATATATTTCAGGTATCTCTATCGCGCATAACGGGTGATTTTATCCAATATATAAAAGGCGGGCTTGCAAATCTGGATGAAGAGGCGGAATTTGCCTTAATGGCGTCAAAACTATTATTTTATAAATCCAGGTTATTATTGCCTAATCCCGGGTTTGAGGATGAACATGAACCCGACTATCTTCCGTTTGAATTGGTGGATCAACTTTTAGAATACAAAAAATTTCAGATGGCTGCCGATGCCCTGAAGAGCATTGAAGAAAAAACAAGATTGAGTTATAATCGGGAACCTTCCTGGAGGGAGTTTGAAGAAAATCTGGATTTGTTTGAAGTGGATCTTGTCAGTTTTTTGAAAACATTTAAAGAGTTTTTATCACAGGCTGAAAAAAAAAATCCATACGAAATAGAGAATGAAGAGGTTTCCATGGATCAGGTTCTTGAGGATATGACAAATAAGATTATTTCGATAAAATCCATGTCATTTTTTGACTATATAAAAAATTTTTCATTAAATAAAATGATCGTTGCTTTTCTCGCTGTTCTTGAGTTATTGAAATCAAGAATGATCAAGGTTATTCAAAGCCAACCATTTGATGATATTAAATTGATTTTTCTGGAAAAAAAGGAAATGAACGCCTGAGGTTCTATGTCTGATCTGGAGTATTCAAAAATAAAATCTGCCATAGAAGCGCTGATTTTTGTTTCTGGCGAAGGCTTGACGATCAAGGAAATTGCAAACGGCCTTGATGAAGATCTTCCAAAGGTAGAAACTGTTTTAAATTCTCTGGTTGATGAATATCTGGAAAGAGACTGTGGTATTATGATAAGCGAAACTGCCGGGAAATATAAATTTTCAACGTCTTCCGGGGTATTTGAAATTATTCGAAGTTTCATACATAACAAGAAGAAACATACGCTGACAAAAGCTATGCTTGAAACGCTGGCCATTATCACCTATAAGCAACCAATTACTCTTTACGAAATTGAAGAAATTCGCGGGGTGAGTTCTCGTTCCCTCGTTACGGGACTGGCAAATAAAAAATTAATTAAAATAGCCGGTTATAAAGAGGCTCCCGGAAAACCAGGTTATTATGCCACCACAAAAGAATTCCTGGAATATTTTGGTTTAAATAATTTACAGGATCTACCTTCGCCAAAAGAAGTAAAAGAGTTAAATTTTGAGGATCTATGAAAGATATGTCTCTGGATGAAGTGCGGAAAAAAATCAACAAGGTTGATGAAGAGCTTTTAAACTTGATTTCAGAGCGCGTCAATCTTGGAAAGATTGTGGCAAATGCCAAACAAAAAGAAGATTCCATATATTTTAAGCCTGAACGAGAACAACAGGTTCTAAAGCGCATTTCCGGGTTAAATCCGGGGCTTTTGGGTAACGTACCGGTTCAAAATATTTTTCGTGAAATTATGAGCGCGACGCTTTCTACTCAAAAATTGCTTCGGGTGGGCTATCTTGGCCCGGAAGGCAGTTTTTCACATCAGGCGGCGATAAAAAAATTTGGACACTCTCTGCAATTGGTGGCTTGCGTTGATTTTGATGATATATTTGATCAGGTACAAAAGAAAAAACTGGATTATGGTATTGTCCCTGTTGAAAACTCCATTGAAGGTATTGTAAGCGCTACACTGGATAGTCTTTTAAAGTTCAATTTAAATATTTATTCGGAAGTACACCTTGCTATTCATAACAATTTGCTTACCTTTGCCAGTAATTTATCCCGGATAAAAAAATTATACACCCACAGGCAGCCCTATGGGCAATGCCGTTCATGGTTAAGCAAATATTTACCCGAAGCGGAATTTGTGGAAACATCCTCTACATCAAAGGCTGCGGAAATTATTGCCGAAAAAAAAGATTTAACGATAGCTGCCATTGCTTCCGGTATTGCCGCAGAAATTTATCAAATTCCTGTTCTCGAAGAAAATATTGAAGATCATGTCCGGAACTTTACAAGATTTATTATAATTGGGCATGAAGAAGCCATGCCAAGCGATATGGATCGAACATCGATCATGTTTACTCTTCACCATGAACCCGGCAGTTTATTTGAGGTTTTGGAGCCAATATATAAAGCAAAGATTAATATGACGAGCATTGAATCAAGACCGGCCAGGAATGAGACCTGGAATTATATATTTTATATTGATTTAATTGGTCACCAGCATTTAGAGCCTATGAAACATACTTTGGAACAAATTCAAAAGAAAATGCCTTTTTTCAGGGTTTTGGGTTCGTATCCGGTAGATCAGGATTTTTCATGAGGAAACCGGATTTCCAGTACAAAGGGAATACATGAATTCCGGAATACAAACAGATATTACCAGACTTTTTGATATTCAGTACCCAATTTTGGGAGCGCCCATGTTTCTGGTTTCCAATCCTGCTTTGGTGGCGGCCGTATCAAATTCGGGCGGTATGGGCAATTTTGCCGCCATGAGTTATCGAACAATTGGCGATCTTAAAGCGGCATTGCATGAGGTTCGGGCGCTTACGGTCAGGCCTTTTGGAGTAAATATTGTTTTGCACAGGGAACACAATCCATTGGTGCGCGAGCAGTTTGAATTATGCCTGAAAGAAAAAATTTCTTTGATTATTACCAGTATGGGAACGCCGCGCACGCTTATTAAAGAAGCCCACGATCATGGCATAAAGGTTTTTTGTGATGTGACCAATGTAAAACAGGCATCGATTGTTGCAAAATGCGGCGCCGATGCTGTAATTGCCGTATGCCAGGGAGCCGGAGGTCATGCCGGGTCTATCACCCCATTTGCGCTTATCCCGCAGATTCGGGAAGCCATTGATATTCCTGTAATTGCCGCCGGAGCCATTTCCCGCGGACGACAAATGGCCGCCGCGTTTATGCTGGGAGCTTCTGCGGTGTACATTGGCACCCGTTTTATTGCCACCCCGGAAGCCTCGGCAACCGAAGAATATAAAAGCGCTCTTGTTGATAGCAACCCTGAGGATATTATTTACTCCGATAAAATCAGCGGTATAAGCGCAAACTGGATTCGATCCAGTTACGATAAATGGCTGAAATTTTCAGAAATAAAGAATTCTGAAAAACCACACGAAATTTCATTACGAAGGTGGATTGATGTATGGTCTGCCGGTCATGGAGTTGCCCAGATTCAGGAAATTGAGCCGGTCTCCAAAATTATGGAAAATATCGTTTCTGAATATCATCGGATAAAAAACGGTCTGCCCTGAGCGTCGTTAGAACTCCGAACAAAGAGATTTCTTTAATTATTTCAGGGGTTTGATAATGGCTATTGCATAAAGCATGCAGACTACAACGAGGTGTCCGATGGCATACAATTTCAAATTTTTATTGGCATTTGTAAATTGCCCGGAACCGGTTAATTCATTATCCCGGATTTCGAGATTTTTGAGTCCCGCCAGGATTTCCAACGATACAAGTATCGAAAACAGGGCAAGTTTAAAAAGGATCCAGAAACCGTAATGTCTGATGGCAAGGGAAAACCCGGTGATTGCAAAAATTATGCTTATATAAATCATTATGCGCGTCAGAGCTAAATATTTCTGGTTGTATTTTTTTTGATCTTTAACATCAGTTGAATTTATAAACTTTTGGTTTAAGGAAAATCCAAGAATGGAATAAATGCCGGCAAAAATTGCCGTTGAAACATGGATACCCAGAAATACGATGTACATTGTTTTCATATTATGTTAAAAAAACAATTCAATGGCGCGTGTCAATTTTTAAAACCAGGCAAGCCTTGCCTGGGCAAAAACACGCCAATTTAAATCATTCTAACTGAATTTCCAGTTCATGCCTGGAGTTTAAAGTTTTTACATTACTGCTGCCAGCATTTTCAGGCTCAATGCGATTAAAAGCAATGCAAAGATTTTTTTTAGTGTATCGACGGATATTTTGTGGGCTGCCTTTGCGCCCAGCGGAGCCATAAAAAAACTTACGGATGATATGATTATTACTCCGGGCAGATAAATAAAGCCGATTGTTCCGGGATCCTCAGAAATTTTTCCCCAGCCGTTTAAGATATAACCAAGGGTTCCCGCAAGGGATATGGGCAGGGCCAAAGCCGCCGATGTTCCAATGGCATTGGTTACCCTAACATTATTCCAGGTTAAAAAAGGAACCGTCAACGAGCCGCCTCCAATGGATACAAGAGACGATATTGCGCCGATAAGACACCCGGCCGAAAACAGGGATATTTTACCCGGTAAAGCTCTGTGGGATTTTGGTTTTACGTTTAAAAACATTTGAGCCGATATCCAGGCCATAAAGATCGAGAAAAAAACAGCAAGATATTTTGAGTTTAACGAGGATGCAACAAATGTGGCCGCAAAAGCCCCAAGAAGCATTCCCGGAGCTATACTTTTTACAATATCCCATTGAACGCCATTTTTTTTATGATGCGCTCGCATACTGGAAATAGAAGTTACGACAATGGATGCCATGGATGTACCCAGAGCCAGATGTACTACGGTATCTACGGGTTTTCCATAGGCCAGAAATAATGACGTGAGAACGGGAACCATGATTCCACCGCCGCCGATACCGAGCAGTCCTGCAAAGAAACCCACAATCCCGCCCAACAACAAAAGAAATATTATGAACCAGATATCTATCATTTCGAGGGTTCCATAAATTTATTTTGGTGTTGTGGCTTGAAGATATCCGGGGGTTGAGCCGCAACCTTGCTGCGGCTCAAGGGGGGCAAAAAAAACCGCCTTTTGAAATCACTTTGCTTTCCCCCTTTTTTGTTTGCCCGATTTTCCTAACCGAGATACTCGTTATCGGGATCCGAAAGAGCCTCGGGTTTTTTATCTGTCAACTCCAACGCCATGGGACCTTTTTTGCGTATCTGGTATTTCATTCCTTCGCGCAGGTCTACCCGCGAAAGCAAATTTAATTCGTGATTTTGTATGCGAACATAATACCAGATACCATCGGATGTTGCCTGTCCCTTTCTAAGTATTTCAATTTCAAAATACTCGGGAAGACGGGCAATAAAATTATAATTTCTCGGCAGCTGTATATATGGCGATTCCATTAATGCAAAATGCGACACCCCTTGATAAATCGGTTTTTATAATAGGAATCCTTTAAGTTGGCCTGGATTAACCCCCCGGCTACGGAAACATACACAAATTCGCTGTTTTCGGTGTAGACTCCCAGCGCCGATATTTCCCGGTCTGATGTGGATGCTGAAAATAACACAACGTCGCCTGTTTTTAATGAGCCGACAGACCCGATGGTATTGGAGGAGCAGTATGTGTCTAAATCGTACGGCAGCGAGTCTATCGGAGACCTTGAAATCAGGGAAACCAGCCCGGTTGCATCCAGTCCAAAACTTTTGTTCATCCGGTATCCATACTGTGTTTTCAGGCGATCGTTCAGGATTTTTACGATGTCTGCATCGGTGTATGCGGTTTTTTTTATCGCCAATTTTTCGCTGAGGCGAATCTTGTTCCGATATTTTTTCCAGAATTCAAGATTTTTCTCTTCAAATTCTTTTTGCATTTTTTCCTGTTCTGACGCTTTTACATATTTTGGCGCTGTTTCGTCTGTTTCGCCGTACAGTTTATTCAATACATAAAAACGATCGTACTGGGATTTACATACTTTTGTTTCATCCAATGCAAATTTCAGCGATTCTTCGTGATTTTTGGTTTCAGCCGCTTTTATTGCATAATAGTGCGCCAGAGCCTCTGCGCCGGCTGTTCCATAGTTCTCATTAATGGAGGTATGAATAAAATCGTTGATGTATTCTTTTGCAACGCCGGAACTTAAAAGGTTTTCCAGTATTCTTCCATACGCAATATAATCTTGTTTTCCAAGGGATATGGATCGCATAAATTCGCTCATTTTTTTAACAGTAGCCGGTTGTAAGTCTCCTTCGTGGAATCCATAAACTGCAAGATTAAAGGCTCGGTCAATTAGCCAGCCGGGGTAGTCAAAAAAACAAATCTGGGGAAGGGTGAGATCAAGAACGCGAATGGCATCTTCAAAAGTGGACAAAGGCATTCTTTTTATTATCGCGCCAAACGTTGGCTGCATGGACTCTTGCTGGGGCAAATTGCAGTGCTTTGTCAGAAGTCCTTTTACTTTCGTATCGAGCGCGTCTTCGGCCTGCGCCGGATAATAAACCCATATAAAAATGCTGCATACCAGGATTCTGTTTAACCTTTTCATTATTGTAGATAGCTTAAATGAAAGACAAGCGATCAACAGATTTTTTCAATGCTATCCGGCGCAAAAAATCACAAGGAGCCTGGGCATGAACTCAAAATTCATGCCCAATATTTTGCGTTTTTGGCGCGCTCCGCGCGCAAAAACGCCTATTTTTGCCAATGATGGGGTTGATTATTGAGTTCCAGTCCAGGAGTTATGAGCTTGGGTATTGTACGCGCATTTTACTACATTCTGACATGAATATTGATGTTTTGATCCAGACGCTTAAAGCATGAACTTATGGAATTATCCCGAGCGCTTTCCCATCTTGCAAGATTAAATATTCAATAAATTTTCCTCAATAAATTTTTTACAGTAATCCCGAATTTCATCTCTGGTTTTGCGAAATTCAGATAAAATTTTATTCTCTGTGTCTTTGATTTTAGAGGGATCGGCAAAGTTCTGGTGAAAGCGAATTGCTTTTGAGGGAAAATATGGACAATTTTCTTTTGCATGATCGCAAACTGTAATTATAAAATCAAAATCCATATCTTTATATTCCTGAATGTTATTGGACGTATGATACGAAATATCAATATCCGCTTCTTTCATCACCCGGATAGCCATTGGATTTACTCCGTGAGTTTCGATGCCCGCGCTGTAGATTTTAACTTTGTTATGATTGATTGTGCTAAAATGTCGAAGCCATCCTTCTACCATCTGGCTTCGACAGCTATTGCCCGTGCACAAAACAAGGATGTTTATTGATTTACTCATAATTTTCCTTCATGCTAAATCGTAAACATAAGATATAGCATGTCAATGATTTTCATCCGAAGTCTGTCTGAAAAATGTTCTGTATTTGATGGAGTATAACAACTTTTTTGAGTTCAATTATAGTGCACATTGACTGAATTTCGAGTTCATGCCCGGGCGCCCTTGAGAATGAGCTCCCATAATGCATATCCCATAATGCAGATTTTGCTTGACTGCCATCCTTGACTTCTGTTATCTTTCCCATGCGGCGTTGCCTCCTGTTATTTTCTATTGTCAGAAATAATCTGGCATCGCCGCTTATATTGTCACCCTTTTCTATAAGGCAATACACAAGTTTTTAACGTATCTCTATCGGATGTTATTGAATAATTAAAATAATGTGGGATATCAAAACTCGGTTTTAATATATATTGACCATTCTCATTAATTAAACCGTATTTTTTACTTTCAAAATCCTGGACCCATGCAACACTGTCTTGATATTCGTCCGCATTTGCATATTCAGGTTCAATAACCCAAGAATTTTTTTTATTAAGGTATCCCTATTTTTCATTTAAACTGACGGCTACTTTACCATTACTATAATCTGAACATCCTCCATAGATTATTGGTATTACTACTTCACCATTAGTATTTATATAGCCGCATCGCAAGTATTTAAAATTACTAGTGAATTTACCAATAAATACAGCGGCAAATCCTTCATTAAAAACCTTACAACGATCAAAATATTGTTTAGAAATTAAATTGCCATCTTGATTTAAATAGTTGCATTTTGAATAGACTTATAGTCCACTTTGAATAATTGCATATTTATTAGTAAAATCTTTGCATCTGTAATACTTAATTGGTGTCAATTGCTTTCCTTTGGAATCAATATAACCACGAATATACTCTTTTTTGGGTAAACATCAATGTGGCTTTTTGATACTTCTGCCTTTTAATACTAAAAGTTTTTCTTGAAGCTCTGGAGAAAGTTCATCTAATCTTTTAGTAAGGATAATATTAAACTCTTGATCCAATGTAAAATATCCCTTATCGAAATAAGAATCATACTCAATAAATAATAGTAAACCATTCGCTGGATCACCGCGATATTCTTTATTGATAGACCACGGTACAATATGGCTGGCAATCAGGAGTGATGTTTCAGAGTATCATGGATACATGACTTGCTTACTTCGATATGAAA
>Ga0224495_10002141_pt1 | contig 13189 bp, 13 predicted proteins | sample SF_Jul11_sed_USG_FD_168128 | JGI IMG/M metagenome (GOLD analysis project Ga0224495, IMG submission 168128) | Sediment microbial communities from San Francisco Bay, California, United States - SF_Jul11_sed_USGS_4_1 | ecosystem: Environmental > Aquatic > Marine > Sediment | place: USA: California... | reverse complement strand
TCGGGTCAAATGCGGTTAGGAAAAAAGCTTTGTTATTGCTTGATGAGCTTGATATAGAAGCTCAAAAAAAAAACCAGAGCCGCCATCTTTCCCGAGGAATGTTGCAAAAGGTTGCGATTGCAGTAGCCCTGATTACCAACCCTGAAATTGTGCTGCTTGATGAACCGACACTGGGCGTTGATGTTGCCAGTGGCAGAAAAATAAAAGAAAAGATACGAAAACTTGCTCATGAAGAAGGAAAAGTTATTTTACTTACGACACATCAAATGGAACTTGTAGACCAGTTGGCCGACAGAGTTGGAGTTATTCAGAATGGTGAGTTGATAAAAATTGCAACACTTGAAGATTTCAAAAGAAATAACAGTGAATATGTTTATCATCTGGGTATAAAGGGAATAGATCTCTCCGGAATAATATTAGATGATCTTTGTGAAATAATCAGGGTAAATCGATATGGTGATTTTGCCGATATGGAGATTAATTGCCGCAATGAGAATACAGTATCAAAATTATTATCAAGATTGGCAACATTTAATTCTCATTTTTTATATTTGAAAAAGAAAAGTGAAAATCTCGAAGATGTTTTTTTACAGTCTCTAGACAAGCGAGAAGGGTTATGAGAAGTATTTTTGAGTTTTTGTTGTTAGTAAAGGCTGAATTTAAACGGGAGTTGCTATATATCAGGCGTTATCCTTTTGAATCGATATCATTTTTATTTTTTATGTACATTATTTTAATGGCCATATTTTTAGGAATGTCTCAGTTATCAGGAAATGAAGGATTAAATATCAACCATGAAAGGATGATCATAGGTTATTGTCTTATGCAGTTTGTCATGAGTAGTCAGATGGGCTGGGCCGGACAGATTTCAAATGAGAGTCAGATGGGAACGCTTGAGCAGTTATCGATCTCAGGGCACTCTCTGGCCACAGTTTTATTATCCAGAGGATTTGCCCAGTTTCCCAGGCAGGTGTTCAGTTTTTTTATTTTGCTGCTGGCTTATTCATGGGCTATCCCGGGTTTATCTATAATTCTGGAGCGTTCTCTACTGGTAACTCTTTTCTTATTTGTAATTGGAATAGGTGTATATGGAGTAGCCTATATTTTTGCCGGAATGACTCTGGTTTTTAAAAGAATTGGTTTTTTCTTTCAGGTTATTAATTTTGCTTTTTTAGGGCTTTTCTGGCAAAACAGGGAAATTCTTGTTACGGGTTCTGTAAAAGCAATTTTATATGATTTTTTTCCCTTAACGATGGGAATGAAGAATCTTTTTTTACTGTTCACCTCTGTGGATTTTCATCCCTTGTGGCCTTTGATTTATCAGACAGCTAGCTCTACGATATTTATTGGGACCGGTTATTTTTTATTTATTCTTATGGAGCGAAAAGCAAGAGATCTGGCACTTTTGTCGCAGTATTGACCTATTATCGGAATAATTTGCAGAAATGGGTGCAGATGATTCTTTTCGGTTGACATACTACAGGAAATATTTTATAAGATTAAGCGAAGTGGTGTTCATAAATGGTTGAAAAAATAAAAGAAGAAATATTTCAGGTTGTTCCACGCCATTATATCAGGTCAGTGGAACGATTCCTTGTTACAGGTCCGTGTGTGTTTGGATGGATCATTGGTATTTTGCGTTATCGTTTTCATGATAAGGTATTCAGGGTGAGTGTGCAGAATATGCTTATTACAATATCCTTTTTTATTGTATATTTAATCATATATGCATTGGATCTCCTGTTTGATATGGGAAATTACCTGTATTATATTCATTCTTTTATTTCACTTTGTTATATTACGCTGAATCTGGTAATATATTATTTTATATGGGAAAAAGAAAAGATATTAATCCACCACAAGCTTATTTCTTTTCTTGACAGAGTGTTGAACAATAACTCCAAAGTAATTTAAAGACGCGCCCATAGCTCAGTTGGATAGAGTATCTGACTACGAATCAGAAGGTCTGAGGTTCGAATCCTCATGGGCGCAAATCTAAAAAGAGCAAATAGGTAATTCAAACCAGTAATTTACATAAGGGCGCCTCGAAAAACCGGCTTAATTATAGGTTTACAACATAAGACAAAAATAAAACATAAAATCCATGAAAAGAAAAGATCGTGGGTTGTTTGATGAAGAAATTCGCATGAGGGATATATCGAATCTTGGAGATCCCCTGGAAAAACTCAATGGGTATATAAATTGGGAAGATTTTAAGAGCTCGCTGGAAAGTGTTTTCAAAAATGAAAATCCGGAGAAAGGAGGACGGCCCCGATTTGATGTAGTAATGATGTTTAAAATTCTTGTTCTTCAACAGATGAACGATCTGGCTGATGATAAAATGGAGTTCATGATAAAGGATCGTCTCTCTTTCCAGAGATTTCTGGGACTTGGATTGTCTGATACCGTACCTGACTCAAAGACCATCTGGTTTTTTCGTGAGCAACTTACCAGGGCCGGTGCTTTTAAGAAACTTTTTCGAACTTATACAAGGATGCTTGAGAAGTCCGGGTTAATCGCCAAAAAGGGAATCATTGTTGATGCCACGATTTCAGAGGTTCCGCGGCAAAGAAATTCTCGCGATGAGAATCTGAAAATCAATAGAGGCGAAATACCAGAATCATGGAATGAAAATCCGCCCAAATTATCCCAGAAGGATGTTGATGCAAGATGGTATAAAAAACATGGGAAAACTTTCTATGGTTATAAAAATCACATCAAGGTGGATAAAAAAAGCAAGCTGATTTTAAACTACATGATCACTCCGGCATCAGTTCATGACTCCCAGGCTCTTGGCTCATTATTATCGAAGAAAGATTCAAATCAGAAAATATATGCCGACTCTGCCTATACAGGCATTGAACAGGAAAGGGTTATAAAGAAATTCAAGCTCATAAACAGAGTCCATGAAAAAAGTTACCGGAACCGCAAACTGACTTTGACACAAGTAAAATCCAATAAACGAAAATCCCGGACGAGGGCTCGCGTAGAGCATGTCTTTGCCCAGATTCATAATAATATTTCCGGAAAAATGATTCGCTGCATTGGATTCAAGAGGGCTGAAGGGATCTTGCTTTTAAAGAATCTGATCTATAATATTCAGCGGAGTATGTACCTTACAGTCTGAAGCAAAAATGACAGGTAGAATAAATAATATATATCGAATGTCGAAGTTCAAAATGTCCTTAAAGTAAAAAATGTACCTCAACTCCAAATATTTTTAAAAATAACCTGGTTTTTCGAGGCGCCCATAAATAACTCTTTTAAATTTTATTCATTTCCCGATATTAAGAGAAGATAAAATTTTCAATATGAATATAAACCTGGTTGAACCAGACCAGTTTTCTGTAGCAAAAAAAATCGAAAAATATAGACGATTGTATACAACGCTTTTTCGGGATATTGAAGAGGTTGCATTAAAAAGATTTCAGCCATATTACTTCTTTTAGTAAGCCTCTTTGTTATGGATATTATCAGACAGAGAGATTTGGGTGAAAAACTTTTTATTGTGGTTTTCGGAACACAGGATGTTTTTATCAAAACAACTAACGGTGAACATAAAAAAGGGGTAAGATTTTACCAGGAGACTGTGTTGCTGAAGGGGCATTAATTACACAAGAGCCCCATAATGTTACAATATGTGTATAAAGTAAATACCGGTTATTGTATTTTGGGTCATGAGTGTCCTCCAGTTTTTTGGTTTGCACCTAAAACTCCTGTAACTCGTGACCTTTTCAACTAAAATTGCGAACATCTGGGGCGCTACCTTTTGTCCTTCTGCGGAAACGCTGAGAAGTTTTGTGTCATCTGTGTAATTTGTGAATAACCCCGGGAAAGCTGCAATATTACCATTTGAACAAAAAATGTTGAATTTATTTAAACAGGTTCGTCCTATTTGTTGAGGAATAAAATGAAAAAAATTCTTGTGATTGATGATTCAATGACCATTGTCAAATCAATGGAATATCTGCTAAAAGATCTTGGTTACGATGTAAAAATTGCGATAGGTTCAATAGAGGCGCTTATAATTTTTAACGCATATCATCCTGATCTTGTCTTTCTTGATATTGAAATGCCACAGATGAATGGATATGAGTTGTTAAAAAAATTAAAAGAAAAAATGACATTAGCCCAGCAAACTGTTCCCGTTATAATGCTTACCGGGAAGAACAGGCAAGATGATGTAATACAATCGATTAAACTCGGCGCAACGGATTATATTGTCAAGCCATTTGATCAGTTTCAGGTAAAACTAAAAGTTGAGAAACTTTTGACAGCAGCATAATTTTATTGTTTCACAGGGATTTCTGTGAGACTTTTAATTATTTTTTGTTATTGACCTTTTAAAAGCTTTTTTTATTCATTACTATTGTGTTTCAATTGCTTTTTAAGTAATTAAATCATATTGGTTTATGGATTTAAAGAAATGAGACAGGATATTATTGCTAAAAAATATAACAAAAGACCTAAAGTAGAGTGGCTTACTTTTCTGGCAAATAGCATCAAGATGCCTTTAAATACCGGAGCAGTTATGCCTAGTTCCGGATCTCTTTGCAGAGAGATGATATCAAAAATTGATTTTTCCACTAAAAACAGTATTATAGAAATTGGCCCGGGAACGGGAGCAATAACATCTTATATTTCCCGTAAAATTTGTGATGGCTCTATTTTTTCCGGGATCGAGTTAAATGAAAAATTTGTGCATATTTTACAAAAAAAACATCCTGATTTTAACTGGTATTGTGGATCGGCAGAGAATGCTCACCTTCTCGTAAACAAAAAGAGTTTCGACCATGTAATATGCGCTTTGCCCTGGACTATTTTTCGCGAATCTACCCAGGTAAAAATTCTGGAATCTATACTGAGGATCTCTCATCAAGGAACAACATTCAGTACATTTGCCTATTTGCACGGAAATAATATGAGAAGCGCCAAGAGGTTTCAATCTCTTTTAAGTCACTATTTTTCGGATATTGAGAAAAGCAGGGTGATATGGAAAAACGTGCCTCCTGCTCTGGTTTATCATACAAAAGTAAAATAATTTTTTAGGTTTTCTTAAAAATAAACTATAGCGATTTTAATCGAATGACCAGAAACTCTTGTCAGAGCATACTTATTTCTATTTTTGGTTGAATATGGAAAAGAAATGGAAAGTAATGTCACCTATGGTTTTTTATTCCTGGATATTCGTTACTGCATTATTCTGGTTTATTACTGCATGGTTAACCACTTTCTGGGTACCATCAGATCATGCCCAGGGTAATGCTCAGCGCATATTTTACTATCATGTGCCTACAGCCTGGGTTTCCTTTCTGGGTTTTGCTTTTTCCATGTATTATAGCGCTCTATATTTAAAAAAAAGGGATCTTTACTATGATAGTATGGCGGCATCCTACGCAACAATTGGCTGGGTATTTACTACGGGTGTAATAATTACCGGGCCGCTATGGGCAAAACCTATATGGGGCGACTTTTGGAACTGGTCTGATCAGAGGCTGGTAAGTTTTTTTGTATTGTGGCTGGCTTATGCAGGCTATATTCTTTTGAGAAATGGAATTGCTGATCCCTACAAGAAGGCAAGGTTTTCTTCGATTCTGGGTATCGTTGCCTTTCTTGATGTACCTCTGGTTTATCTCGCCATACGCATCTGGAATACACCATCTCATCCGGGTGCAGTAATTGGAGGAGGTAAAAAAAGTGGAATGGATCCTGCAATGGGAATAACTTTTTTAACTGCAATGATTGCTTTTACCCTTCTCTTTTTTTTGCTGGTCCATCTCTATTTTCATCTGATTCAAAGTGAACACTTTATGCACGAGAAGAATTCAAATAAATTACATTCGGAAGGTTAGTTATGAAGAAAATTATTTTTTTACTGTTAATTATAATGGCAAGCACTCATGTGTCTGCTCAGGATGATAATTTAGCCGGGCGACTGGAAAAATTTTATAATACAATGGATCCTAATGGTGCGAGGTCGCAATTATCGAAATTTTCTGATGTGGAACTGGAAAGTGTATTTAATGAGTATAAAAACGGGAAAAGCACAGTAGAACAGAGAAAATTGTGGCTTATTTCAGAGCTTGAGGCCCGTAAGGCAGAAAGAATTGCAGGAGAAAGATTATTTTATCTTTTTCTGGCTGTAATATTATTGGTAGTTCTAATACTTTCTTTTAGTTTAAAAACGTATCAGTTACAGAAGAAAGTATATAATGATTTGAAATAGATTGTTTATGAATATTGGTTTAATGTCAGATTCGCATAGTAATTACGAAACTATTATGAGAGCCCTGGATTATTTTTCCAATAACAAAATTAGTACTATTTTTCATGCGGGAGATCTTGATTCTTCCGGAATGATTTCCTGTTTCAAAGGATTTAAATTTTACCTTGCCGCTGGAAATTGTGATGACATTTCGGATTTCCTGCCGGTAATGCAGTCATTTGGTATGCAAGATATAGCCTATCAGCAAAATCTGGTAATAGATAATAAAAAATATATGATTTGTCATGGAAATGACAGAAAAATAATAAATGAAGCCATCTTGCACAAAAGTTTTGATTTTATTATCAGAGGGCATTCCCATACAATTGAAAATTATACTTCAAATGGTGTTCGGGTAATTAATCCGGGTGCCCTTTACAGGTCGCCTCGTTATACTATTGGAATTTTTAATACAGAGAATGAAGATTTGCAGATAGTAGAAATAGAAAAGAGTATATATTAAAATACAGGTAAATTCGGAGATAAAAATTATGAAAAGTAAAAGTTTATTGTTTATTTTATTAGGGATGTTAATCTACCCATTATTTGCAACAGGAGCAGAGTGGTTTTTAAAGATTAATGATAAGGAATTTTCTTCCAATGAGTTTGATTCGATGTATGACAATTATCTATTAATGTCGGCCTGGCAGATGGGAGTCTCGCTTGAAGAGCTTAAGACTTATTTGAATGCAGATCTTGAGCAATCTGCTCAACTCAAAGCTCTTGCAGAACAATTGTCAAAAGATAAATTTATAGAAGACTTTGAAAAATTGGTCATTTTAAATATGGAAGCAGAAAAACAAAATTATACCAAAAGAGCCGATATAGTTCAAAGATTAAAATTTATAAATCATTATTATATTGCTCAGTCATATTTGATGGAGTTAATTGATAAAGAAAAAATTGAAATATCAGATGAAGAGGTGGAACGTCGATGGCAAGTTGCAACCGCGTCAAACCCCCAGTTAAAAAGTATGACTATTGAGCAGGGTTTGCAAATGATGCGAAAGCAAATTGAAGGTGAAATAAAAAACGCTAATCAGGCAAAGCTGATGAAAAAAATAATGTCGAATTATAAAATTATCAGAAAAAGTGAACTAAAAAACAGTACTGAAAAATAGCTACAAATATATTGCTAATTTTTTATTGATCAGCCTTTGCCAGGTTGATCATAAAATCCAGGCGTTGGGCTGCTTTCAGCTGAGGAGGATATTGGGTAACCTGGTTTTCACCTGAAGAGAGATTATATATAATTTCAATATAATCTTTACTGGTTGTATAATCGCCAAGTCTGTATGCTACCTCTGCGAGAGCGTAAAGGTAAACAAGATTGTCATCAAGTCTGCTTGTGTGCAACAGTTTTAGTTCTTTAAAAATGGAGTTAAGTTCATCTTTTCCGGCATTTTTTGCAATTGCAAATAGAGTTTGAATATACTGAATTAAATAATCATTATTGCCACTCAAGAGAAACAGATTCCATGTTTTCTTTTTTCTAGCATAGATATTTTCGGTGTTATAGTATGAGTGATTAAATTGTCTTTTTAAAAGCAAAAGGTAATAAGGATTTGACTGAAGGTTGTCACTGGTGTTTTGATACAGAAAATCAGAGTTTTTGTAGTTTCCGGTGATGCTTTTCTCATACTCAATTTTTTCCGTATGATACTCAATATACTCAATGCTGTTTTCCAGAATATGGGCAATTTCAACCGGTTTGCATACGGCAAGATGAATTTTCTCTCTTAATTCAAGAAGTGGAAGCGAATCAGGTTTTTTCTGGGCAGCATAATAAAGGTATTCATAATCGAGCTCAATTAAAAAATTCATTTCATCAATAATATCATTTTCGGATATCGCAAATTTGGCAATTTTGTCACCCTCATGTTTTATTTGACTACGTCGGTTCAGTTTTTCTTGTCGCTCAATTTTTTGGTTCAGACTTTGAATGGAACTGAACGGAGAGCAAAAAATGGAAAGGTCTGCAAAATAGGTATCCATTAAAACAAGGCTATCATAATTGATTGATTTTTCAAGGCTTTCCTTGTGGTTAAATGGTTCGGTAAATATTTTTTTCAGATTGGGTTTTTCTTTTTTATAAATTTTTGCGGATCGTTTGGCAATTTTTTCTACTCCTGATTTAAATAGTTTTTCAGCTTTTTTGGGGTTTTCTGTAAATCCATATTGTGTTTTTCGATAAGTGGATGGGTCATCATATAGTTGACCTTTAAAAAGATGGCTGAAAAAGTAATATATGGAAAACTGCGCATTTAGAATTGTTGCGACAATAATAAGCGTAACCAGAGAAAGAAAAATAATGCGACTGAATTTGTTTTTCCAGATGTCGCTGAATATTTGTTTAAAAAATTCTTTCATATAATACTAATTTATTATTCGGCGTCTTTTGCGCATCGAAATCCTGCTTTGTAATCTGTTTTTAAAGTTGGTAATCCCCCAATCATTCTCTCGTAACTTTTACTCCATTGGTAGGGTAGATTGTAAGCTCCTCCACGGATTACTTTGTATTTTTTACCAAAGTTTAAATCAGACATGGTATTTCCTTTGTAAGGCATATACCAGCTCGAGGTCCATTCTGCTGCGTTCCCGCACATACCGTATAGGCCATAGATATTTTTATCTTTAAGATTGTATGTTGTCTGTAAAGGAAGGTTGCTTTCAAGTGTTACACATTTTTCAGGGTCAAACTGGATACCTGTCGGATAAGTAATGGGAACTTCGATAAAGTTTTTATTTTCATCAGGGGAGTACAGGGGTTCAAGCCCGCTGCCTCTGGCTGCTTTTTCCCATTCAAGTTCAGTAGGTAATCTTTTCCCGGCCCATTTACAATAGGCTTCAGCCTGGTAATAACTTGCATTGGCCACAGGGAGGGCATCATTTTCATTTTCCCACTCGGGAGGTAACGGTATGCCCGTTTCCACAGAAAACTGAATAAAGCGACTATGGTCAATTTCAAATTTATCAATGTAATAATCCTTTAAAATGGGATAATCAACCCTTTTTTTGCCATAGGCTTTCTGGATCTCTGTTTTTTCATTCTCAACAGGTGTTGTATAATGGGGAGTAAAGGGAATATCAGATCCCAATATAAAATGTCCTGATGGTATTAAAATCATTTCACTATTATCTATTTTACTATAGGTAACAGAAGGCGGAGCTTCCTGAGATTGATAGTTGTCAGGCAAAATTATTTCTTTTTTATCCTGAAACAGTAAATACACAATTTCGCCTTTATGAAGAGATGCTTCTTTATTAGCGACTTTTCCGATTACGAATACTTCTTTATTCTTATAATCAATTCTATCTATATTAATTGCGGAAATAATCATATTGTCTTTGCGTAGCAGCAGCAATGAACTTTCTTTGTTGATTAAATCGATATAATCTTCATCTACGTTGATTTCAAGTTGACCTGTTATGATATCTGTTCTTGAAATTTGCCCTATTTTTATATATCTATTTGTATCAGGATAAATTGCATAACTAATAAATAAGAGAAATATGTATTTTTTCCACATCGATATATTATCGACAGAGAGCAAAAAAATCTGTTCAATATTATTTTATCAGATTTATGGAAATATTTTTAAAAAAGGGGTAATTTTGGATTTGTTAAATCTGTTATAGTTCATTAAATCTTCTTTCATATTTGCCTTTAATTCAAGCAGAAACTCTTTTGTAGAGTCAGAGCGGGATTTTTTTACAGGATAGCTTTGCAGATGCTTTTCCACAGAATCAAGGTTTTTAAATGAAAATTTTAAATATTTTTGTTTAAGGTTAATTTCTGGTTTGATAAATAATATTATAGGCGGAATGATAAAAATTAAAATCATTAATAAATAAATGAAATTTTTATTTTTCATTTGATAAAAATTAGTGCCTTGCCGGTTAAAATTTGGTTATATGTATAATTGTTAGTTTTTTTCATGTAAAAAAAGAGTTTATTTATTTTTTTATTGGGCATGAGATAATATAAATCTTGTTATTTTGGTTTTGATTGTTATATAATCGGAAAAGTTGTCGACATAAGAAAGCACTATTTTCACATTTCCAGCAGAAGATAGAAAAAGTATGAATGGTCCGGTTATTGCACTTTATAAGCCACAGATTCCTCCCAATACCGGAAATATCGCCCGCTTGTGTGTAGCGATAAATTCTCCGCTATACATAATTGGTAAAACACCTATTAAGTGGGATGATTCATCTCTTAAGCGGGCCGGACTTGACCATTGGCAGTCGTTGCAATTCTATCACGATTTGCGTTTAAAGAGTTTTCTGGAAAAATTTTCACTTGCACAATGTGTTGCTGTTACCAAATCGGCGTCAAAAACAATCTGGGAATACTCTTTTCAGGAGAATGAAATCTTGTTGTTTGGAAACGAAACAATGGGCTTGCCTCCTGCATTATTAAAAATTATTCCGAGGCATATAAAAATACCCATGTGGGGAGAATCGGTTCGTTCGCTGAATTTATCCAACAGTGTTGCGATTACCGCCTATGAGTATATTCGTCAAAGAAGTTATAACAGAATAAACGGAGAAGTTGGATTGAATTATGCCCGAACCTATTATAAGAAAGAAAGAAAATGAAATGATAAAAAATCCATTGATGGACTTTAAAAATACTTCAATGGACACTGCGGGCGGTGCGAACTTTTCCGGTGTATTTCGGGGGGCTCTTCCTTTTTTTGTAAAAAATGTATATAAAGACAAGCCGTCACTTTTAATGGTGATTGTTCCTTCTGATTCGATTGCCCTCTCTCTTTATAATGAATTAAGTGAACTATATATAGCAACGACTGAGGCACCAGAACTTTTTTATTTTCCATCATGGGGGATTTTGCCTTTTACCTGGTCAAAACCTGATGCAGAGAGAGAGGGAGCACGAGCACGCACACTGAGTCATTTGATCAGTTCAAAAAAACCTTCTATAATAGTGACCTCGGCAGATGCAGTAATTCACAAGCTGGTTACAGCAGATAATTATAAAAATGCTCTTTTTGAATTGAAAGCCGGATATGAATACTCACAGGAATCAATACTGGAGTTTCTGGAAACTCATGGGTATCAGCGATGTGATCTCGTAGAAAACCATGGGCAGTATAGTAAAAAAGGCGGAGTGATAGATATTTTTTCGCCTTCTTATTTTAATCCGATTCGAATTGATTTTTTTGGTGATGAAATTGAATCAATTCACTTTTTTGATCCGGATACACAGAGATCATATGAAAAACTGGAAAAAACTACAATATTTCCCAGAAGAGATATTGTCTTTAATCGCGACACCCTGGAGAGTGCAGCAAGCATTGTGGCCAGAAGTAATGTTAAAAATTTAACTTTGCCTCCATTTTTGCAGACATCAGGAAGTGATCTTCACGGTTTATGGGATATATATCCGCTGTTATATGAAACAACTGTTCTTTTCAAATACCTTTCAAGTGATGCCAGAATTGTGGTGTGGGAGAGTGACAAGCTTTTTCAAAAAGCCGATAACATTATCGCAGAATCTACTATTTTAAAAGAAAAAAACAGTGATAGGTTTTTTCCTGAAACGGAACATTTTTTTATAAGTAGTGAAACTGTGAAAACATATTTAACAAAAGCAATAATGGCCAGTTACCTGCCCAGAATCCCGGGAGAGGTTAAAATTGGATGGCGGGAGCCTGCGCACTATAAGGGGAAAATATCCAAGGTTGTTTCCGATTTTGCTGAAGGAGAATTAAAGGGAAAAGAGGTAATTATCAGCGCATCAACAGAGGCACAAAAAGAAAGAATTGAACATATTTTCAATCATTCCAGAGAAATTATCAAACCGGGGTTTATATTATCTTTGCTTTCAGAGGGGTTTATAAATGCCGATCTGGTGTTGATTACAGAAAAAGAGCTATTTGGGAAATCGGTGAGAACACATCATGTTTCCAAGTCAACGACCCAGATTCTGGAAAGTTTTACGGACCTGACAAATGGTGATTATGTTGTTCATGTTAATTATGGAATAGGGCAATTTGTCGCATTGAAAAGGATGAAAGCAGCAGGTAACGTACGTGATTTTCTTGAGATTGAATTTGGTGGGGCAGATCGCCTCTATGTACCTCTTGAGCAACTGCATTTTGTTCATAAATATATTGGTTCAACGGAAAACCCCAGACTGGATTTTCTGGGTAAAAAGTCAACATGGAGCAAGACCAAAAGCAAGGTAAGCGCAGAAATCGAGAAAACAGCACTTGAGCTTTTAGAACTATATGCTCGCAGGGAAAAATCGGTAAGTATTAAATATCCATCTGATTCACGATTTCAGGAGGAGTTTGAGGCAGCATTTCCATATGATGAGACAGATCATCAGATATCATCAATAAACGATGTAAAAAAGGATATGGAGTCGTTACGTTGTATGGATCGGTTAATTTGCGGAGATGTAGGCTTTGGCAAAACAGAGGTCGCCATTCGAGCAGCATTCAAGGCAGTTATGGCCGGGAAGCAGGTGGGTGTATTATGCCCTACAACTATTCTTGCTTTTCAACATTACAATACATTTTGCGAACGATTTCGTGATTATCCTGTTTCTATTGATTATATCAGCAGATTTCGAACACCTGCCGAGGTTAAGATTATTAAAGAAAATATTAAAAACGGAAAAGTGGATATTGTGATTGGAACGCATGCATTGTTATCCAGTGATATTAAATGGAAAGATGTTGGTCTCCTTGTGGTTGATGAAGAGCAAAAATTCGGCGTACAGCATAAGGAATCTATAAAAAAGATGCGAGCAAATGTGGATTGCATTACGATGACAGCAACTCCGATACCCAGAACGCTGCAGATGTCGCTTGTTGGAATTCGTGATCTTTCTTTAATCGAAACTCCGCCCAGAGACAGAATGAAAATAGAAACCTATGTACTTGAAGAGAGTGA
>Ga0224495_10002140_pt1 | contig 13190 bp, 10 predicted proteins | sample SF_Jul11_sed_USG_FD_168128 | JGI IMG/M metagenome (GOLD analysis project Ga0224495, IMG submission 168128) | Sediment microbial communities from San Francisco Bay, California, United States - SF_Jul11_sed_USGS_4_1 | ecosystem: Environmental > Aquatic > Marine > Sediment | place: USA: California... | reverse complement strand
CGCATATAGATTTTCGCATGCATAGCGCTCAAAAAGAAAACAACAAAGCCGTTAAATCAGGTGAAGTTCTTTTGGTAAATGATCCTTACCCAAACAGCGAAGGGGCCATACGCATGGGTCTCGTGCCAGTAGGCGGCGCAATGAACGCTACAGATATACTTAAAAATCCAGAGAAGCTGGATTTACTTTTCGTTATTATGGACGACAAGTTTATTGAAAATCCGGATTTAATGGAAGCTTTAACAAATGCTTTCGGCAAAACTAAAAATGTAATTTTATTTTCTCCGTACTCCAGTGAAGTAGATTCCAAAGCGGCAGTGGTGTTACCAATTGCATCAAACCTGGAACAGGAAGGAACTTTTATAAACGTAGACGGTATTGCGCAAAAATTTAAACCTGTAATAACAAAAACAAAAGTTAAATCTTTTGCAGAAATAATTGATTTATTAAATAAAACGAGAGCGGCTTTTACATAAAAACGTAAAAATAAGGAAATGTATGGGTGAAGAAATTATAATTGCCATAATAAAACTGCTGATTTTCTTTTTTGCCATGTTCACGGCCGCAGCCTACACAACTTTAGCCGAAAGAAAAATAATGTCTTATATGCAATTGAGAAAAGGACCAAATCGGGCAGGTCCATGGGGTTTTCTACAGCCTCTTGCAGACGGTATTAAATTTATATTTAAAGAAGAAATTGTTCCTGCTCATACCGACAATAAATTGTTTATTCTTGGCCCATTGTTGATGATAGCCGTATCTCTGATGCCATGGGTTGCGATTCCATTTGGCGATAAAATCACGATTTTTGGCCGTGAAGTTTACATGCAGCTTGTGGATATAAATACAGGCGCATTATTTATGATTTCCATATCGTCATTGGGCGTATATGGAATCATTCTTGGCGGCTGGGCTTCAAACAACAAGTTTTCTTTGATGGGCGCAGTCAGGGCATCTGCACAAATGATCAGTTATGAATTACCCCTGGGTTTATCGTTGGCTGCTATTTTTATTTTAAGCGGAACCATAGGAACAAGGGATATTATTTTAAAGCAAATTGAATCTCCCTGGCAGTGGAATATATTTGTTCAACCCTTGGGCTTTATCATTTTTTTTACCAGCATGCTGGCAGAAACCAATCGAACTCCATTTGATCTTGCCGAGTGTGATTCGGAGCTGTTGGCCGGATACCATACTGAATATGGCGGTTTTAAATTTTCATTATTTTTATTTGGCGAATACATCAACATCATCACTGCTTCGGCATTTATGGCGGTATTGTATCTGGGCGGCTGGTCAATACCCTTTGTAAATCTGCATGATCTGGGGTTATCTGATAACCTCATCGGAATCATTTCTGTTTTTGTAGTACTTGCGAAAACCGCATTTTTTGTATTTGTATTTATCTGGGTAAGATGGACACTTCCGCGCTTTAGATATGATCAGTTGATGGATCTTGGCTGGAAAATGTTGTTACCGCTTTCTATTGTTAATCTTATGATTACAGCAGCGGTGGTGTTATTTGTTTAACAGGGTATTTAAGGGGAGATGGTAGAATGATCAACGTACGTGAAAAATACCTCGGAAGCAACGATAAAATGAGCTTCATGGATCGTATCTACCTGCCCGCTATTTTTAAAGGTATGTTCGTAACCTTAAAACATATGTTATTTTCAAAATCCGTAACGACACAATACCCTGAAGAAAAACGAGTTATTGCGCCGCGATACAGAGGAAGGCATGTTTTAAAACGAGACGAACAGGGCAGGGAACGATGTACGGCATGTTACTGTTGCGCCTTCATTTGCCCGGCTTCATGTATCAGAATAGTTGCAGAGGAAGTAACTCCAGAAATTCAGCATAACCATCCCGGCGAAAAGTATGCAAAGGTATTTGAAATTGATTTGTTTCGTTGTATATATTGCGGGTTTTGTCAGGAAGCCTGCCCAAAGGCTGCTATCTTTTTAGAAGATATCTATGAATTAGCCGTTGACAGTCGTGACAAATTTATTATTGGAAAAGATGTTTTAGTGGATAAAAAAGGGGGGCCAAGAAAAATTCGAGTTTAGAGTTTTATCAGGCAAATATGGAAACTTCCTCATTAATTACTTTTATAAAGCCGTTTGTATTTTATACATTTGCAAGTTTAGCGGTCATTTCGGCAATTATGGTTATTGTCTCAAGGAACCCTTTAAACAGCGCGGTAATGCTTGTTTTAACTTTTTTTTCCATTGCAGCAGTTTATGCGTTGATGGGTTCAGAGGTAATTGCTGTTTTCCAAATACTTGTGTACGCCGGTGCAATCATGGTACTTGTAATTTTTGTAATTATGTTTTTAAACTTAAGGCCGAGCAACTTAAAAATACAATTTAATCACATAATTAGATCAGGTATCGCTATAGTTTTTATGTTGATTATGTTTATAGCTACAATGTCTTTATTGACCGAAGGCGTTCCATTCTACATGGCAAATGCAGCCAAGGGCGACATCACTCAGGCAGTACTTGAATCACAGGGCGCGTTTCAATTGTTCTCACGGGCTCTTTTTACTGAATATTTATTGCCATTTGAATTAACATCTTTGCTTCTTACCGTAGCCATAATTGGTGTGGTTGTTTTAATTCGCGGAATTACAAATACTGTTGCTACAAAGAAGGAAAATTTTAAAACCAAAGGAGACGGAAAATAAAATGGCGGCAGGTTTAAACGTTATGGAAATTACCCAGACTCATTATATTGTTTTAAGCGTTCTTTTGTTTTGCATTGGAGCCGTCGGAGTTTTGGTAAGAAGAAACGCCATTGTTATTTTTTTATGCGTTGAAATTATGTTAAATGCTGTAAACATTGCTCTTGTTGCTTTTTCACGCGGACTTGATCAAAACCGCGGCGAAGTGTTTGTATTTTTTGTAATCGCTGTAGCTGCCGCAGAATCGGCAATTGGTTTAAGTTTATTGATTTTATTGTATAGACAAAAAAGAACTTTAGATGTTGATGAGATCAACTCTCTTAAAGGTTAATAAAAAGGTTAAAAGGGTAGATTTATATGATAGAAAATGTCTGGTTAATAACAGCCCTCCCGCTAGCCGGTTTTATTATAATTGGTTTGCTTGGCAATCGCTTCGGTGAAAAATTGTCGGGCATTATCGCATCCCTTTTCAGCTCATTAGCTTTTATTGTAACGGCTATGATCTTTATAGAAGTGCTAACGAAAGAAGAATCTGCCAGAAAAATTGTAGTTAAACTTTTTGATTGGATCGTTGCGGGTAAAATAAACGCTTCGGTTGCCTATCAGATTGATCCTCTTTCACTCGTGATGACGCTGGTGGTAACCGGAGTTGGAAGCCTGATTCATTTTTATTCAATAGGTTACATGCATGGAGATAAACTCTCTGCAAAATATTTTGCGTATTTAAATTTGTTCATGTTTTCCATGTTAAACCTGGTACTTGGCTCCAATTTACTGATCATGTTTCTAGGATGGGAAGGCGTGGGTCTATGCTCTTACCTTTTAATTGGTTATTACTATGAAACAAAAGAAGCAGGCGATGCCGGTAAAAAAGCTTTTATTGTAAACCGGATAGGCGATTTTGGATTTTTAATTGGTATTTTTTTAATTATATTTGTTTTTGGAACTCTTGATTTTTCTGAACTTGAACATCTGGCCAAAGATCATCACAGCGGAGAATTGGTAATTTTTTGGATCACTCTCATGTTGTTTATCGGCGCAACAGGAAAGTCTGCGCAAATACCTCTTTATGTCTGGCTTCCTGATGCAATGGCAGGACCTACCCCTGTGTCGGCCTTGATTCACGCAGCAACAATGGTGACTTCAGGCGTTTATATGCTGGCAAGACTCAGCTTTTTATATGTTAAAGCTCCCGAAACGATGTTCATCATTTGTATCATCGGGGCATTAACGGCATTGTTTGCCGCAACCATCGGTATGTTGCAAAATGACATTAAAAAAGTTCTGGCCTATTCAACGGTAAGTCAGTTGGGTTATATGTTTATGGGTGTAGGAGCCGGGGCATTTAGCGCCGGGATTTTTCATGTTGTGACCCATGCTTTCTTTAAAGCTCTTTTGTTTTTAGGCGCAGGCTCTGTCATCTATGCAATGCATCATGAACAAGATATTCGAAACATGGGCGGTTTAAGAAAAAAACTTCCAATCACTCACATTACGTTTTTAATTGGAACTCTTGCTATAGCCGGAACCCCGCTTTTTTCAGGATTTTTCAGTAAAGATGAAATTCTCTGGAAGGTTTTTAATTACAGTCCGGCAATCTGGGTTATCGGCGCAACCGGAGCATTGATCACTTCGTATTATATGTTTCGATTATATTTTGTAACTTTTTATGGAGAATCCCGATCTCATGATCATCATGGTTTAGACGGGCATGATCAGGGGGTGCATGAATCACCTTTGATCATGACTCTTCCTTTAATAATTCTTGCTGTGCTTGCTTTAGCCGGCGGATTTCTGGGCATACCTCATATTCTTGATATATTTCATTCGGGAAATATTATTGAAGAATTTTTACATCACAGTGTTTCTGACAATGCCGTTGTTTCACATGGCAAATATATGGAAATTTTACTGATGGGAATATCTGTTTTACTGGCGTTTGTGGGTTTTATCTTTTCATACAAATTATTTTTTAAGAATAAAGGCATCCCACGAAAAGATGAAGAATATGCGGGATTGCAAAAGACCGTTTATAATAAATATTATATTGATGAAATTTATAACATTGCCTTTGTAAAAAGCATCTATCATTTTGCCCTTGTTTTATGGAGAGCCTTTGATGTATTTGTTATCGATGGCATTGTCAACGGCGTCGCTCGATTATTAAAAAACCTGGGTCAGGGAATGAGAGAAACCGAAACAGGAGTTGTGCATGATTACATGATGTACATGGCTGGCGGTCTGGTTTCATTTTTTGTTTTGTTGTTTTTGTTTTATTTATAGGGAGATTACGGTGGAATCATTACCAATATTAAGTATTATAACATTTTTACCTCTGCTGGGTATTGGAATCATTGCATTGATTCCCGGTAAAAATAAAAACCTCGTTCATGCCTTTATTACAATTTTTACAGGAATTACCTTTTTAATTTCCCTGTTTTTAATCAATGCTTTTAAGGCAGATACAAGCGGATTCCAATTTATTGAAAAAATCAATTGGATTCCTTCCGTCGGTATTCAGTATTTTATGGGGCTTGATGGAATTTCCATATATCTGGTTATATTAACCACGTTTTTAACATTTATTGCTTCGATATCAGCTTATACCGCTATTGAAATTCGAGTAAAAGAATTTGCAATCACACTTTTATTTCTTGAAGTTGGTATGATTGGCGTATTTTTAGCCCTTGATCTTTTTTTATTTTATATTTTTTGGGAACTCATTTTAATTCCCATGTATCTGATGATAGGAATCTGGGGTGGTAAAAACAGATTGTATGCATCATTAAAATTTTTTCTTTATACACTGGCTGGTTCTACCTTAATGCTGCTGGCAGCAATTTATATGGCCTATCAGGTGAAACTTCAAACCGGTCAGATGAGCTTTAGTTTATTAGATATGCAGGCTTTAACGCTAACGCCAAAAATTCAAACACCGCTTTTTTTGGCTTTTGCGCTGGCATTTGCTATAAAAGTTCCTTATTTTCCATTTCATACATGGTTGCCCGACGCACATACAGAAGCTCCGACAGCTGGTTCGGTCATTCTCGCCGGAGTTTTATTAAAGATGGGTACTTATGGTTTTATACGATTTAATATTCCCTTATTTCCCGATGCGACGGTAGCTCTAGCGCCTTTTATGTCAATACTTGCAGTAGTGGGTATTGTTTATGGAGCGTTCATGGCACTGGTACAGACTGATGTAAAACGGCTTGTTGCATATTCTTCAGTATCACATATGGGTTTTATCATGCTTGGTATATTTGCCTTAAACGAAGAAGGTTTAAACGGAGCTGTTTTACAAATGCTCAATCATGGAATCTCTACGGGAATGTTGTTTTTACTTGTGGGTATGATATATGAAAGGAGGCATACGCGTATGATCAACGAATATGGCGGTATTGCTAAAAAAATGCCCATTTTTGCCGTTTACACGATGATCGCTATGTTATCGTCTATAGCTTTGCCCGGTACAAACGGTTTTGTCGGTGAATTTTTAATTTTATCTGGCGGTTTTTTACGTGATCACGCATTGGGTATCATCGCTACATCCGGAGTTATTTTTGGCGCTGTTTATATGTTGTGGATGTATCAACGCGTATTTCTTGGCAAAATTGTCAAAAAAGAAAATGAAGAGCTTACTGATTTAAATTTTCGTGAACAATTTATTTTAATACCTCTTGTTGTATTAATTTTTGCCATCGGGGTATATCCCGGGTATATGCTGAAAACTTTTAAAGAGCCTGTTCGTGCTTTGATTGAGATGACGTCTGCAAAATTTAACGATGAGAATACCGTCCAAAAACCAAATGCAACAATTGAGACAAGCGTGGAAAAAAAACTATGAACGATATGATCAGCACAAAACTAAACGAAATCCTCGCTACAAATAATTTTGGGCTTCTTGCTCCACATTTGATTGTTTCTATTGGGGCAGTGATTCTTATGCTCGTATCTGTCATGAGCCGAAATGCATTTCGAAACAATGCAGTACTTGCAATTGCCATTTTATGTGCAGCATTTTACTTTGCCCTACCTCGTGATTTAGCTCAAACCGTCACAGCATTTAATTCAATGGTTTTAAAGGATTTTTTTTCAAGTGTTGAAATTCTGTTGTTTACATTGACGGGAATTTTAGTCGTATTGATATCTCATAATTATTTAAAAAAACGAAGTACCGACATACCTGAATATTACTCACTGCTTTTATTTGCAATAAGCGGTATGATGTTTATGGCATCTTCTGCTGATTTAATCATGGTGTACATTGGAATTGAGGTTCTTTCTGTCGCACTATACGTGATGGCAGCCATTGATACAAAAGATATTAACTCTACTGAAGCAGGTATTAAATATTTTTTAATGAGTGTATTTGCTTCAGCCTTTCTGCTTTTTGGAATTGCATTTATATATGGATCAGTTGGATCAACTTCATTTTCGGCGATAAAAGATTTTGCAATGTTCAATGGTTTTAATTCATCGCATTTTTTATATGCAGGTGTTTTGTTGATTCTGGCAGGAATGGCGTTTAAAATTAGTCTTGCGCCATTTCACCTGTGGACACCAGATGTTTACCAGGGCGCGCCTCTTTCTGTTACAGCCTTTTTATCTACAGGTCCCAAAATTGCTGTTTTTGCGTTTTTATTTCGTTTTTTTTACCAGTTTCAAAATGTACAGCCGTATCCAGAGCTTCTTCAAGACATTGTTGTCGCTCTAGCTGTAATAACAATGATAGTCGGTAACTTGCTTGCTTTAAATCAGGAAGATGTAAAACGCATGCTTGCTTTTTCTTCGGTGACACACATGGGTTATGTGATGACGGCATTTACGACACATTCAACCGAGGCAGTTTCAAGCGCTATGTTTTATTTTACAGCGTATATTTTTATGAACCTTGGCTCTTTTGCGCTTCTTTCTGTGATTTCGCGTGATAATGACAAAAATTTAAATGTTGAAAATTTTAAAGGTATGGCAGCTAAAAAACCGCTTCTTGCATTTTTGTTTATGATTTTTCTTCTTAGCCTTGCGGGAATTCCTCCAATGATTGGTTTTGCGGCTAAATTTTTTATTTTCTCATCGGTAATACATGCACATATGTATTTACTGGCAATTATCGGTATTTTAAACTCAGCTGTATCGGCGTATTACTATTTGAGAATTATTGTCAATATGTATTTAAAAACACAAAATGAAGATACCGGCAATAACTTTAAAGAAATTAACTTTGCTGTACCAGAAATCACTGTGGTTGCCATTAGTTTTCTTGCAGTTATTTTTCTTGGTTTGCAACCTTCATTTTTAATTCAGTGGTTGTCAAAAATTGTTATTTAAATATTAAACGAATTCAAATCAAAAACCGTCGAAGATATTGTTTTTAAAAACATAATTTATCGACGGTTTTTAACTAAGGGAACAGTTTTATTTAATAATTACATGTTCCCTGTTCATTTTGTCTAATTGTTAATTTCTTTGTTCTCTTTGGGTGCAGTACTTGTACCAGTCTTTAAATTCATAATTGGTACATTTTTCCCGGTACTATCAATAACTTCAAGTCTGGACTCTGGATTTTCAAAGTCGAGTGAAAAGTTAAACTGAACGGGAGTTGAAATGTTTCCCACTCTGTCTTCTGCTTTAACAAGTATAACGTACTTATCCGCATTTTTCAGTTGAATAGGTTTTTCATATTTAACATATTCTTCATCGTTTACTTTTATGTAAAGCATGGCCATACCTGAGCCTTCATCAATACCTTCAAAGGCAACTTCGGTACTTGGTGAAACAATGTATTCGCCTCCAGCATTTTTTACTTCGGCGCTTGGTATGGTTACAAGTTTTCCATTTCGTTCTTTAAGGTTATCGCTTTTTTTAATCCGGACCAAGGGCGGTTTACTGTCAACGGTAACGAGAAACTTTTTAACTTTTGTCATATTTCCTACATTATCCAGAGCTGAGTAATAAAACTCAACATCGCCCTCTTTTTGCATTGTAAAGAAATTTGCGTTTGAACTGATGCCAGATCCTCTTTCTACCAATTCTTCAGGTGAAAACCCTCCATATGTCATACGAACGCCAGAGCCGGATGGATTATCTACTGCCGCAACAAAAAATTTGGTACGGTTGGAGCAAAATATACGAATTCCATCTGTGTACAATTGACGATCGCTATCAATCGAAATGTTAGGGGGTGTATTATCTACATAAACCTGAAAAAGATTTGCTTTTTCAATATTACCGCCATTGTCTATAGAACGATAATGAACAATATGGTTACCTTCAGATAGAATATTAAAAGGATTCATATATTCTTGAAATGGCATATCATCAAGACTATACTCCATTTTTTGAACTCCAGTACCGACATCTTTTGAATTTAGTTTGAAAAAGCTGTCACTGCTTACATATCGAATTGTTCCATTAAAAAAGTTTTCAGCTTTCCTCTTATAAAAAGGATCCAAACCTTTTTTAGTAGACCTAATCGACGTGTTGACGGTACTTTCATTAGCATCTACATTTTCTACCTGACGATCCTGGGCAGAGACTCCTACACTATATATCAGCGCTGAGACAGCGCAAATTCGAGAGACAATTGAAATGAATGTTCTTGACATAATTCCTCCATAAGATTCATTTCTATAATTATACAAAATCTAAAACAAAATGACAAATAATAACAGATATATTATAAATAAAATAACTAATCATGCGCATTTTCTTAAAATATTAATTTACATCCCATTTCTATAAGCATTTGACAACATGAATTTATTCGAAGATTTGCCTTATGGGTAATGCCGAAAAACTTACAAATGACTTAAAGTCTCTCGAAAGTGAAGTTCAACAACGTTTAGCAAAAGCTGTTGAAGAAAAAGACCTTGAAAATATATCTATTGAATTTTTAGGAAAAAAAGGAAAGCTTACAAATGTATTGAAAGCTCTTGGAACAGTTTCTAGCGAAGAGCGGGGTCAAATAGGTAAATTTGCCAATGAGTTAAAAAATTCCCTCGAACAAAGCATTGAAACCAGTCGTCAACACATACTTGAGCAATACTACAATAAACTGGCAGAAACAGAGTGGTTTGATGCCACAATTTTGCCGGCTCGTTTTCCGGCTGGATTTCATGGCGGAGATGTTAAAGGGCATATTCACCCAATCAGCGCCATGCAAAAACGTCTTGAAGATATATTTTCCTCCATGGGGTTTAGTATTATGGATGGCCCTCAGGTTGAAACGGATCAAAATAATTTTGGAATGTTGAATTTTACCGACGACCATCCGGCAAGAGAAATGCAGGATACGTTTTACACTGAACAGGATCATCTTCTTCGAACACATACATCTTCTGTACAAATTCGCGGTATGAAAAAACTTAAGCCGCCAATGAGGATGATTGCTCCTGGCCGGGTTTTTCGTTATGAAGAGCTTGACGCATCACATGAGCATACGTTTTATCAAATGGAGGGTATGGTGATCGATCATACGGTCAGTGTTTCTAACCTTCTTCATTTAATGCATACCCTTCTTGAAGAAATATTTCAAAAACATGTCGAAGTGAGGTTAAGACCAGGGTATTTTCCTTTTGTGGAACCAGGGTTTGAGCTAGATATGAAGTGTCTGATATGCGGCGGCAAAGGTTGTCCTGTTTGCAAGTACAGTGGTTGGAGTGAAGTTCTGCCATGCGGATTGGTTCATCCTAACGTAATAAAATCAGGCGGCCTAAATCCTTCTCAATGGCAGGGCGCTGCTTTTGGTCTTGGCTTGAATAGGCTTGTGATGATGTGGTATGGTATTGAAGATATTCGATATTTTCAAAATCCTGATCCAGATTTTCTCTATCAATTTTAATGAAAATGATGAGCAACGTTTACCAAAACAAATTGATCTCTCCTATACAATACAATGTATCTTGCGCGGGGGAGACTAAAGGGCATTTGTCCTATAAAAAAGATTTACCTAAAATACAGGAACAAATATGAAATTATCTTTTAACTGGTTAAATGAATTTATAGATTTAAGTGATGTAAAAATTGGAGAACTTGCCGATTTGCTGACCATGAAAACCTGCGAAGTGGAAGAATATAGCGAGCTAAGACCGGATCTTGAAAATTTTATCGTTGCTGAGGTTCGTAATGTAGAAAAGCATCCTGATGCCGACAAGTTGCGCGTATGTCAGGTTTTTGACGGCGCAAATACCTTACAGATTGTAACAGGAGCTCCCAACGTTGCCTCAGGTAAGAAGTATCCTCTTGCGCCGCTGGGTGTCGTAATGCCGGGCGGACTAGAAATAAAGCCTGCAAAGCTGCGAGGTGTTGATTCAAACGGCATGTTATGCTCTTCAAGCGAGCTTGACCTGGAAAATTTTATATTTACTTTAGGCGAAAAAGAAGACGGTCTTCTTGCTTTACCAGACTCGATGATTACAGGATCTGCGATACGAAATGCTTTTTGTCTCGATGATTTTATTCTGGAAATTGATAATAAGTCAATCACGCATCGTCCTGATCTATGGAGTCACTTTGGTTTTGCAAGAGAAATTGCTTCATTAACCGGAAAATCATTAAAACCTGCTTTAAAATCAACGATAAAGGAAGATCCATCAGTAGATGACAGAAGTAAAAAAGTTACCTGTAAAATCGAAAGTTTAAAAAAGGGTGATGTGACCAGTCATGCTGCCATTGCTTATTCATGGGCAAATCTTGAAAATATTGTAATTAAACCATCCGAAATAAAAACTCAAGCCAGGCTGATTGCTGCAGGAATGCGTCCGATAAATAATGTTGTGGATGTTTCAAATTACGTTATGCTTGAAATGGGGCAGCCAAATCATGCCTTTGATCGCAGCAAAATTAGCGAAAACATTGGAATAAAATTTGCCAAAGGTAATGAAAGGCTTCGTTTGATTGACAAACGAGAAATTTTAATTCCTGCCGGTATTGTATTGATTACTGATAACGATCGACCAGTGGCTCTTGCCGGTGTCATGGGAGGCGAAGACACAGAGGTTTCCGGTTTAACAACATCATTGTTTTTGGAATCAGCAACTTTTTATCGAAAAGATATTCGAAAGGCGGTTTCAAGTACAGGCATTCGAAGTGAAGCTTCTCAGCGTTTTGAAAAAGGACAAAATCCTGAAAATAGTATAAATGCCGTATATCGTTTTGCGGATTTACTGAAAGAATCAAACCCTGATTTACGAATTGGAAAAGTTGAACATTTGGCCGTCGAAGATTTTAAACAAAATAAAATCACAACAAGTATTTCATATATTTTAAAACGACTGGGTAATGTAAAAATAAATTCCAATAAAATTATAGAAATTCTATCATCTCTGGGGATGAAATGTATTGTTAATGGCGATAATCTTGAAGTCCATGTTCCGGTTTATCGATCATATTTTGATATTGAAATTCCCGATGATCTTGTTGAGGAAATTGGACGAATCATTGGATACAATCAAATTACCCCTGAACCAATTTTAGTTTCATGCAAGGTACCTGATTTTCAAAATAAACTGCGCGCTTATGAACATCAACTACGAAATTTAATGAGCCATTCTTATCAGTTTAGCGAAGTTTATAACTATGCTTTCCAAGGCGCCGGCGATATCGAGGCAGATTCGCGATATTGCATTCACCAAAACAGTAAAGCGGTTAAAATGAAAAATCCGATCAACAAAGAGTTAGAGTTTTTAAGAATATCGCCTTTACCTGGTTTATTAAAAAATATTGCAGAGAATCACAAAAGATTTTCAGATTTACGATTTTTCGAGCTTGAGCGAATTTTTTTACCTAATGATGGCAAACAAGATGAGAAATCGCTTCCTGTCGAAAAATATTTTCTTGCGGGTATTATGCAGACGGATCTATCGTCAGATGACAATCTATCGACATTGTTAACGATGGTTACTGATATCCTGGTTAATTCAGGTTTTCACTATTATGATTTAATTCGTCAACAGCTTGTAGAACCTGTTTTTCATCCAGGACGTGCAGGGCAGATTAAGTGGAAGAATAAAGATTTAAAAGAAATTGTTTTAGTGAAATGGGGCGAAGTTCATCCGAAACTGGTAAATCAATACGACATTTTAAAACGTATTTATTATTTTGAAATGTTTACTGATGAAATTCTTGAATGTAAAACTCAAATAGAAAAAAAATCTCATTCTAATTATATACCGGTACATAGATACCCTGCATCTGAATTTGAATTTACGGTTGTAACTGATGTAAAAACAAATTTCGCAACGATTTTGGATGTAATTGGCATACCGAAACCGACAAACTTGGATACCGATGTAAAAACAACACTGGAATCAGTAGAACATTTAACCACATACATTGGCGAAGCGATACCAAATGGTAAAAAAGCTGTTTCAATAAAAGTACGCTGGCGAAACCGAGCAAGAACTATGGAGCATGAAGAAATTAAAACTCTTCAGGAAAAGTTGGTCACCGACCTCGCTAAAGCAGGTTTAGGTTTGCGATAAAACGAAGGGGCGCGAAAACG
>Ga0224495_10002139_pt1 | contig 13194 bp, 19 predicted proteins | sample SF_Jul11_sed_USG_FD_168128 | JGI IMG/M metagenome (GOLD analysis project Ga0224495, IMG submission 168128) | Sediment microbial communities from San Francisco Bay, California, United States - SF_Jul11_sed_USGS_4_1 | ecosystem: Environmental > Aquatic > Marine > Sediment | place: USA: California... | reverse complement strand
GCCTTCGTTTGCGCAGTTGAAGTAAATGCAGTTGTTGGCCTGATCGTAGCCGTGGCTGAGCGAAACAAGGTACGGCTCATTATCCCTTGCTAACGCGATCGTGACGTATTTGGCTGATTTAAGAATCTTCTTGAGCGTAGCGGGATTCTTGATTTCTAGTTCCTTGCGTCTCATGTGGTAGCTCATGGCATGGGCTAAAGCTGAAGGAGGGCTATTAGTTTTTAGGAGAAGCCGCGGAAAGATCGAGTGCTTCAGACAATTCTCTCTAGTGTGGGATTAGTCGAGTTAGAATGTTCGTTCCTCTCGACATAGAACTTCTCTGTTTATGTTCCACATGATCCATTGCAACCGCGTAGCCTAAGACAAGCAGTGGGTTGAAACCAGGCTTCATGATTTCCACGCAGTATTCGTCGCTGATAGTTGCCCAATTGCGGTGGACTCGTGCTATCGCTGTTTTGTCAGGTGCAAGCATGTCGTAGGTGTGGCGGACAACGTTGCCGTTTATTCTTGCGATCTCATGGCCTTCGGCGTCTTCCATCCACCATTCGCTTCCAAACAGCTTCATAATCTTTTTCTTTATGCGTGCTTGAACCTGTCCGTCTTGGTCTTTGATTTCGTATTCATTGTGAACAGTGACTACTTTTCCGTCGACTTCGCCCAAGTGAGCGCCATCGTTGTCTTCCAGCCAGAATTTTGGACCTAGGCTGACGAATTCCTGTTTAATGAAGCCCAGCTGCTCACCATATCTGTCCTTGACCACGTACGTGTTTCTCACGGAAAGCAGCCGCTGGTCAATCGTGAACTCTTTATTTTCAAGAAATCCCATGTTGGTGCACCGTAATGATCACAGTATTCAAGGGTTTGCTAGTTATTCGTTGTTAAGTGGAAATCTTGATTCAGAATCGCAGGTGTGTGGTCTCCGGTTTGGGAATATGCTGTTTTCGGGAAGACGGGATTTATGCAGAATGCATGTTAGATTCTGTGTGGACGATTTTATGGCGTTCATTGAAATTCCCAAAATACCAGTTCTGCACGGTGAAGAAGCTGTGGAGGTTCTAAACCAGAAGATAGACGAATTCCAACAGGAAAAGGGCAAAAGACTGACCGAGAAGCAGGCAGAAGCTTTGACTATAGCAGCCAACCAGATGATATTGATGATCCGTTCGGAGCCGCCAACGGAAAAGCTTCACGTCTCAGATCGTTTGGGATTTTTCAAGAGGCTTCGGAGCTCTCAACGTTAGAGACAGTTCTAATGCCCACTGCAGGGTTTCGTTTCCAGTTTTTCACATTATCTTTGCCTGATTTTCTTTCCTTCGAGTTCAATCCAGACTCCGTCGGGATCTCTGACAAAGGCCAGTGTAGAGTCGCCTTCGTCCCAGGGTTCAAGGGCTGAAGTGGCGCCACCAGCCAGTGCTTTTCTGTAGCTTCTTCTCACGTCGCCACACCCGAATGACAAGTGGTCCAGTTCTGAGCCTTCCGCATATTCCTCGTAGTGCTTTGTCTCAGGTGGATAATAGTTAAGCTCCAGCAGCTGGGGCGATTCTTTGTTTTTCAAAGAGACGTAGACGCCGCCGGCTTTCATCGTGCCTCTTTCCACTACTTTCATGCCCATGGTTTGCGTGTAGAATTCGATTGAGCGTTTCAGGTCTCTGACTCGGATGCCCGTGTACTTGAATTTCATTATTTTCGCCTCTTGCCTTCAGCATTTTCTCGAACGGTCTATTAAGGAAATCGCGAGAAACGAGTGCCTCAATGATTCACAGGCTTTAGCAACGCTGGCATAGAAAACGAATCTGTGTCTGCTCGTCTGTTCACAAGGTATAAGTAGCGTACTGAGGCTGTTGCTTCCGAGACCCCTGAAGAGAGGGAAGGGCGGGGGCAGAGAGAGAAAGGAGCGCGCTTGCATGCTATCGACCGACGTTTTCTTTTAGGTTCTTAGAGAACGCATAGCTTCAAGGAAACTATCGAATCTTGAACTGTCGAGTGCACCATCAGGCTCCATCGTGAGTAGTCGTGAATAGTTCCATTTTTCTCTTATTGTTTCCAACACCTCACAGAAGCCAAGACTTGAGTTGTCTTTTCTTAAGGCGCGTGCTGTTCCTTTCAATACTCCATAGAACTCGAAACTCGAGTTGTCCAAACACCATTTCTCCCCTCTCAATTCCCCGCGCAAATGAATACTGACAATCTTGTTTGTCATCGACTCGAAGTTGCCAAGTTCGTTGTACGCTGTTGCCCACCTTGTGTCCAACGTCAAATGCCTGAAATCCTTGAGCAAATTGACGGGCGTCTTTCCTGTGAGGCTGGTTGGTATGTTTTCCACCGAGGCTTTGATCCCTGAGAATTGACCTGAAATTTCCCTAAAGACATCACCAATCAAGAGAAGATCAGAGTTGGTCGCAAATGTGTCCCAAAGGTGAAAGACGCAAACTTCTGCGTCAAGAGATTCGGTGAAGGCTAAGGAATCATGAAGCAGGCGCCTTTCTTTCTCAAAGTCGTCCTTATGTTTGGAGCAAAGATAAGCGCCAATATCCTTTCTAGCATGAACCGAAAGTATTGGAAAGTGTTCTTTCTGAAGTCGCGATAATACTTCTTCTGCCGTATAGTCAATCATATCCTTCTTGGACAATGGAGGGTCTCCGTCCCATTGTGGTTTGTATAGAAGTTCAAACCCGTCCACAGCTCCACTTTCTAGGACTAGTTTCATTATTCTGAGTGTGCTGAGTAGGCCGTAAGGCATCTTGTCTTCGAATTTCGCGAGAGGAGCAGTTGAGACAGAAATCTTGTTTGTCATGATTGTCTCCTCCTAGGAAGCGCCATCAATTCTTTGTTGACGCAGAAATGTTTTCAGATTCTTTCAGGGATTCTCTTCTTCTGTCTATGCACTCTTTCTGGAACCAAAGCCACCTGCGAACATCTTTACGATTCTTCCAAGTCTGTTCCTGCTCCTCCAACCATCCGTCGGCTCCAGTTTTCCTACGTCTTCTGAGGTTCTCTATGACCACCAGATGGGTTCTCCAAACTGGATCATTACAGAATCTGATGAGGAGAGAACATGGGAAATCCTCACATTCACAACAGGCTTCAAGGTTCGCTTCCCTAACGCAGCATTTGTAGATCTCACATTCATTGTGATGAGTCGAAGCCGCACAGCTTCCGCAGGTGCACCCACAACCATGACAACTCTTGCTTACTAGATAGGCTATGCAGACGCCGCAGTACAATCCACATGGAGCGGCAAGCTTGCTTCGGGAAGCAACGTTCACCTTTTTTCACTCCTCAATATTCCTGATGCGCCACATCTGTGCCTTCTTTGCAGCTTTCCGGATACTCTGCGTATTTTCAGCCTCATGTTCTCATCTTCATCAAAAGCTCTCCTCTTCCGCAAAACCAAGCGAATTGACCTCGTTGGGCATGTCGTAACGCAAAGTCCACATCCGAAACATCTTGCTTTGTCAAACCTCATTTTGCCATCTTGCAGTGTCCGCGCCTTAAATTGGCATCTTTGAACGCATTTGCCGCAATCAGTGCAGTTCTGCGGGTCGTCACTCGCAATGTACTCTGAAGATGCAAAATCGTAGACGATACTGAACCTGATCAGTCCGCTTAGTGAGTGACAACAGCATGAGCAACAGCTACAGATGTAATCTGGCTTCTCTCTTCCGACGATCGCGTAGGTAACATGAACTAGACCGGCTTCGTGTGCACGTTTCAGGGTTCTGAGCGCGTGTTTGCGACTCACCTTCACAGCTAGGATCTTACCTATCAGCTCTTCTGCCTTCCCATCCAGACTTAGGCACGTGTCAAGCGGCGAATTGCATCTCTTGACCTTCTTTCTACAAAAACACTCACCTAGAGCAATCAATTTTGCCTCTGCTAAGACTTTCTCGACTTCTGTCAAGTTGAGGATGCGCTGCTTTCCTCGGATTTCCAATTGGACAGGAACAGTAACTGCCTTGTATTTGCTTGCGTACTCCTTGAGTTCGCCTGCCGTCCAGTTTCTTGCCATATCCATGCCTTTTGCCTCTATGACACGTCTTTCCAGCGAGTGATTCCTTGCGCAAGCTGATATTGAGTCAGGAGTTCACAGGGGCTATTAAGATTTGTGTTTTAACGGCAAAACCTTTTTATGTTCGGTTTCCAATGCGTCTACTCGGTCAAATGTGCATGAAAGCCATAAAATACGTGTCTAATCCCGAAGCATTCAAACTCTTGGCAGATGACACTCGGCGTAAGATCCTAGCTTTGCTGCGCGCGAAGGAAATGACTGCGTCCAAAATAGCTGAACTGCTTGAAGTGACTCCTCAAACGGTTTACCATCACATAAGGAAGCTTGAAGATGGAGGATTAGTGGAGTCAACCCGGGAAGAACGCATTTCCACCAACCTGCTTGAAAAATACTACCGCGCAACTGCGGAAGTCTTCCATTTCGGTCTCGGAGACGCCAATTCTCATCCAAAAGCTACCAAACATTTGATTTCCCTTGCTCTTCAGTCCATGGAAAAAATCGGCATCAAGGTCGAATACGATGAAGCCGCGATTTCAAGACTAGCTAGCGCACAGACCAAAGTGGATGCGAATCCAAACGTGGTCAAATACGTTGAGGTCATTTCAAGAATCGATGATGTAGACCTAGTGACTAAAGCGATTCTTGAGCGCTATGCTGGACTGATCTCAATGTCCGAAAAAGAGTTCACTGAATTCAGCAATGCGCTGAAGGAACTATGGAGCGCATTGCGTTCTTTGCACAAGAAGGAAGGAAGCCAGAAAGCGAATGAACCACGGCTTTTGAACAAGGACTGATTAGGAGGTGAACGAAGTGCTGGACTTCGAGAAAGTTAGAGAAGAAAAAGTCAGATTCTTCGAAAACCATCACACAATAGTTCTGGCTACGTCGCATAATGGTGAAGTCACGGCGAGAACCGTTAGTTATGCCTCTGAAGGACTTGACTTCTACATTCTATCTTGGAACCATCATGAAAAGATCCTGCAGCTCAAAGAGAACCCTAACGTCGCGTTGGCAAGAGACAACGTAAGCATGAAGTGTGTTGCAGAAATCTTGGGAAACCCATTGGATGAGAAATGCAAGACCGGAGCAGAAGCCATCAGAAAGAAACGCCCCAGAGAGTTCGAAACCTACTGCCGCATCCCCGGAATGACCATGATCAAGGTCACGCCCAGATACATCAAATCATGGGTGCCAATCGACAACAGGTTCTACATCGAACACTTAGACCTGGAAAAAGGTCAAGCATATCTGCAAAAACCTGCTGAACACAAAATGCAACCGAATTCGCTGACAGATCCTATAGGAAAACGGTGACTGACGAAACACACTTTGCTTTCCTTAGAGGCAAGGACAATGACTGCGCTAATCGTTGGCAACCGAAAGATACAATGTCGTTTGATAGTTTTCGACAAGGATGGCACCATAGTTAGTCTGCGTTCTGTAGTGCTTGCCAAAGCCAAAGCGCGTCGAGACTGCATTCAAAAACGCGCAGGCAGAAAAATCTCGAAACTCTGGGAAAGGATCGTCGGCGTGGATCTTGAAACAGGTAAAATTGATGCAGAAGGTCCGCTTGTATCTATGACACCAGAGGACGAGATCCAGGTTGCAGCCTTTTCGTTCTATGTGAACGGTCACTCATGGGAGGAGTCAACAAAGATCACTAGAATGGCGTATTGTGAAGCGGAAGGGATTTTGCGACCAGCGTACGGGGCAATCCTGCTGGATGGCGTCAGAGACAAGCTGGAACTGCTGAAGAAACATGGGTTCATAGTTGCGATAGCCTCCAACGACAAGCATAGGGTAATTGAAGATTCATTCACAGCACTGGAAATACGCCCTCTTTGTGACATAATTGTGGGTTTTGATGATGTGCCCAACGGAAAACCCTCCCCTGACATGGTAGAAGAAATACTGAAGCAATCTGGAATAGGACCTGAAGAGACAGTTATTGTTGGAGACTCGATAGTTGACATGAAAATGGGACGAAATGCAGGAGTGAAGGCGTGCGTAGCAGTTCTGACGGGCTCAGGTACGCGAGATAAGCTTGAGCCCCTAGCAGATGTAATCCTATCCTCCTTGTCTGAACTGGAAGTAAAGACGAATACAACTCGAAAGAAGCCCAAGCATAAGCTAGGTGATCAAGGCATGCTCAAGACGCCCCTTCTGGCTTCGCCCGCACGTTGATATTTTTGGACAGGGCGGTTGCGATTTGACCGGTCAAAGAACAGCGCGTGAGCTAATTGCGGTGTGGGCTTCATCAGAGAACTCTCGGACAAGTAGCGAGCAGCCGTTACAAAGGCTTGAAGAGATCGGGTTGGCAGAAGGAATGACCCTTCTAGATGTTGGATGTGGCATAGGATTCTACTCCTTCTGTGCCTCTGCTATTGTGCGAGAAAAGGGGCTCGTTCACGCCTTGGACAGAAACCAGAAATTTATCACGCACTTGACTGAGAAGGCCAAGAAGCAAAATGTCAGAAACATCAATGCTGTTGTTGCAGATGCTCACGAAACAGGTTTGACTTCAGAAAGCGTGGATGTGGTGTTCGTCAACCAGGTCCTCCATTGCCTTGAAGACAAGCCCAGGGCGGTCGAAGAGTTCAATCGAGTACTGAAAAGGAATGGAAAATTGGTGGTTGACGAGAAGGATTTGATCCCTCAAGGCATAATAAGAGAACTGGCAGAACATGCGGGCTTCAAGTTTGCCAAATCAACAAGGGAAACTGTCCAAGTCTTTGAGAAAGTCGAGATGCCCGTTCCTGAGAGAACATTCGGCAAGGACAGAGGTGAATCTGATGAGTGAAATTATCGCATATTGTGGATTCGACTGCAGTCAGTGTCCATCATATCAGGCAACAGTGAACAGTGACAGAGTTGCCTTAGAAAACCTGGCAAGAAAGTGGCCTTCCAAAGACGCGAAAGTAACGGCAAACGACGTCACGTGCGAAGGCTGCTTTGGAAAACGCGTCTCAAAATACTGCCTGGAACTTTGTGCCATTCGCCCCTGCGCGATTGCGAAAAAAGTCAAGAACTGCGCCTACTGCAATGAATACAAATGCCAGAAACTCGCGACTTTGCTTCAAAAAGCCCCGAAGATTGCTGAGAGAATGGAAGCAATTCGGAGAGATCTGGCGTCAGGAGCGAATCTCTCTTAGCGCGCACTGAGGCGCCAAACCTCTGGTGGTCAGCGTGATTAGGGCAGTCTTGTTTGATTTCGGCGACACCTTGGTTCTTTTCGATAGATGGGATTATGACAAATGCTTGCGGAAGATGCTACATAGCCTGAGTCAAAGCAATGTTGTCGTTCCTTGTTCGTATGGGGAATTCAAGCGCGTCTACTTCGACGTGCGCAGACGAATGTATCGTGAGGTCGAGAAGTATTGCGGGGAAGTTGATTTCTGTGTCAGACTAGCTGCGACTTTGAAGAGATTTGGCATGAACTTCGCTCATGAAGATCGGATTATTGCTGATGCAGCAGACGCCTTTTTTGAAGGATGGGATGAAGACATGCGAATCGAAGATTATACTAGGCTTGTCCTGCAAAGCCTGAGAGCGACCTACAGAATGGGAGTCATTACGAACTTCCCGTGCAGAAAAGCGCTACTTGCCACATTGGAGCGTTTTAGCCTAACTCGGTTCTTTGAGACGATTGTGATCTCTGCCGAGCTGGGAGTGAGAAAGCCTAACCCAAAAATCTTCACAAAGGCCCTCAGGATTCTAAACGTGGAAGCTTCAGACACGGTCTTTGTAGGCGACTCCGTGAAGACGGACATCTTTGGTGCTGAGAATGTAGGCATGAAAACGATTCTTGTGGAGAACTCAGGATTAAGAACAAACAGATACGCAGTCGCCAGTGATCTTGGTCATGTGCAGGTGAAGCCTGACCGCACAATACCAAGTCTAAAAATGCTGCCCGCCGCTCTCAGAAGTTTGTCGTAACGTGGCTGAACCGAGGAAGAGGATGCGACTTGATGAATGTCGAGGCGTTGATCAAAGCCTTGCCAAAAGTTGAGCAACACGTTCACATCATTGGTTCCACAAGACCAGAGACGCTACTTTGGCTCTTGGATGAAAGAGGATCAAGCAGACCCTTTGAGACAACAGTAGATATTGACGAATTCTTCAGATACAGAGATTTTTCCCACTTTATAGATGTCTACTGTACAGTCCTTAGGTGCGTCGTGAAAGAGGATCAGTTCCAACGCATTGTATACGAAATGCTGGAAGATGAAGCGCGATGCAACGTCAGACATGTTGAGGCAAGCTTCTCAGCCTACGATCATATGAAAGAAGGACTGGATTACAGGCTGATGCTAGATGCCATTAACAGAGGCATGTATCGCGCGCGTCAAGATTTTGGCATTCAATGCAATGTAAGGATTGATTTGGTTCGAGACTACGGTCCAGATATTGGAATGCAAGTTCTCGACTGGATAGAGAGCAAGCGAGACAACATTGTTTCAATTGACATAGGGGGCAGAGAAGACAAATTTCATCCCAAACCATTTGCTCAAGTCTATCAAAGGGCCAGAGAAATGGGGCTTCACCTAGTTGCCCATGCTGGTGAGACAGCTGGATCTGAAAGCGTAAAGGATGCAGTAGACTGCCTGAATGTTGAACGCATAGGCCACGGAATAGCTGCAGACCACGATCCAGAACTCCTCGATTTTCTTCTGACACGAGGCACCACGATCGAGACATGCCCCACTAGTAACGTGAAAACCGGAGTCGTTCCGTCCCTGAGGAGTCACCCGATTAGAAGGTTCTTTGACAAGGGTGCTAAAGTGACCGTGAATACGGACAATCCGTCCATGTTCAACACAGATATGAACACCGAATATCTTCAACTCCATCGGCGATTAGGCTTCAACGTGCGTGAACTCTTCCAGTTGACTCTCAACGCCCTTGACTCATCCTTTCTTCCTGAAATGCGGAAAGAAGAGATGCGGGAATCATTCACAAAAGAATACCTGAAGTTAGTGAGTAATCTTCGCGATGGCTGAGCGAGGTTGGAGGAATTGGCATGTCTGTAGAGATTGCCTTCTTTGCACACGGGACCACCGAGGACAATGAGCGTGGGATTGCTTCTGGGTGGACCGATTCAGAGCTGTCCGATGTTGGGAATGAACAGGCGATTGATCTGCGCAAGTTGGTGTGGTGCGAGAGATTCGACATTGTTTTCTGCTCAGATTTGAGCCGCGCTACTGATTCGGCGAAACTCATCTTTGGTGGGAGAATTGAGATTGTACAAGACAGAAGGTTAAGAGAGTGTGATTACGGAGACCTGACTAGAGAGAAAGCTGCAAGAATAAACAGGCAGATGCTGAAACACATTGACAAGCCGTTTCCAAATGGCGAAAGTTACAAAGATGTTGAAAAGAGAGTTCGGGACTTTCTGAATGATTTGCTGAAGAGATGGTCTGGGAAACGTGTGGCCATCGTCGCCCACAGAGCTCCTCAGTTGGCACTAGAAGTTCTAACAAATGGAAAATCTTGGAGACAAGTCATAGAGGATGATTGGCGTCGCAGGGAAAAATGGCAACCGTTTTGGACGTACAAGTGCGAGAGTCTTCGAGAGAGATCTGGTTTCTAGAGGATCAGAGTGAGATGACGAGAAAATTCTACTGTCGGAGAAGAATATGGCTGGCAAGGGTCTGTGTTGATGTCTTCGTCGCAAGACTGCGAGCTGCGTCGCATGTGGGAGCTTGAGGAAGAAGTGTCATGAGTGCTTGGGAGAACGCGTACAGGCGAGGTGAACGACTAGACATAAAGCCGCATCCAGAGATTGGCAAGATTGCAGATTTCTTCGCAAGGGAAAACGTCGCAAGGATCTTGGATTTGGGAAGCGGCGCCGGAAGGCACTTGCTCTATCTGTCACGAAGAGGTTTTGATGTCTACGGTTTGGATTCAGCTCCAAGTGGTCTTGCTCACACGTTAATTGTTCTCGAGAGGAGGGTCTAACAGCAAGTGTTACTCTTCATGATATGTCTAGTTTGCCATTCGATGATGGGTACTTTGACGCAGTGATTAGCGCACAAGTGATTCACCACAACGAACTGGATAGAATAAGGAAGACGGTTAGTGAGATTCGAAGAGTTTTGAGGGGCGGAGGATTCGTCTGGGTCACGTTGCCCGTGTCAAAGAACGAGCCTAGCTCAGAGCGTGTGGAAATTGAGCCTGGCACGTACTTGCCTCTGGACGGATTTGAAAAAGGCGTGCCGCATCATTACTTTAAGATGGATGAGATACCACCGTTGTTTTCCGGCTTTTCAGTGATCGATCTTCACGTTGATGGGTTCAACCATTTCTCTTTCTTAGCTAAAGCTCCTCCAAAGTGAGCGGAGAGTCGCTCTCATTGTCTTAGTGAGCGCATGGCTTCGAGGAAGCCGTCCATGCTCGATTGATCCATGGGGCCTTCGGGCTCCAGTGTCAACAGGTCGGAATATTCCCAGTCATTTCGGATCTTGGCTAATGCTTCGTAGAAGTCAAAATTCGATTTCTCCATGAGCCAACGATTTCCCTCAAGCCGACCTCGAAGATGCACATTGGCCACTCTGTCGATTATCGATTTGAACGAGTCCAGCTCATTATACATAGATGCCCATCTCAAATCCAGCGTGACAGAATCAAAAAGGCTGCACAATCGAAACGGAGAGTATCCATCTAGATGTGTGGGAATATTCTCCACTGAGGCTTTCACCTCTGGAAAACCTGCTGCTGATGAGTAGAGAGCCTCCTTCAAGCCTTGCACATCAAAACTGGGTTTCCACGTGTCCCAGAGATGGAGCGTGCAAACCTTTGATCCAAGATTCTGAGCAAGAGACAGGGAATCCGCGATCAAGCGTTTTCCTTTTTCTCGGTCATTGTTTTTGTCTGAGCAAAGGTATCCTCCAATGTCTCTGTTGGCGTGAACTGAAAGTATCGGGAGCTTTTCGTGCTTCACTATTTCCAAGACTTCAGCAGTCGAGTACCTTGGAACACTCGCCCAGTCTGCGAATTGCCCATCTGACAAAGGGGGATTCTCACTGTCCCATTCAGGTTCAACCTGCAACTCGAACCCGTCTACAACAGACTCGTTCCAAACACGCTTCATCACAGTCAGTGTGCCTACAAGATCATAGTATCGCCTACCGCCGAGCTTCGCTATGGGTGCACTTGACACCGAAACCAAGTTGCCCACATTCTCGCCTAGGGTTCTATCTATTCCTAAACGCTCATAAGTCTGCGGGCTCAAGATAGGAAAGCTGGTTGCACTGTGATGCCTGAGACAAAGGCTAGGTCGACATCAGCCTCTGATAAAGCCATTGTAGCAGAGCATTTGTGCAAGGTTTTCAGCGTTACGAAGGGCACGTTGCGCAGGACTAAGAGTCAAGTTGTAGCTGTGAAAGACGTTTCTTTTGAAGTAGGCTACGGGGAACTCTTTGGACTGGTTGGTCCGAATGGTGCGGGTAAGACGACTACGATTAAGATGCTTACTACTATGCTTATTCCAACGTCGGGCAAGGCTACTGTGCTAGGTTACGATGTTCAGAAAAACGTGACAAAGGTTAGGGAAAAGATTGGCATAGTTCTAGGCGGAGAAAGAGGCCTGTACACACGAGTCAACGCAATCGATAATCTGCGATACTTCGCCGATTTGTACGGAGTCCCCGCAAGCGTTCGAGACAAGAGAATCAAGGAGCTGCTGGAGTTCATGGGGCTTTGGGACAGAGCGCGAGACCGTGTTGAAACCTACTCTAAAGGCATGAAGCAACGGCTGCACCTCGCTCGCGGGTTAATCAACGATCCTGAACTTATTTTCATGGATGAACCGACTATTGGGTTGGACCCAGAGATTGCCAGAGACACGCGGGACATGATTCAGCAGCTTGTCGAGAAGGGCAAGACGGTTCTGTTGACAACGCATTACATGTTTGAAGCCGATGAACTGTGCAAACGAGTGGCAATAATAAGAAAGGGCGAAATCGCGGCATTGGACACTCCGTCTGGATTAAAGAAGTATGTGAGAGACGCCAGCGTGGTTGAAGTTGAAGGCTTCGGAATCACCGACAAAGAAGTAGCCAAATTCAAGGAAACACGAGATGTTCTGTCAGTTAGCGCTGACTTGGGCGAGAACAAACAAGTTTTGCGAATTCAGACTCCTAAAGGCTCAGAAATAATATCAGCGGTACAGGAGATACTGAAGAACAGTCGTATCTATGATATTAAAATCAAGGAACCCACGTTAGAAGACGCCTACCTGCGACTTGTGACAACGTGACAGAGGAGCCTGAGTCAAATGCCTCGAGTTCTAACAGTCGTGTACAGCGCTTTTAGAATAGCGATGTTGCATTGGGTTGCTGATCCTCAATGGGTGATTCCCAACATTATTGCGCCTTTCATTTTCACGGCTGTGGCGTTGACGCTTTTCCAAGGGTCAAGTGGACCATTTGGATTGTACGCTGTTTTGGGAGGCGGGATGATGGGCATGTGGGGCAACACATTGTATTCATCAGGTTTTGCCATAGAGTTTGAGAAGTGGCAGGGCACGTTGGAAGAGGTGATTGCGACTCCGTCCCAGTTAATGCATGTTATCACTGGAAGATCTGTTTCAAACGCTTTGTTTGGTCTTGTCAACATGGTTGCTGTGCTGGTGATAGCAGCGCTGGGTTTCCGGATTCCGCTTGGAATTGCCAATCCGCTTTTGTTCAGCATCTCGCTTCTTCTGACACTGTTATCCGTGTCATCGCTTGGCTTGATTTTCGCTTCAGCCTTTGTACTGTCCAGGTCGGCGCAGACGTTAACAAATGGGTTGGAAATCCCACTGTACATCATCTCTGGCTCTATGTTTCCGGTTGCTTTGCTTCCGTTTTGGATTCATCCAGCAGCTTATGTTCTGGGTCCTACGTGGGGAATTGATGCAATCAGGTTGGCTACTAGTCAAGAGTATGCGTCACAGACCTTCTGGGCAGGCATGAGTTGGAACACAGCCATAATCTTGGACTTGACGATAATGCTTGTGATTACAGTGGGCTACGTTGCTTTGGCTGCTGCCTTGTTCAAGATGGTTGAAACCCGATCACGGATCAACGGCACGCTGGTGGAAGCATGAATTTCACAGATAACATTCGGGTCTTCTTGAGCAGCGCTGTCTTCTCATATCGGGCTCAATTCAGCTGGCTGAACCCGACTATGTGGTTGACCATGAA
>Ga0224495_10002138_pt1 | contig 13195 bp, 11 predicted proteins | sample SF_Jul11_sed_USG_FD_168128 | JGI IMG/M metagenome (GOLD analysis project Ga0224495, IMG submission 168128) | Sediment microbial communities from San Francisco Bay, California, United States - SF_Jul11_sed_USGS_4_1 | ecosystem: Environmental > Aquatic > Marine > Sediment | place: USA: California... | reverse complement strand
CGACCGACAGCTGGTGCACCTTCTCCAGCACCTGCTCGCGCACGGTGTAGAGAGCCCTTTGCCCTGCGTCGCTCAGCATGAGTATCTGCGTACGTTGGGCCCACCAGCCGAGCAGAGTCAGAAGGACGAGTGCGCCCAAGGGGATTGCCAGGACCGATGCGTCACCGTCGCCCTTGGCTGCTCCGAGCGCCAAGTCGATCACGTGTCCGATGACGGCGGGCACGCCTGCCTGAGACCCGGAGGAGAGCACGAGCCAGAACAGTGCGACAGCGATGGTTCTCCGGTAGGGACGCAGATAGCCGAGGAGCCTGCGCACGACCGACCACGTCTCGCGTGGTCTGTCGTCTTTGGCCAGCGACCTGAGGGAGACACCGTGAGCCATCAGCCGTCACCCTCCCCGGGAAGCGAGCAGGAGTCCGGCGCTCTCAGTCTCTCGGCACCTACGAGCTGGCTTGCGGCGATCTCCGCATACAGGCAGCTGCGTTCCAGAAGTTCGTCGTGACTACCGGTATCAGCAATACGGCCGTCGTCGATGACGAGAATCGTTTCGGCACGCTTCACTGTGGAGAGGCGCTGGGCCACGATGAACGTCGTTCGTCCTGCCATGAGCGTGTCGAGATTCGCGCGCAGGGCGGCCTCGGTCTGCGCATCGACAGAGGAAGTCGAGTCGTCCATGATCAGTATCCGCGGGTCGATCAGGAGTGCGCGGGCGATCGCGATTCGCTGGCGCTGTCCGCCGGAAAGCTTGACCCCCCGCTCGCCGACCAGGGTGTCGTATTCGTCGGGCAGTGCGCGGATGAACTCATCGGCTTGCGCTGCCGCTGCCGCGGACACGACCTCTTCATCGGAAGCATCAGGTCGTCCGTAGGTGATGTTGTCGCGCACGCTGCCGGAGAACAGCACCGAATCCTGCATGACCATTCCGATGCGCTTTCTCAGAGACGATAGCGTGACGTCGCGCACGTCGTTCCCGTCCACCAGCACGGCGCCCGATTCGACGTCGTAGAAGCGCGGAATGAGGTTCACCAGCGAGGTCTTTCCCGAACCGGTGGCACCGACGACGGCCACCGTCGTGTCCGGCTCCACAGAAAACGAGACGCCTCGCAAGACCTCGGTCGTGTCGCCCGGGTACCTGAGGTGGACGTCGCGAAACTCGACGCGTCCCGCGATCGACTCCAGCTTCATGGCCCCGGTTCTCTCAACGACATCGTTCTGGGCATCTACGATCTCGAACAGCCGTTCAGCCGAAGCACTGGCCCGGGCGATGCCCTGAGCCCCGAAGCCGATGATGTACAGCGGCTGCAGCAGCAGGAAGAGGTAGCTGGTGAATGCGACCAGCTCGCCGACGGTCATCGTGCCGTTCACTATCTGCACCGCGCCAAAGCCGGTAACGAGAATGACGCCGAAAGAGCCCATCGAGAACAGCAGGGGGAACGCGTTCGCCACCGTTCGGCGAACCAGAAGGCCCTGGTCGAGCAACTCCTGGTTGCGAACGCGGTAGCGCTCGGCCTCGAAGTCCTCGCGCGCGAACGCCTTCACGACCCGTATGCCCGCGACGTTCTCCTGGAGTACCGAGTTCAGGCCGCCGAGGCGCGCCTGGAACTCGCGGAACATGGGGCCGAGACGTCGGACGAAGAGCAGCAGAACCGCAAGCGTTGCGGGGATTGCGACGAAGGCCACGACGGCGAGCCGCACGTTCATGACCAGCAACAGCGCAACGGCGCCAACCAGAATAAGAACCGCGGAGACAGCCTGCACTAGGCCGCCGCCTACGAACTCGCGTACGAGGTCGACGTCGGACGTCACGCGTGTGATGAGCTGACCGGTCTGCGCGCGGTCGTGGTAGGAGAAAGAGAGGTCCTGGAGCTTCTCGAATATGGTGTTGCGCATGTCGAAGGCGACACCGTGGCTTACGCGGGCCGAAAGGTAGCCCTGAAGGAAGGATGCGACGCCGCCGACGATCGCTACGCCTACGAGTGCGAGAGAGCCGCGAAGCACGTAGCCCAAGTCGCCCTCGGCGATTCCCGTGTCGATGATCGCGCGCAGTATCTGGGGACCGACGAGATCGGTGGCCGAGGATGCCAGCACGCAGACAACCGCGAGCGTGGCCAGCCAGCGGTAGCGGCGCAGGAAACGAATGGAGCGTACGAGAGCCTTGCGCAAGATACTTCCTTCCTCGGCAGAGATGAATTCTACCCGGAACGCGGTAAGGGCCCCCTGGCTGGGGGCCCTTACCGCAGGGAAGGGGGATTGAAGAAGGGGAGAATCAGCCTCTCAGGATTGCCGAGATGCGCTCGTACTCCTCGGTTGTGATCTCGCCGCGGACCACACGCTCGCGGGCGATCGCGAGAGCGCCATCTACAGGCTCTGCCGAAGCGATGTATGCGGCTCTCGTGTCGAGCATCGGGAGCGCACCGCGGTAGGAGAGCCACGCGATCGTCGCAATCACTATGAGCACCGGGACTATCAGCATCTCTTCCTCCCAATGGGAAGCGTCCTAGGGGTATTATCGGCACGCCTTGCGCACAACTGATGAAGCAGATGTGGAGAAGCCGTGGAGATGTCTTGCAGCCGAATCACACATCGCTTCCTCGGCGAACCCGAAGACGCGGGCGAATGCGCTGCTAGGTGGCACGTTGTATGCTTTCAGCACGTCGTCGCCAGGTAGTGTCTCAATGGGGGAGTTGGAGGACGCGCGCCGCATGCACAGGCGCAAGCTGAACTGTTGGGAGTACCAGGGCTGTGGCCGCGACCGCGACAGCGCCTCGGGAAACGGTGTGTGCCCCGCTTCGACGAACCGGTCTCTTCACGGCAGCAATGGTGGCTCGATGGCGGGCCGTGCATGCTGGGTGGTGCCGGGTACTCTGTGCGAAGGATGCGAGCAGGGCACATACGAGGAGAAGTACTCCAAGTTCTGTCGCAAGTGCGCGTTCTACTATCGGGTCGAGGTCGAAGAGGGCATCGACTACTCTACTTCGGAGATGCTCCTGGACCGCTACAGTGATGAGGTTGACGAGCTGGCCTAGGTGCGGCACCCGCCGATGCCTCCGGCCGAATTCGTATGAGGGGGACCCGCATGCCGTTCTACGAGTTTCCGCGTCCCGCCGTGACGGCGGATGTCGTGTTGTTTGCGGGAGCTCCCGAGGACCTGCGCGTGCTCCTGATCCGCCGCGGCAGAGAACCCTACGCGGGATCGTGGGCTCTGCCTGGCGGATTCCTCGATGAGGACGAACCGATCTGTGACGCAGCCCGCCGGGAGCTGGCCGAGGAGACGGGCATCGAATGGACGGGTCCGCTGGTCGAGGTCGGCGCTTTCGGCGATCCGGGTCGAGACCCGCGCGGATGGACGGTCAGCGTCGCGTGGGTCGCGCATGTCGGACTTGAGCCGCTGCCCGTCAAGGCCGGCGACGACGCAGAATCGGCCGAGTGGCACCGAATCGCCGATTCCCCGCCCCTAGCCTTTGACCATGACGAGGTCGTCGCGCGGGCGCTGAAGGCAATCGGCGATGCAGTGTCCTAGAGAGTCCTCGTCGCCAGTGTTCGCCAAAGTTAAGGTGCTGTGAGCACGGTGGCGTTTACGCGAAAAAGATGCTAGCATCACCCGCAATCGCATAGAACATCGCTGTTGATGGGGATGAGTACGCGGTCCGGAGTAGGACCTCAGAGAGCCGGGGTAGCTGAGAACCGGCGTTCGAAACACCGCGGAACATGGCCCCGGAGGTTTCCGGAGGAAACGCGAGCGCGGCCAGGGAGTCGAGCCAAGCGGAGTAATGCCGGACGGACGCCCCCGTTACCACGGGCTAGACAGCATAGGACCCCTCGCGGAGAAGCTCCTGCCGTCGCGAGTGAGGCTACCACCGGTTCTGTGCTTGAGAGGTCGGCCGGGAAACACAAGCCCTCGGACGGCGAAGTCGGGTGGTACCGCGCGAAGCCTACACGCTTCTCGCCCTGACGTATGACTACTGTCGGGCGGGAGGCGTTTTTTCGTGGAGGTGAACGAGATGTCCAAGAGCTGGGAAGAGATCAACGCCCGCATCGCGTCGGGTGACGCGGTTGTCCTCACGGCCGAGGAGTTCGCCGATCTCGCTGCTGACGAAGGTGTGAAGTCGGCGGCGAGCAAGGTGGACGTGGTAACCACGGGGACGTTCGGCCCGATGTGCTCGTCGGGCGCGTTCTTCAACTTCGGCCATTCGGATCCACCGATCAAGATGCAGCAGATCACGCTGAACGACGTGCCTGCGAGTGGCGGACTGGCTGCGGTCGACACCTATCTGGGTGTCACTGAGCCGTCGCTGTCCAAGGGTATCGAGTACGGCGGTGCGCACGTGATAGAGGACCTGCTTCGCGGCAAGGCCGTGCGCCTCAAGGCGATTGGCCCCGGGACCGACTGCTACCCGCGTACCGAGATCGAGACGTGGATTCATCTCGAGGATTTGAACCAGGCGTACTTCTTCAATCCGCGCAACGCCTACCAGAACTACGCGGTGGCTGTGAACTCGAGCGACCGGACTCTGTACACGTACATGGGAACGCTTCTCGCGAGATTCGGCAACGCGACGTTCTGCTCGGCGGGCGCGCTGTCACCACTTCTGAACGACCCAACTTACCGCACCATTGGAGTCGGGACGCGCTGCTTCGTTGCCGGAGCACCGGGCTACGTCGCGTGGGAGGGAACCCAGCACAACCCCAACCAGAATCGTGACGACGCCGGTGTGCCGACTGCGCCGGCGGGCACCATCGCGGTGATCGCGGACCTCAAGAAGGCCAAGCCCGAGTTCTTCAGCGCGGCGACCATGACCAACTACGGGGTGTCCAGCTTCGTGGGCATAGGGATTCCCATACCGGTGCTTGACGAGGACATTGCCGCTACTCTCGCGTTGACCGACGCGGACCTCAAGGCGACGATTCTGGACTACGCTGTGGCTAGCCGAAGCAGGCCCTCGCTGGGCCAGGTGACCTACCAGCAGCTACGGTCCGGGACTATCGAGGTCGAGGGCAAGAAAGTCCCCGCCGGACCGATATCCTCGCTGGCCGTCGCGCGCAAGATCGCGGCCGAACTCAAGGTTTGGGTGGCCGAGGGTCGGTTCGCGATAGCACCACCGCTCGAGCTGCTCCCGCAGCCAGGCACACAGGGCTTCAAGCCCCTCGAGATCAGAAGTGAGGAGGCGATCTAGTCATGGCACGCAGAAGATTGGATCTGACGTTCCCTCCGCGACAGGCCACGCAGCCGATCACGTACCACCTAGTCAAGGATTTCGACCTGACGCCGAACATCCTGAGGGCGCAGATTCAGCCCGGTCAGGAAGGGCGCATGCTGGTCGAGGTCGTCGGGCCGAAAGAGGCTATCGATGCAGGCGTCGAGTTCCTCCACAAGGAAGGCGTTCTGGTGCACCCGGCGGCCAGCGACATCTGCCTCGAAGAGGAGACTTGCGTGACGTGCGGCCTTTGCACGGCGGTGTGCAAGCCCCGTGCGCTGGCTCTCGAAGCGGAGACCATGGCGCTCGTGTTCGACAAGGACAAGTGCGTGTATTGTGAGGCCTGTGTGGTCGCCTGTCCGAGACGCGCGATCACGCTGACGTTCTAGCGGGTATGCACCGCGAGGGGGGTCCGCGAGACGTGCAAAGGCTGCAGGAATTCGCGTTCGTGCGCAGCTACATGATCGCGACGACCGTCGCGCTCGTGTGGTTCGTCGCTGCGTTTCCGGTCGGCGCGAGGCGGGGCGTTCGCGCAGGCGCCGTTGTGCTGCTCAGCGGGCTTTGGGCGTATGTGGCCTCGCTCGCGGCTATCAGCGTGTGGGCACTGTCGACCGGTCAGTGGGCGACCTTCGCCGACCGGATCGGTACCGGCGTCCTGGCGGAGATGGCAGTCTTCGTCTTTCTGGTTCTCTACACGGCCTACTTCATGGCCACGCGCTACTTGAATGACAAGCGGAGGAAGGAGTTGGCCGGAGTTGCGAGCGGCTCTTCGGCAGAAGGTTCCCTCCAAGGCTGAGGAACGGAGGTGACGCATGCCTGACATCCGCATGAGGCTCGGCAAGGACGTGCTCGTCGTCGATGGCGCGTTCGGTACGATGCTGCAGCGACACAGCCTGCCTCCCGAACAAGCGCCGATGCAGCTCAACGCCTCGGCGCCGGAGATCGTCGCGGACATCCACCGGAGCTACGTGACGGTGGGAGCGGAATGCGTCACATCGAACTCGTTCTCGGGGACGCGTGCCAAGCTTGCCGAATGGGGTCTCGACGATCAGGTCGAGTTGCTGAATCGCGAAGCAGTTCGGCTCGCGAAAGCTTCGGGTGCGCAACACGTGCTTGCCGACGTCGGCCCGACGGGTCTGGTTCTCGAGCCTCTGGGCGAGGCTTCTTTCGGCTACGTCTTCGAGCTGTTCGCCGAGCAGGTGTCGATTCTCGCTGCAGAGCAGCCGGACGCGATCTTGATCGAGACGATGACGGACATCGCCGAGGCGCGCTGCGCGGTGCTCGCGGCGAGGTCTGTATGCGATCTCCCGGTCTTCGTGACGTGCACCTTCGGCCTGACCGGGCGCATGGACCTGTCGGCGACGGATCCCGTCACGGCGGCCGTCGTGCTCGAGGCTGTGGGGGCGGATGCGGTCGGCGTCAACTGCGGACTCGGGCCCGAACAGATGCTGCCGCTCGTCGAGCAGATGGCAGAGGCTACTACGCTGCCGATCATCGTTCAACCCAACGCCGGCCTGCCGAAGCTGGTTGACGGCGAGACGGTCTTTCCGGGCACGCCGCTCGAGATGGCCGAGCACGCTTCTCGCTTTGTGGACGCGGGCGCTTCTCTGGTGGGATCCTGCTGCGGCTCAACTCCGGAGTTCACAGGTTCGATACGGGACTTTGCGAAGGAGAGACCGGTACGCGAAGACCGCGCCGGACTCACGGGACTCGCTATTGCCGGCCCGCGCGGGATTGCGCGCATTGGCGGTGACCAGCCGCTGTGCGTGATAGGCGAGCGCATCAACCCCACCGGCAGGCCGGAGCTAGCCGAGTCACTGCGCGAGGGATCGATGAGCGTCGTTCGCTCTCTTGCCCTAGAGCAGCAGCAGGCGGGCGCGCACGCGCTGGACGTCAACGTGGGCGCACCAGGCGTGGACGCGGCCGAGACGTTGCCTGCCGCCGTGAAGGCTCTTGTGAGCACTAGCGATCTGCCGCTCGTGATCGACTCGACGGATGCGGCGGCCGTGGAGGCCGCTCTGCGTGTCTATCCGGGACGTGCGCTGATAAACTCGGTCAACGGATCGGTCGAGTCTATGGAGGCGCTGCTGCCGCTTGCTGAAACGTACGGTGCTGCGGTGGTTGTGCTGGCACTTGACGACGAGGGCATCCCCGCAACGGCTGAGGGGCGCCTGGAGATAGTCAAGCGCGTGCGGGAAGCCGCGCACCGCAGCGGTCTCTCCGACAGCGACCTTGTTGTGGACGTGCTCACGATGACGGCGGCCACGGATCCGAGCGCCGCCCGCGCGACGCTCGACGCGCTACGTTCCGTGTCTGTTGAGTTGGGCCCTGCAACTGTTCTCGGCGTCAGCAACGTGAGCCACGGTCTGCCCGGGCGCCCGGCTCTCAACGCCGCGTTCCTGACCATGGCGTGTGCGAACGGCCTTGACGCGGCCATCATCAATCCGGCCGATCTGGAAGCCACACGCGCCGTGAAAGCCTCCGACGTGCTCCTGGGTCGCGACGAGCAGGCCGCCGCTTGGATCGCATGGGTGCAAGCCGAAGAGGCAAGCGCGGAGGGTCGGGCGGGGGGTGCCGCCCGCAGTTCCGCAGGCGGTGGAGGTCTCGTTGCCGACAGCGTGCGCCGAGGACTGTCTGAGGACGGCACCCCCGTCCCGACCACACCGGCGCAAGCGCTTTCCGAAGCCATTGCGCGCGGGGACGCAGATGCCGCTCCCGGGTTGGTCGACGCGGTCATCGACGACGGCCTGGAGCCCGGGCGTATCATCGGTGAGGTGCTGACACCCGCGATCCAGAACCTCGGGGACGCCTTCGGCAGAGGAGAGGTGTTTCTGCCGCAGCTGATGGTGTCGGCCGAAGCGATGAAGGCCGCCGTGGCTCGAGTCAAGGAGCACCTGCCGGACACGGAGCGGCGCGACGTAGGGCGCGTGGTGTTCGCGACGGTGAAAGGCGACATCCACTCGATAGGCAAGGACATCTGCGTGTCGCTCCTCGAGAGCAACGGCTACGCCGTGGACGACCTGGGTGTCGACGTAGACGCCGAAGCGATTCTCGTGGCCGCTGACGGTGTAGACGCGGTGTGCTTGTCCGCGCTGATGACGACGTCGTTGCCGGCCATGCAACACACTGTGGGGCAACTCGCCGAGCTACATCCGGGCGTCTCCGTGTTCGTCGGAGGAGCAGGGGTGACACAGGACTGGGCGCGGTCGATTGGCGCTGGGTATGCCGATGATGCGCCCGGGTGCGTGCGGGTGGTCAGAGAGACAGCTACGGAGTAGCGGGAGCCGCTGGCAGCCACCAACCGTTGGATGCGACCCCGTACTTCCAGACCCCGAGATAGCCGCTTGTCGGGGTGTCGGGCATGCGAGCCACGACCTGCGTGTTACTCCAGGACACGATCTGACAGCCGACACCGGCGAGAGTGACTCGCGAGGACCCATTCTGTGTATCGAAGTTGGCACCCGATATGGTCACGAGCTGTCCGGGGGCGGCGCTCGTGGCGTCCACGCTCGCGATCCTCGGCTTCAGCGTCATGAGGAACCAGACCCCGTTGGAGCATGCGCTTCCGCGCCACACTCCGACGTAGCCCCGCAACGCTCCGCTGGCCGGCAGCGTTGCCACGATCTGGGTGTCGCTCCACGAGACGATTCCCGCGTTCGTGCCCGCGTAGGTGACCCGGTCGGGCACGTCGCCGAAGCCTTCTCCGTTGATGGTGATGGTCCCGCCCGGTTCGGCATACCACGAGGACAGCGAGTCGATGCGCGGGCCAACCATCAGGAAGCGGCCGTTGCTGCACAGCTTGCGGTCGTATCTCCACACCCCGATGTAGCCGGTCTTTCCGTTGCCGGGCACTATGAACGTGATGCTGGTATCGGACCAGGATGTCGCCGCGGCAGGCAGGCCCGCGAGGGTCACAGATTCGGCGTCTTCGGGCGCGGCGCCGAAGTTGCGTCCGGTGATCGTCACGGAACGGCCCACGATCGTGGTTGTCGCCGATGCGCCTTCGATAGTGGGGACGCCGCCGGGAATGAAGAACTTCCCGTTGCTGCACAGCGTGTTCTGCCACACGCCGACGTAGCCCGAGGGCGTTCCGTCGGGAACCGTGACGACGATCTCCGTGTCGCTCCAGGAGACGACGGCACCCGTGACACCGGCGAATGTGACGGAGCCTTCGCCCTGGGTCGCGTCGAAGTTCTGTCCGGCGATCGTTATCGCTTCACCCGGCAGCGCGGTGCCTGCAGACAGAGAGTCAATGACAGGTGGGAGTGCCGGCACGAAGTAGATGCCGTTGCTGTACACGCCGTCGACGACGACACCCACGTAGCCTGCGACGGCCCTATTCGGCACGAGTACGGCGATCTCAGTATCGCTCCACGACACGAGGTTGCCATTCTCGCCCGCGAAGGTCACGTAGTTCCTGCCCTTCGTGTCGCCGAATCCGGACCCGTATAGCGTGACCTGCGAACCCGTCGGTGCTGCATAGGCAGAGAGTGAGTCGAGCACGGGATTCGCCGTTGACGAAGGCTCCGTCGCAGGGGGTGGGCCCGGCTTGTCGGGCTTGCCCGGGGGCGAATCGGGCTTCTTCGCCAGGGCTGTTGCCGGTGTTGCCACGAGCGCGACGAACACCAGAACGACTACCGTCGCCCTGGCTGCTACCAGCAACTTTGTACGTCTACCGCTCATCCGGCCCTCCCGGGACCTATTGCGATTCGCCAGATGAGAAAGGCCTGCATATCACTGATATCGGCACATAGGCCGAATCGCTTAAGCGCGAACGAACTGTGACCGATAACACATCTGCGGAGGTTGCATATCTCGCGAGGCCGAGTGCATCCTCCACCGTCCACCTAGGCAAGGGCGATTGGCGCGCGACTCAGGGAGAGGGTCGTGCGCCCATACGGGAAGCAGTCGTTCCGCATGGTAGGTACGGACACAGCCAGGCGCTCGCGCGTCCTGGTCCACGTAGTGGTCGTCGTGGCGGTCGCGGTAGCGATCGTGGCGGCGGCACTCCTTGCGTTCCGCACTGGTGCCGAGGAACCGACTGCTGCCTCCTTCTCCTCTTCACGGGCCTCATCCACTTCGCTATCCCTGGAAGCGTCTGCCGCCTCCACTGTCGCGCGCCCAGCTTGGATGACAAGCACGGACCCAGAGCGCGACGACCCCGACTCCACGGGGGCCTCGAGCGACAGCGCGTCCTCGGAGAATGCGGCGCCCGCCGACGGAGCTTCCCCCGTCGGCGGGACGCCGCCTGCCGAGCCTGGCACGGTTCCAGCCGACGCGGTGTCGAGGATCGATATCGAGTTGGGCGCTCCCCAGACCTACCGCTGCGAAGTCGAGGTCCTCGGCTGGCAGAGTGCCGATGCGGGAGTCGTGGCCTTGCGCATCGACGACGCAGAGCTGCTCGGGCCGATAGACCCGGTCACGGGCGAGCCCCGGGGCGAGCCGGACGCCGATGCCCCCGACTTCGCCGAACACCTCCGCTCGCTGAACGTGCTCTCGTCAACGTCGCCGGCAGCGCGCGAACAGCTAGAGCCTTCGGCGAGCGTTGGCTTGCGCCTGGTGCTCATGCCTGCAGGCGATGGCGTCACGCTTTTCGTGGACAGGGTTGAGTGACAGTGGTGAGGGCGCAGACATACACGGATCGCGAAGCACACGACGAGCGCAGTCTCGAACGGCGGGTGTCCAAACGCTGGATCAAGCCGCTCGTCTCCACTGCGATTCTGCTCTGCATCACGGCATCGACCTACTGGCTTGGAGCGCCGACCACGCTGTCGATAGGCGGCGGTATCGCGCTGATCCTCTTCGGCATGCTGTGGCCTGCCATGTGGATAGCATCGCTTCTCTCGCCGAGAGTGTTCCGGTTCGTGAAACCGCAGCACAAACCGGAGTACAAGACATCCGTACGCCCACATATCACGATTCTCGCTCCCGCGCGCAACGAAGAGCCGGTGGCCGAGAGGCTCGTCGCGCAGTTCCTCGGCCAGGACTACGACAACTGGACGCTGGTCGTGATCGCCAACAACTGCACGGACAACACGGCCGAAGTCGCGCGCCGTGCCGCTGCCGACGATCCACGCATCGAGGTCATCGAGGCAACCTTCGAGAACGGAGTGAAGGCGGACGCGCTCAACCTCGCCCTCAAGGACGCCACAGGCGACGTCGTCCTCGAACTCGATTCGGACAACCAGGTCCCATCCGACTTGCTCTCCAAGATCGCGAAGGCGTTCAGTGACCCCGAGGTCATGGCCGTGCAGACTCAGATTCGCGCCTACAACGCGATGGACTCTCTGCTGGCGGCGTTCCAGGATCTCGAGTTCCTGGTGTACTCCGAGGTCTGGAACCGAGGACGCGCGGCCCTCGGACTCGGGTCGTCGATCGGCGGGACCGGGTTCGCCGCCAGGACCTACGTGCTCAAGGAACTCGGCGGCTGGACGCGTGATTTGGTCGAAGACTTCGAGATGCACACGCGTCTCGTGGCACACGGGATCCACGTGACCTACCTGCCGTGGGCTTGGGTCTTTGACGAGAAGCCCGTTTCTTGGAGCGCGCTGGTCCGCCAGCGCAAGCGGTGGATACGCGGCCACCTCGAGATCGCCGCCCGGCGAAGCGCCGGCCGCGACGCGCTCGGCATCGTCGATCAGTTCTACCTGTACTCACCCGTGTTCGTGGCGATCGCAATGTCGTTGCTGGCCATGGGGTACCTCTCGCTGGTGTTCCCATACACGATTCGCGGGTACTCGTACTTCTCCCCGTGGTTCTGGCTCGGGTCGCTGGGGCTGATGATAGCCGCGCTCGGTACGACGGTCGTGCGCGCGAGAGACTTCAAGCTCGTACCGCTGATACCTCCGTACCTACTGTTCTTCACGTTCCACTGGATGGTCGTGTTCTGCGGGGCCGTATTCCCGGTGTCCTGGGCGCATTCGAAGACGGAGCACGGCGTCGAGTCGGAGCGTGGTGTGCTGCCGTGGATCGGCGTGGACGGATCGGCCTCCGCGCGCATGCTCGGTGTCGTGCTGGCAATCTCGATAGCGTGGATGTCGCCGCTCGTCCACGGGCTGAGCCAAGCGCCGTCCCCGTTCGAGGCGCCCGTGCTGCAGGCCGGGAGATCCATCGCAACCGCGATGGCAGGAGCTTCCGTGCTCGAGAAGACCGTACAGGGTACCGTCCGCGACCCGTACGACAGGCCCCTGGAGGATGCGCGTGTTGTCGTGACATCGACCGGCGGGGCCGTCTACACGACCCAGACGAACGCTGACGGCAGGTTCCTTCTGGCAAACATAGGCCAGGGCTCGTATACGATTGAGATAGGCAAGTCCGGCTATCAGACGGCGTCCACGTCGTTTGAGATGCCGAACGACTACGGGGTCTGGGTAAGCGCGACACTCGCTTCCGGCAGTTCGGGCGTCGTCGTAATACCCCTCCCTTACTAGTTTCGATCGAACGGCAGGCGAATGAGGCAGAAGCGCACATGGGACAGGGCCCACGGCAGGCGGGGTCGGCGCGTGCCCGTCTTGGCCTCGCTCGCGGCTGTCGCCATCGCAGTGCTGCTTTGGCCTTCGGCGGCCGGTGCCACCGACGTGGGCGGACTGATCTCGGAGGATGCGACCTGGACTGCGGCGGCCTCCCCCTACGTTCTGCTGGGCGACACGCAGGTTGAGTTCGGCACGACCCTGACGGTCGAGCCGGGGGTCACGATCCTCGGCGACGGCTATGCGCTCGAGGTATTCGGCCACATGTCGGCGGTGGGTACTCCTGACGAACCAGTCGTGATGAGGGACGTCCACGTCAGGGGCCGCGGTCTCTACATACACCCGGACACAGTCCAGCCGTGCTCGGTAGTGATCGAGCATGCGGACGTCGATGGTGGGAGCGTCCAAGGAGGCGGTCATCGACTCTTCGGGTCGTTCGTGATGCGCGACTCGATAGTCAGCAACTCGCTAGACCAGCTGTTTCTCTGGTTCCCTACCGAAGATTGCGCTATAGAGCGCACCGTGTTCCTG
>Ga0224495_10002137_pt1 | contig 13206 bp, 8 predicted proteins | sample SF_Jul11_sed_USG_FD_168128 | JGI IMG/M metagenome (GOLD analysis project Ga0224495, IMG submission 168128) | Sediment microbial communities from San Francisco Bay, California, United States - SF_Jul11_sed_USGS_4_1 | ecosystem: Environmental > Aquatic > Marine > Sediment | place: USA: California... | reverse complement strand
CACACTCGGTCGCCCTCATGCAGTTGCGCTTCGCTTCGTTCGTCGTGATCAACTTACGATGGGACTTGCACCCATAGGAGTGCGCCCATGCTGGGCGCACAATAAAAAAGGAGCAGGGCATCAAGCCCTGCTCCTTATCACATCTCATAGGTTTCCGCCCTGTGCGGCAACTATTCCTATTCTTCCTTCTTCTCTTCCTTCTTCTCTTCCTTCTTCTCTTCCTTCTTCTCTTCCTTCTTCGCCTCCTGCTCCTTCTTCGGCGGCAGGTTCTTGAATATGTCGCCGGTCTTGAGCAGGGCGATCGCCTTCTGGAGCTGGATATCCTCCTTGTCGTCCTTGGGCACCGCCTCCATCACCAGCTCGTCCTCGCCCGATTCCTGCTTCTTATCCGTCTTCTTCTCGGGCTCCTTCACGGTCTCGTTCTTGAGATGCCGCTCCAGGTCCTTCTCGCGCACCACGATGTGGGCGTTCTCGCCGTTCTTGCCGTTGACCTTCGGGAGCTTCACCTCGACGTCCGGGGTGATGCCCACGTTCTGGATCGACCGGCCGCTGGGCGTGTAGTACTTGGCGGTCGTGAGACGGATGCCCGTGCCGCCGTCAAGGGGGAACACGGTCTGGACCGAGCCCTTGCCAAAGGTCTGGGTGCCGACCACCACGGCGCGCTTCGAGTCCTGCAGGGCCCCGGCTACGATCTCCGAGGCGCTGGCCGAACCGGTGTTCACGAGCACCACCACGGGATAGTCGCGGACCGTGAAGTCTCCTGTTGCCAGGAAGTCCTTGCGGTCGTCCTTTTTCCTGCCCTGGAGATAGACCACCAGCTTGTCCTTGGGAAGGAAGAGGCTGCTCACGTCCACCGACTGGTCCAGCAGTCCGCCGGGATTGTTCCGCATGTCAAGCACCAGGCGCTTCATGCCCTTGTCCTCGAGCTTCTTCATGGCAGCTTCCACGTCCTGGGACGTCCTGCCCTGGAACTGGATGATCTTGACATAGCCGATGTCGCCTTCAAGCATCCGGGACTTGACGCTCGCGACCTTGATCACGTCGCGGGTGATCTTGAACTCCTTGGGTTTGTCCCAGCCCTCGCGGTAGATCAGGAGCCGCACCTGGGTGCCCTTGGGCCCGCGCATCTTGTCCACGGCCTCTTCTATGGACATGTCCTTGGTCCACTCGTCGTTGATCTTCATGATCTTGTCGGCCGCGGCGAGCCCTGCCCGGTCCGCAGGCGTGTCCTCGATGGGCGAGATCACCGTGAGCTGCTGGTTCTTGATCCCGATCTGGATGCCCACGCCCTGGAACTCGCCCTTGATGTCCATGTTGATCTCTTTGAAGGCCCGCTCGGTCATGTAGGACGAGTGGGGGTCCAGGCTCGAGACCATGCCCCGGATCGCGCCCTGGATCAGTTCCTTGGTGCTCGGGTCCTCCACGTAATTGCTCTTGATGAGCTCGAGCGCCCGCGTGAACGCGCGCAGGTCCTCGTAGGCGTCGGTCTTGGCATGGGCCACCTTGTGCCCGACCACGAAACCGGTCGTGAACAGCGTTACCGTGCCGAGCACGACCAGGATCAGGGCTGTGACCAGCAGCCGCTTCTTGTTCAACTTGATCATGTCTTTCTCCTCCGGATCCATCGTCATAGCGAACGCTCCGTAAAATGATTTTCACTATAATACCACGGCGGTCACTGTTTTGCCAGCCAGAGCAGGGGGTCCTGGGCCACTCCGTTCCTGCGCAGCTCAAAGTAGAGCCGCGGGCCGGCGAAGCTGCCCGTGTCCCCGGCCCGGCCGACCACCTGGCCCCGCTCCACCCGGTCGCCCGCAGACGTGTTCAGCACCGACAGGTGGCCGTAGAGCGTGTAGAGGCCGTCCCCGTGGTCCACGATCACGAGCCTGCCGTATCCCTTGTACCAGTCCGCGAAAGCGACCTGCCCCGCTGACACGGTCCGCACTTCCTCGCCTTCCTGCGCCTGGATCTCGATCCCCCGGCGATAGACCACCGTGCCGAACTGGGGATGGCGCTGCGTGCCGAACCGCGTGAGCACCGGTCCCTGGACGGGCCAGGGAAGGGCACCGCGTCCCGACACCCGGGGCTGCGGCGCCTCCTGCTTCCGCCTGGCGGCCGCGGCACGCTCCTTTTCCGCCTCGTGGATCATGGCCCAGAGGTTGATCGACGATTCCTCGAGCTCCCGGAGCGTCTCTTCATAGGAGCTTTTCTCCTGCTTGATCGAGGCGAGCAGGGTCCGCTTTTTCTTGCGCCGCTCCTCAAGGGAAGCGCGCTTTGACGCGACCGCTTCGGTGCGGCCGCGGATCTCCGCCTGCCGGTCCTTGAGCTCCTCCCGGGTCGTCTCAAGACGCCGCAGGGTCTCCTGGTATTCGGCGATCAGCCGCTGGTCCCGGTTCGCGATCACGGCCAGCGCCCGCGCCCGCCGCGTGGCGGTATCGATGTTCTCCGACGACAGCAGGGCGAGCGCGAATCCCCCGCTCCGCTGGACCTTGTACAGGGCGCGGAGCCGGGCCGCAAAGAGCGGCCTGAGGCGTCCGATCTCCCCGGCGATCCTCTCGCGGTCCTGCTCCATGCCCGCAAGCGCGGTCTCGGCTTCGCGGAGCTTGATCTGCTGCTCCGCGAGCTCCGCCCCGCCCGCGTGGATCGCCCGGTCGATCTTCTCGAGCTCCGACAGGGTGGACCGCTCCTTGCGCCCCGCGCGCTTGAGCTTCTTCTTCTTCTCGGCCATCTCCTGCTTGATGCGCTTGAGCTCCTGCTGCCTGGCGTCGTCGTCCCCGGCCAATGCCGGCGAAAAGGTCAGCAGGGCGAGCAGGGAGAAGATGAGTATGGAGGTTCGTTGTAGCATCGAGGAGGTAGAAACTTACTTTTTTGACACTGAGGACTCTGAAAGAACCTATGAAAAATCCTGATCATGCCTTTTCAGAAAGTTCATCCGCCTCTTCTGTGTCAACGCACTTTCAGTGTCCTCAGTGTCGGGAAAACGTTCTAATCCAGGAACTTGTTCACCGACACCAGCCCGCCCGCCAGCCCCAGCAGGCCGCAGCCGCCGATCATGAGCACGATCACGCCCGTCGGCAGGAACTGGAATCCGCCGGGACCGGAAAGGAAGAGCATGGCGTCCCCGGGCAGGGCGTGGAACAATCCTGCGAGGATGCCCACGGCAAGGGACGCGCCGAGCGTGGTGATGAGGATCCCTTCGACCAGAAAGGGCGCGGTGACGAACCACCGGGTGGCGCCGATCCACTGCATGAGCTCGATCTCCTGGCCCCGCGAATAGAGCGCCAGGCGCACCGAGTTGGAAATGATGAACACCACGGACACGCCGAGCAGGACCGCGAGGAACATCCCCCCGTAGGTCACCAGCCGCAGAAGCTTGCCGAGCATCTCGGCGCCCTGCTTGCCGTAGGACACGTCCTCCACCCCGAAGAATCCCGCGATCCGCTTCGCGATGCCTTCCATCTTCCCGTCACCGGCATAGGCCGGATCGATGGTCAGTTCGTAGGAATCGGGGAGCGGGTTCTCGCCCAGGGACTGGAAGAGCTTTTCCTGGCCCTTCATGTCGCGGATGAGCTGCGTCAGCGCCTGGTCCTTTGTCACCAGCGCGGCCTTGCGCACCCCGGACTCGGACTTGAGCCGCGTCAGCAACAGGTCCCGGTCCGACGGGGAAAGGCCGTCCTTTAGAAAAACCGACATCTCGAGACGGTCGCCCATGGCGCGCACAGCGGTAGTGAGGTTCAGGAACACCAGGAGGGAGAAGCCGACAATGAGCATGGCCATGCAGATCGTGCCCAGGGCGAGCGCGTTGACCAGGCTGTTGGAACGCAGGCCCCGGTAGGCCTCGAGCAGGTAGAAGATCGGTCCGTAGCCCCTCATGACGCGGTCCCCGGCCGGACGGCCGCGGCCGGCGACGGCTTCTTCTGCGAATCCCGCGAGTCGCTCACGATCCTGCCGCGCTCCATGGCCACGATGCGGCGCTGCATGGTCCGCACGGTCTCCCAGTCGTGGGTCGCGATCAGGACCGTGGTCCCCTTCATGTTGATCTCCTTGAAGAGCTTGAAGATCTCCTGTCCGCTCGCGGGATCGAGGTTGCCCGTGGGCTCGTCGGCAAGCAGGAACTGGGGTTCGTTCACCAGGGAACGGGCCACCGCCACGCGCTGCTGCTCGCCGCCCGAGAGCTTGGGCGGGGTCAGGTGCTCCTTGTTCAGCATGCCCACTTTCTTGAGCGCCGTGAGCGCCCGGCGCTCGATCTCGCCGTAGGGCGTGCCGACCACCTTGAGCGCCAGCGCGATGTTCTCGAAAACGGTCTTGTGGGGAAGCAGTTTGTAGTCCTGGAACACGAAGCCCATGTTGCGGCGGAGGTAGGGAATGCTCGAGGGGCCGAGCCGGAAGGTGTTCATCCCCTGGATGATGATCTGGCCCTCGTCGGCCCGTTCGGCGCAGAAGAGGATCTTGAGCAGCGTGGTCTTTCCGGCGCCGCTCGGCCCGGTCAGGAAGACGAACTCTCCCTTATCAACGCTGAAGGTGATCTCCCGCAGCGCCGGGATGCCTTCGTAGGATTTGTTCACCCGATACAGATGGATCATGAATTACCATGAGAGGCGGGACGTGAGGAGTAACGGGTGATGTGTGGATCTTTCCTTACCCCTTACCCCTGACCCCTTACCGCTTCTTTTTCTTTACCGCTTCCTTCGCTCCTTCGCGGATGTCTTCCGCCGAAAGTTTATAGTGCTTCAGCAGGCCGTCGGGATCGCCTGACGTGCCGAACTGGTCCCGGGTGCCGATGCGCACCAGCGGTGCGGGAGCGGACTCGGACAGCGCCTCGGCCACCGCGCCGCCCAGACCGCCGATGATGGAGTGCTCTTCCGCGGTCACGATGGCGCCGCAGCGCTTTGCCGCGGCGATGACCGCGTCATTGTCCAGCGGCTTGATCGTGGACATGTTGATCACCCCGGCGTCGATCCCCTCGGCCTTGAGCAGGTCGCGCGCCTTGAGCGCCTCCGCCACCATGAGGCCGGTCGCGATGATGCAGACGTCCTTGCCTTCATGGAACACGTGGGCCTTGCCGATCTTGAACCGGTAGTTCTCCGGGCAGATGGTCGGCACCTTGTTCCTGCCCACGCGCACGTAGCAGGGGCCTTTATATTCGGCCACGGCCTCGATGGCCTGCTGGGTCTCCGGTCCGTCCGCCGGCACGATCACGGTCATGTTCGGGATCACGCGCATCACGGCCACGTCCTCCAGGGACTGGTGGGACCCGCCGTCCTCGCCCACGGTGACGCCGGCGTGGCTCGCCACGACCTTGACGTTCAGGTTCGGGTAGCAGACGGACTGCCGGATCTGCTCCCAGGCGCGTCCGGTGGCGAAGACCGCGAAGGTGCTCGCGAAGGGCAGCTTGCCGCCGATTGCCAGCCCCGCGGCCGTTCCCATCATGTCCTGTTCGGCGATGCCGATGTTGAAGAACCGGTCCGGGTAAGCCTTGGCGAACTTCGAGGTCTTCGTGGACCCCGACAGGTCCGCGTCCAGCACCACCACGTCGTCCCGTTTCTTGCCCAGGGCGACCAAAGCGTCGCCGTATGCGTCTCGTGTAGCTATCTTCTGTTGTGGCTGACTCACGTTTCCTCCAAAAGACCTTTGACAGGATACCAGGATCTACAGGTTGTTGACTTCGGATCAATCAGACGTTTATCCTGCAATCCCGTCAAGAAAAGATTTTGATTTTGTATTCGTTATTTACAAACGGCTTCATCGAGTTCTTTCAGCGCCGTTTCCAGCTCATCCTTGGACGGCGTGGTTCCGTGGAACTCCACCTTGCCCTCGAAGCACTTGGAACCCTTGCCTTTGACCGTGCGGCAGACAATGGCCGTGGGCCTAGCCTTCACGGTCTCGGCCTTGTCGAGCGCCGCGACCAGCTGCGCCATATCGTGGCCGTCGATGTCCTGCACGTCCCAGCCGAAGGCGCGCCACTTGTCCGCAATGGGCTCCACGCCCATGACCTTGGCGACCGGCCCGTCGATCTGCAGTCCGTTGTTGTCCACGAGGATGCAGAGGTTGTCCAGCTTGTAATGGGCCGCGGTCATTGCCGCTTCCCAGATCTGGCCTTCCTGCAGTTCGCCGTCGCCCAGCACCGCGTAGACGCGGTTCGGGGCCTTGTCGAGCTTGTGCGCCAGCGCGACGCCGCAGGCAACGGACAGGCCCTGGCCCAGCGAGCCCGTGGAGATCTCGACGCCCGGAAGGTACTTGCTGTCCGGATGGCCCTGGAGCCGCGACCCGATCTTCCGGAGCGTGCAGAGCTCGTCGGTCGCGAAGTATCCCGCGTGCGCCAGCGTGGTGTACAGCACCGGCGCGGCGTGTCCCTTGGACAGGATGAAGCAGTCCCGGCCCTTCCAGTCCGGATTCTTGGGATCGTGCTTCAGCTTGTAGAAATAGAGCGCGGTCATGATGTCCGTCGCCGACAGGCTGCCGCCGGTATGGCCCGAGCCGCTGCCATGCAGCATCTTGAGGATATCGATCCGGATCCTGCGCGCCCGGTCCCTCAGCGTCTTCAATGTCTCTTCATTCACTGCCCTGGTCCTCCTGACCTTTGCTGATATGCTGCTCGGGGTTTTCCGCCCCGGTCCGCTTCTTTACTTTTTCTTGTCGTCTTCCGATGCAAGGAACTCGAGGATGATGTCGTCGAGGCTCTTCTCCTTGGGCTCCTCCTTCGGAGGCGGAGGCGCCGGTTTGGGGGGCGGCGGGGGGGGAGGAGGGGCCACCGGCTTCGGCGCCGCGGGTTTGGGTGCCGGAGGGGCCGGCGCGGGCGCTGGTGCGACCTTCGGAAGCGGCATCGGCGCCAGGTCCGCGGCCGCGGCGTTCGCGTTCACGTCGAGCTTGCCCTGCATCAGGTCGCGGATCATCTGTTTGTGCTGTTCCATCATGAGCTCGCGGACCACGTCATCGAGGCAGTCAGCCTTGATGATGTCCTCGTAGCTCGTCTTGCGGCGGGCGAGGATCGCGCCCTGATGGTACATCAGCGAGGTGATGAAGGGATTATGGATCCCGCCGTCCTCGGTCTGGCAGTGATAGACCCTGCCCTGGAACTTGAAATCCGTGTTATAGCCCGTTAGCATAGAGAACTATATTATACAGACGGGGTCCCGGTGTTTCAAGCCTTTTTGCTTGACGCGTGGGCTCGTTTCGGGTAAGTTTTCGTCTGTGCCGGCGTGGTGGAACTGGTAGACGCAGAGGACTCAAAATCCTCCGGGGGCAACTCCATGTCGGTTCGATTCCGACCGCCGGCACCAAATAAAATACAACAAGGCCCGGGAGTATCCCGGGCCTTGTGCTGTTTCCGCTATGAACCATCCGCCTACTCGATATTGAACGTCGCCACTTCCTTCATGCCGGGGATATACTGCCCCACGGGCACGAGCTTCCGGTTCTCCTTCACGCAGTCGATCACGATGTTCCAGAGCTGATTCAGCTCGTCCTTCTCCCGGGCGTTCTCGGGTATGAATTTCAGCAGCGATCCCTCCAGCTCGATCTTCATGGTGTCCTCCGTTGTTCTTGAATTAGCGCTCCCTCTCAGGATAGACTGCATCCCTGTTCATAGTATGCCCGATAAATCCCGATTGGTCAAGAGCATACGCGAACAGAGCATACGCGAACGCGGTCTATTGTCCCGTGATCCAGCGCACGGCCTCGCGGACCGAGACCTGGTCGAACTTCATGCGCAGCTTGATGAAGGGGCCCTGGGTCGTGAAGTCGGCATTGGAGAAATCGCGGTCCGTGAATCCCGTGATGTTGTAGCCCAGGCTGACCCAGAGGTTCTTTGCCGCGTTAAAGCCCACCGACGCCCCGGCGCCGTAGCTCGTCTGGCCGATCGCCCAGGAATGGAGCCTGAGCCCGCGCAGGCCGATGTCCCACTGCTTCGTGATGTCGTACCGGCCCTCAAGACCCAGCAGGTCCGTGTATCCGCGGTAATCGTTCTCATCGATCTTCTCCTTCACGTACTTGGAGCCGTAGAGGAGCGACGCCTGGGTCCGGGTCTCGTGCTTCATGTTCATCACGAAGTTGTTCACCACGCGCCAGTTGTCATAGTTGAAATCAGATCCCTGCTGCCGTGCTTCGATCAGGTCGAAGCGGTCGAGGATGATGAACCGCGTCTGGAGCGGCCGGTAGGCCGCGCCAATCCGGAGATCGCCGTTGAAGCGCGTGAGTCCGGTCACGGCAAGGGTGCGGAAGGTCTGGAGCCCGGCGGCCAGCGCCAGGCCTTCGCTCACCTCGCCGTTTGCGCCGTTGAAGGTCGAGAACTTGTCCTCGCTCTCGGCCATCCGCTGCTCGACCCTGCCGGTCCAGGACCACTTCGGCTGGCGGTATCCCGCGCCGAGGTTGACCGCGGTGAAGTCCTCGGAATCGCCCGACGCGGGCGGCACGTTCGTATTGACCGTGGGCGCGGCGGTATTCCGGATCGTGGCGGAGCGGTCAAGGCCGCCGTCGACGCTCCACTGCTTGTTGATCTGCCAGCCCTGCTTGAGGCCTGTGGTGGAGAAGAGCCGCACGCCGGACTCGGTCGTCTGCTGTTCCATGGTGGAGCTGAGCTGACCGCCGGTCCAGGGCGAGGCCTTGACGCCGATGCGGGAGGTCGCCGTGTCCTGGGCCGCGCTGTGCGTGAACTCCTGGTCCGCGAAGAGCGTGGCGCTGTTGTTCAGCCGGTAATCGAGGCCCAGGGTGGTCCGGGTCGGGAAGTCGGCGCTGTCGCCCGAGCCGATCGACTGGTCATGCTGCACCCGTCCGGCCAGGCGGTCCGTGAACTGGTACCGGCTGGAGGCGAAGACCTGGTCCGAGGTGTAGGCCTCGCCCGTGCCCAGCCTGTCCTCGGCGTGCCGGACACCGAGCCGGGCCTCGTACCGCGGCAGGACGTACCGTCCGCGGACCTCGGCCATGTCCCGCGTTGCGCCCGTGGAAAGGGTCTCCTGCCGGAACACCTCCGCTCCGGCGCTCCAGGGAGTGTTGATCCGGTAGATGATATCGCCGCCGGTCTTGCGCGTGCCGGTCTCGCTTCCGTTCTGCTGTCCCAGACCGAAGCCGTTTCCCTGGCCGCGCACATAGGCCTTGCCTTCGATTTTTTCGGACCGGTGCTGCACTTCCGCCAGATAGGCCGATCCGTCCGCGGTGCCGCCGCCGGGCTGATCGGTCCGGGTCGTCGCCGCCTCGGCCTTGATCCTGGTCGTCGGCGTGACCTGCACCGTGGCGTCAACGCCGTTCAGGTCGCCCTCGCCTCCGGTCCTGCCTTCATGCACGTGCGTGGCGCCCACCACCACCTTATTGTCCATCAGTTTCACGGCGCCCCGGCCGCCGTAGGTATAGGCCTTGTCCGCCGCGTCAAATGCCTCGTATTCCACCACGATGTAGATGGGGTTGAAGTTCTCGTCGCGGCTGTAGACCGGGGTCTTGAACCAGATGGTCCCGGAGTCATAGTCGATGGTATAGTCCAGGTACCGCGCAAGGGGCTGGCGTGACAGGACCACCTCGCTCTTGAACCGGTCCCGGACCTCGATCGTCACGGCATCCGAATTGAGCACGATGTTCTTCCGGGACAGCCGGTAGAGGCCCGAGGTCCCGTCGCCGCGGATCTCGTCCTTCACGAACGCCTGGGTGGTCTCGCTCAGGAAGACGCTGTATTCGAAATTCTCGCCCTTCATTTCCGACTTCACGCCCGTCAGGTTCCTGCTGTACTTGGACAGCTCGGTCACGGTCAGGCCGGTGCTGAAGTCGCCGAAGAGGGCGTAGAACTGGTCGCGCTCCACCTTGACATAGATCTTCTTGGCGCTGGCCGCGTCATAGCGCTGCTCCGTGGCGTCGCCGTAGAGCAGGTAGTACTTGTTCGGGTCGATGGTCTGGTACATGCTCGGTCGGCCGTCGGTGGTCGCCTTGGCGCTGTCGTAGGCCATGGTCAGGAGCCATTCGCCCTTGATCTTTCCCTTGGCGTAGAAGGCCACGCGGCCTTCGTCGTAGAAGTGCTCGTCCGCTCCCGCGGCGCCCAGGGACACCATGTTCCCGGTCGCCACGTTGTATCCGTAGGTGCCTTCTGCCAGTCCCACGAGGATCCAGTCGCGCTCCTCGGGCTTGAGCCAGGCGCGCACCTCCTGCTCGCCGGTCATGAAGGGGAACCGGACCACTGCTTCGCCGGACTGCATGGTCGGCTGCAGCTCGATGAGCGCCACGCCGTCGTCGCCCACTTCGTACTTGAGACGCCTGCTGGCCGACTCGATGAGCGGCGACTGCTGCAGGTCCTCGACGCGCCTGCGCGGCAGATGGGGCGGATCAACGGAATATTCGCCCAGCATGCCTTCACGGGCAGGATGGCCGTCCTTGTCCGTCAGGCGGACCGCGATCACCGGCGGCCGCTTGCCGTCCGCCTCGAGCCGCGACTTTTTCGGGACCAGCACGGCATTGACCGGCGAGCGGGAGCAGTGCACGACCCGCGTGACCCTGCCGGTCTCCGCCCCGCTCTCGTCGCGCTCCACGGCGTCGAGGATGTTGTCGCCCTCGAGGATATGCACGCCGCGCCACATGCTGACCGCCACGGTCCCGATCTGGTTCCGCACCGTGCCGTCAAGGTAGATCGCGTCCAGCTCCTGGCCGTTCAGCAGCACCGTGAGGGTCCTGTTCGGATCGTGCTTGACCGCGAGCTTGATGGTCGGGATGGGCGGGGAATGTCCCTCGCCCGGCCAGAGCCACTCCAGGCCCGGCTGCGCCCGGTTGGCCCACGCAGTATCGTACTCCGGCATGGTCTTTCCGGACCCGTTGCCCGTCCCGTTCTGTTCCGCCGCGCCGCCCCATTCCTCTCCGGGCCGCAGGCCCTCGGTGGCCACCGCGGTCATTCCGCTCGAGCCCTTCAGGTTCCTGATATCCGACCAGAGCAGCAGGGTCTGCGTCGCGACCTGGAGTTCCACGCGGCGGTTCCGCGCCCTGCCCTTCGCGGTCTTGTTGTCCGCCACCGGCTCGTCAGGCCCCTTGCCGATGATCGTCACCTGTTCGGGCGTGAGCTTGAGCTTCGGCGCGAGGTAATCGGCCACGGCCTGGGCCCGGGCCTGCGAAAGCACATAGTTGTCGCTGAACTTTTTCCTGCCCCTTCCGCGGATCTGCTGCGAGTCCGTATGGCCGGTAACGGTGATGTGGTCCAAGTACAGTTTTTCGAGGTTCTTGACAACCCGGTCGATCTCTTTCTTGTCCCGGCTGGTCAGCTCCGCGCTGAGCGTTGCGAACCGGGGATGGATCACGATGTCCGGCACCGCCCGCCGCTCCTCCTTCGATTCCCTGACCAGCAGGTTGTCCACCACCGGGGTACGCGAGTTCGCTGCCTGGGGAGTGTCCACGGTCAGTATGGCCTTGGTGACCAGATCGCCGCTCGCGCCGGTCAGGGGCACCAGTCCGTCGAACCGCAGGGTCCCTTCCCAGTCGCCCGGCAGGTCCGTCAGCCGGAAGGTGAGCGCGCCGCCGGAGATCTCGGGATCATTGTGTGCCGCGGCATCGAGCCGTGCACTGCCGGCCAGGTAGGTCACTCCCCCGGGGAGCAGGATGGTCAGCCGCGGGTTCCGTACCGGCACGGACCCGATGTGGATAGGCACCGCATAGTTGATCAGCGTATCCTTCTGTGTTCCGATGTTCTCCGGCGTGAACGGAACGGTCTGGGTCAGGCTGCTCCTGAGCTCGATGCCCGCCTCGCCGACCATCCTGGGTTTAAGGCCGAGATGAAAATCAGCGCGCCAGAGCGTGCCGCCCTGAAGATCGACGAACTGGGAGAAGGCGTTGCCCGCGAACCGCGTGTTCTCCTCGCAGGTCTGCACTTCATACTGCGAGGGCACGGTCTCCGTATCGAGCTGCACCACATGGGCGCCCGGACGCAGGGCCTCGAAGTGGTACTTGCCGTCCCTGTCGGTCAACGTGTAGGTCCCGTCCTCAAGGTAAATGCGCACGCCCGCCACGCCGCCGCCCGCGTCGCCGCATCGGTCGAACACCCGTCCGACGATGAACGACTTGCCGCGCACCAGGTCCTCGGTCACGACCACCGTGGCCGTGGCCGTGTTCGACGTCACGCCGCCGTCGCCCTGGGCAACGGCCGAGTTGACCGCCCTGCCCGGACGGGCGCCCGCGCCGACCTCGGCAACGTACCGCACCTCGGCCTTCGCGGACGCGGCAAGGTCGCCGATCGCGAAGGTGAGGCTCCTGCCGTCCGCGGAGACCGCGGGGTCGGCCAGGCGTGCGCTGTTCAAGCGCGCCGAACCCTTCCGGTAGCGGAAGCCCGGGGGCAGGAGGTCGGTGATCGTCACCGCCGGCACCGGCCCCGAAGGGTCGATGTTCTCCACGATCAGCTGGTAGGGCACGAAATCGCCGATCGCCGCGGTCTGCTTGCCCGCGGTCTTGATCAGGTAGAGCCGGTTGCCCGTGGGGTCGATCGGGATATCGATGTGGATCGCCGGCCCGGGATTGACCGTGAAGTTCTCGCCCCGCGAACCCGGGGTGACCAGCGCGAACGGCGCGCCCGGAAGCTGCTGCAGCGCCGCGTCAGAGACCTGCGACGGCGCCCGGTAGCCCGCGGGCGGGACGATCTGGAAACTGTACTGTCCGGGCCGGATGAAGGGGAACCGGTAGCCGCCCGGCGTCATGGTGTAGGTCCTGCCGCTGCTGTCCTGCACGGTCCCGCCGGTGGTGACGCTGGCCGGATAGGCGCTGACACCGTCATCGCCAAAGACCGTGGCCGGGTTTCCCGTATTGACGTCCAGTAGGGACACGATCGCCCCGTCCACCGGCGCGCCGGTCGAGCTGTTGAACACCATGCCATAGGGATCCACGAGCACCGCTGTGACCTCTGTATCCGTTGCGTCCGCCGAGTCGATGTAGTTGGCGACGATGCTGGTCTCGACGGCAACGTTCAGCACGCCGTTCCCGATCGCCGCGGCCTGGTCGTCGGTCTCGATGTATCCCGTGAACACACCGGTGTTCGGACCGGTCTCGGTCAACCGCACCACCTCGACGTCCCCGGTCCCGGGGTCGCGAAGGGTCACCAGGACCGTTTCCGCCGCAGCGGGATCGTTGTTCTGGTCCCCGTCGGTCAGGCGGAGGAAGATCGGGTCGCCCATGTGCAGCTGCGCTGCCGGGATGAGCGGCACCGGCTGGGTAATGTCGATGGGCGCGGTCGTTCCTGCCGGCAACGGCGGCGGCTCGGCA
>Ga0224495_10002136_pt1 | contig 13208 bp, 15 predicted proteins | sample SF_Jul11_sed_USG_FD_168128 | JGI IMG/M metagenome (GOLD analysis project Ga0224495, IMG submission 168128) | Sediment microbial communities from San Francisco Bay, California, United States - SF_Jul11_sed_USGS_4_1 | ecosystem: Environmental > Aquatic > Marine > Sediment | place: USA: California... | reverse complement strand
TATATTAATTATTTTATAGGATAAAAATTATGAAAAAATTAATTTTAATTATATTTTTATTAATCTTACCAATATTTCTCTTATCCTATGGGGAAAAAGAATTTAAAGGAAAATACAAACTTCATTTATCCGGTTATCCCAATTCAGGCTACCAAAATCATTTTATTGAGATTAAAAGCATCTCTGGCAAAAAGATTACTGGTATAGTAGGTTTAGATTTTAGCATTGGACCACAAGCTAGAATGCCTATGCCATGGGAAAAGCTGCATGAGTTAAAGTTTAACGGAAAATATAATTCTTTAAAAAGAATGATTAGCTTTTCAATAGATCTTCACAGAGGAGCAAATACATTAAAACATACATTCAAAGGGTATTTAACCTACATTGCTAATCAAAAGGTTATAATAGGAATATATAAAATTAATAAAAAAGAAGAAGGAGGATTCTACGCTCAGGAAAACTAAAAATCACCTGCAACAAAAGGATAATCCGATTCAAACAAATAATACAGACATTAATATATGGAATAACCTTGTGAATATAACAATCAAAAGATAATATATATTTTATTAATAAAACGCATCATGACGTAATTTATAAAAACTAAAATCTATAAATCTTGCTTACTTCTTCCACTCAATTACTAAAGCTCCTCTAAGATCATTCATTTTATAATTTACAGCTTGATCTTTTGGGTAATTCTTTTTAAGGATTGCTTTTAGCTCATCACCAAAATTGGTAGGATCACCATGACACATAAGACATTTTTTATCTTTAATTACTATTGGAAGCAAAACAGTGGTCTTATCGGTAGATTCAATTAATCCAGGTTCTGGTTTAATGTTCTTTTTCATGTCAGTCTCGGTTTTAGTTAACCATTCTTGTTCAGCTTGCGTTGGAGTATGCTTTTCAACATTACGTGGCTTTAAACTAACTCTACGGAAGCTAATAATCTCTAGATCTTTTTCCTTAAACTTTTTCTCAGTCTCTGGTGATAATGTTTTACAAACTTCAATTGCTCCCTGGGGACCAGATTTTTTAATTGCATTTGTTAATTCACCCTTTAGATAAGTCATAAACTCTTTAGCTGTTTCTTTACTTTGTACCATTCTATCTTTTTTTACAATTTTTTCAACTTGTTTTGCATAGTCCGCTTTGTTCTTGCAGCTAAAAATTATAAATCCTATAATTACAAATATAGTAATAAAAAACATCTTTTTCATTTTGGATTACTCCTAGTTTATTTATTAATTTATAGTTAACAATTACTAATTTAAATAAGTTCCCAAAAATTATTTATACTGGTGGTGTAAAAGTTCTCTGACCCGCTTCGTTGTCTAGCATCCAGAGTGCAGAGCTATTACCAGACACCATTTTAATCTTTTGTAGCCAATTGTCAAAGTTACTCTCTTCTTCAACCTGTTCATCCAAAAACCATTTTAAAAAACTCACTGTGGCATGCTCTTTTTCCTCAATTGCAATATCCATTAGCTTATAAATGCGGGATGTAACAAGTTCTTCATGTTTTAAAGCCTCAGTGAAAGCTTCTTCAAGAGATTTAAAATCTGATCTTGGTTTGTCAATGGCTTTAAATGTAACTTTAGATTTTCTTTCTTTTAGATATTCATAGAATTTCATTGTATGAAATTGCTCTTCTTCAACCTGAGCTAACATAAATTTCTCAAATCCATTTAAATTAATTGATGCAAAATATGCCGCAACAGATATATAAAAATATGCAGAATAAAACTCAAAATTAAGTTGATCATTAAGTTCTTTTTCTAATTTTATAGGTAACACAAATTTTCTCCTAATTAATTATATTTTATAGTATTGATTTTCATTTAAAAAAATATAGTAAAATATTTTGATTTCACAAATTGAATTTAAAAATAATAATACAATAGTCGATAAGAGCTAGGCTAATAAAAGGAATGCTAAAGTGAATGACCAAAAGGATAAACTTTTAGAGAGTGCTAATACCTATCTTCAACTGGGAAAACTCCTAAAAAAGAAAAGAAATTCTTGGGCTAATAGAGAAGTTGAAAAAATTATTTCACTTAATATTAGTTATGAAGAGAAAATAATCAGAATTATAAAGATAGATGAAGCTGTCCTTAGACAAAAGGAGATACTTCATAAAAAGAAACCCACTCAGCAAAAACCACACAAATCATTAAAGCATGAAATTGACTTACCCCCAGAGAAACTCCAGAAAGAGAATTTTGTTATTTACCTTCTATTCCACTTTACAAAAATAGCTAGATTTGGAAGAAAGACTCAAACACTAAAAACTAAATTTATAAACTTGTCATTTCAGATGCACCCAAAAGTAGGAGCTTCACTTTACGATATTCATAAGCTAATTCAAGAACTTATAGATCCTCTAAATTACCTTGTGGAAAAGGGTTGGATGATTTTAACAAAAGAAGAATATAACATTATATTTAACTTCTATGACTTTTGTGATCAGTATTACAAAGATTTTTTAATTGATTTTGATTATACTGACCTCATTCTAATGCAAAAAACTTTTTTAATGATTACTAAAGATGAAAGTCGAATAGAATTACTATTAAAGTCTGTGGAAAAAGGACTCAAAGATCATTCTTTATATTCTCTTCGTGTGAAAACACTTATTGACAAAATAAAAATGATTGTTTATCCCAATATTATGATCCCATCACTTACAAATATACTTTTAGCTATCCAAATGATGGATCTAAAAAGGTTTTGCAGGTTTAGTGATTTGGTATTTACCGAAAATCCACCTTCCATAAAGAAAAATATATATTTAGCACCCGAAAACATCATGGGTAATATTAAACGTTTTATATGGGAAAAGCAAAATCTTTTGGATGATAAAGAAAAAGAATATCATTATTTATTATTTATTATAGAAAAATTTGTTCCTAACTGGGAAAACCACTCATTTGATCTTTTAAAGAAGTTCAGTTCAACAAATACCGAAACTACTAATCAACCTTTGCAGAGTGTGAGCGATCTTTCAAAGTTTTTATTATTGTTACTCAAGGAATATCTAAGGGTATTCAAGGAATTTACGCTAGAAAAAGTGTCTCTTATTACTACTGATAATCATGTTGTAATGGAAAAGATTATACCTTATTCACTAGACAGTGAATTTAGAAGTATACAAAGTGAATATCATTTTCTATCCGATTTTATGAAAGAACATCCATTAAAAAACATTGCTTATAATAGATATAGTGAATATGTTAACAATGGAATTACTGTTTCAGATGATGAAAACGCATTATTTACTATTATAAAAAAGCTGTCAAACAGCTTTTACCAGATATCCATTAAATTATTTCAGAATTATGCATTTGAAAATAAGTTAGACGAAATTCCCATTAACAAACGCTTGGAACTCTTTCAAGATAAGGATATTTTTGAAAAGACAATACCCTATGCAAAAGGGAGACTTAATTTAAACTATTACCTATCAAATAAAACCGTATTGGAAGCATATCTTAGCTTAATGGAATTCTCTGTAAACTTTTCATTGCTTTTTCTGAACGAAGATTTACATAGAAAGCTTAAAGCAATACCACTTATGAGAGAAGAATTAACAAAGTTAATTTACTTGATTCAAAGGATGGAATAATGAAAGAAAAAAATTATTATACTATTGGTGAAGTTAGCCAGATAGTTGACCTTAAAGAACATGTACTTAGATTTTGGGAAAAGGAATTTAAAGAATTAGCTCCACAAAAAAGTATTAAGGGACGTAGAAAGTATACTAAAAGAGACATCCAGGTAATAGAAAGAATAAAATCCTTACTCCATAAAGAAGGATTTACAATTATAGGTGCAAGAAAACATCTCACACTAGAAATGAGGAATGAAGTAACCCAAGATACCACTCCCTCACCTAATAGTTTAAGTTATCATGAGCGAGAAAAGATTGTAAGCAAGCTAAAAGAAATTGTCCAATTGTTAAAATGATGTATCTATCAATAATATTGCTAATGATTTCAAACATTTTTATGACTTTCGCTTGGTATGGACATCTGAAGTTTAAGCAATTGCCATTGTGGCAAGTAATTATAATTAGCTGGCTAATTGCATTTCTAGAATACTGCTTTCAAGTACCTGCAAATCGAATTGGACACGACCACTTCTCAGTTGCACAATTAAAAACCATTCAGGAAGTTATTACTCTCATTATATTTGCAATATTCTCAGTTTTATATCTTAAAGAAGATTTAAAGTGGAACTATATTGTTGGATTTGCATTAATCATTTTAGCTGTCTTCTTCATATTTAAGAAGTGGTAATAAGCTTAAATTGATTAATAGAAAAGCTTAATGTAACAACATTTTTATACACACCCTTCTTAAAGTATAATTAAGAAATATTGAAAAGTTGGATTGCATTATTACACGTGTATTCACTAAGTTTTTCTAATGAAATTAGCTTTAGCTCACTAATAAACCTTGCTGTATGTGTTATAAGTGCGGGATGATTTAACTTTCCACGATATGGAATTGGTGTAAGATATGGAGCATCTGTCTCAATAAGTAATCTATCAAGTGGTATTTTCTTACACGTCTCCTGAAGAGTGATTGCTTTATTATATGTAATATTCCCAGCATATGAAATGTAGAAACCCAGATTCATAAACTTTTCTGCATAATCTATATTAGCACTAAAACAGTGCATTACTCCACCAGATGGCGATTCCTCCTTTAGGATTTTATAAACATCCTCATAAGAGTCTCTAGCATGGATAACTAGTGGAAGGTTAAACTCTTTTGCTAAGTTAATTTGGTCTCTAAACAATAGTTTTTGCTGATCATGAGTTGCATAATTCCGATAATAATCAAGCCCACACTCACCAACAGCAATTGCAATTCGTTCATTCAATTGATCTATAAGCTTTCCCTTAAGATGAGTATTGTAAATTGCTGCATGTGATGGATATAATCCACAGGTGGTATATACTTTTCCTGGGTATAAGCAAGTTAAATTTTTTCCATTAATGTAATTTGTGATTTCAGTCGAAATCGTAATGATTTTCTTTATTTTATTATCAAAAGCTGTTTCAACATATTGTTTTTGTACTAATTTTTCTTTGCTAATGAGGTCAAGATGTGTGTGAGTGTCGATCCAATTTTGCATAAAAAGAAATTGTATAAAAAGCTTTAAAATGTCAAGTTATATTTTTTATAAATAAATTCTCGAAATTCTTGACCGATTTTTTCAAGAATATTATATTTGTTCCAAACTATATTATTAAATTTCTGGATTTTATAGGCATAAAAGGTTTTAATGTGAAAAGTTTTAATTTAAACAAAAAAAATATCAATTTCTTACTAGGACGAATAAAAAAGAAATTTAAACAAGTTTTACAAAGGATTGTTCAAAAAGGTCATGAACATCTTACTATAATGTTCATACCCCACTCAGAAAAGAAAGTACACAATTTCCAAATTACATATTTTGCATTAAGTTTTATAATATTAATAATTTGTATTGTTGTAGGTGTTGGACTTTCTTCTTCAAGCGTTTTTTCCACTCTTAAAAATCAACGTGATAATCTTGCTGAACAAAATATAGAACGTACTGAAGATATTAGAAAATTTATTGACAAAATGCCCGATTTAAAGGATACTGTTAGTAAACTAGCAGAATCAGCTGATAATCTTTTAAAAACCACTTTAACAAAGCAAATTTCTGAAGTTGGTATACCTGGAATTGGGGGTGTTGAACCAGACAAGAATATTAAAATGCTATTAAATTTTAATAAAGAGCGGGTTAAAGAAATTAAAGAACTTTCTTATATTATTAAAAATCTTAGCTTGATTGAGAGAGATATTTCTGGTATGGGCACTTTGTTAAAGGGATACCAAAAGATTTTGAGTGGAATGCCATCCATTTTCCCTGTACTAGGAAGTAATTTGGGACGTGGATATGTTGTATCAGGCTTTGGATGGAGACGTGATCCATTTAACCATACAATGACAGAACATATTGGTGTTGATATTATAAATTTACCAGGTACTCCTATTGTTGCCACTGCAGATGGAATAGTAAAATTTGCTCAAGAGGGTGGTGGAAAAGGACTTTTTGTTGAAGTTCAACATAAGTTTGGGTATAGTACACAATACCTTCATTTATCTGCAATTAGAGTTAAACGAGGAGATTTTGTTAAGAAAGGACAAATTGTGGGCAATTTGGGTAATACAGGAAGATCTACAGGACACCATCTTCACTATGAAGTTAGGGTGAACAACGTTCCTATTGATCCTCTCCCATTTATTACTTTAGATAAATTTAGTAAATTTAAGAATAGGTGAGACTTTACCTAATGCAATTTAGAAAAAATAAGCATAACGCTATAGTTAACAGTATAATTGGTGCAGGAAACATATTCAAAGGGAATTTTGAGCTTATTGGTTTTCTTAGAGTTGATGGTATTATTAGTGGTAGGATAAAAACAGATAGCATATTATTAATTGGTGAGACTGGCAAAGGTGAAGGAGATATTAAAGCCGAAAATATTGATATTGGTGGTGAATTTATTGGCAATTTATTTGCAAGTGAAAGAGTAGTATTACGATCCACTGCTATTGTTAAAGGAAATATTGTTGCACGCTATTTGGTAGTTGAAGAAGGAGCATTTTATTGCGGTCACTGCAAGATAACAACCAATGTAATGAGTATTAGATCCAGTCTGGAAGAAGATGAAAACTTTGAAGCTAAAGAAGTTGAAGTTATGAAAGAAATTTTTGTTAAAAAATAGTATATTTAAATAAATAAAAGAATTTGTTTTTTTATTAAAATTTATGATTAAAATAGATAGAAAATCAAAAAGTGAAACCTCTTATTCTTTGTTTACGAGGGATTCAGGGCGAGCAACCAGTCAAATTATTCCTCTTGAAAAGGGATCTTTTGCTCAGGAAATTAAAAATAATTATAGATCACAACTTGAAGGTGAAATTAGTGATCTAATTGAGAAACTTGAAATTAGTGGAAAGCGATTCAGCGAAAATCCAAATGTTGATAATTTAACTATATACAAAAAAAATGTTCAATCATTTTTAAGTTTTGCCACAAAAAACTCTTATCAAATTAAAGAAGTTTATGGTAGACGAGTTGATTATAAAATTGTTAATACTATAAACTCTAAATTAGAAGAGCTTTCTCAACAGGTTATCTCACAAGAAGTTCCCCGAATGTCTTTGTTAGCCAAGATTGATGAAATACGAGGGCTAATTATTGATTTAATTCTCTGATTCATCGTATAGAAGAGGTTGGAAAGTGTAGGGGAGAATGATTAAATATATTAAAGTTAAACTTAACTATAATGGTGCTATTGAATTATATAAATATGAAGAAGATTTTAATTTTAAACCTAATGACTACTATATAATAGAAACTCGTTATGGTCAGGATGTTGGGTGCATTCTTCCTAATTCTATTTCAATAGCAGAGAAAAATGAAAATGTTGATTTTAAAGTTTTAAGGCCTGCCGACGACAAAGACATGGATCATCTTGTCGAGTGCATGAAAAAAGCAGAAGATGCTTTTGGAACAACTAAATCCAAGATTGTTGCACATAAATTATCCATGAAACTTATAAATGTTTACTTTTTTTTGGATGGAAATAAAATTTTATTTAATTTTACATCGGATGGAAGAGTAGATTTTAGAGAACTTGTTAAAGACCTAGCTGCTACATTTAAAACACGTATTGAATTAAGACAAATTGGTGTTCGGGATGAAGCTATGCTTTTGGGTGGATTTGGTGTTTGTGGACGTAAGTTATGTTGTACTAAGATTCACACACACTCTGAGCCAATATCAATTAAGATGGCTAAAGATCAAAACTTAACCTTAAACTCTATTAAGATTTCTGGAGTTTGTGGTAGATTAATGTGTTGCTTAGATTTTGAGTTTGATCAGTACCAAAAAGATAATCCTGATTTAGAAAAGCCTGAATGTGTTAGTTGTCCTAAGAAAATAAGTGATATTTATCCCCCTCAATTTGTGGAAGAGAGTTTAGAAGAAGATCAAGTTATTGCCGATTAACTTTTTTTGCTATCGTAAAAATAATTTAATTTATCTGAGTTAAAATTAAATAACTTGTTAGTATACAAATAATTATTTAAAACTAAAGTTTTTTTTATATTGAATGTCATCTCGAATTTATTTCGGGATCTCCTCTTTTAGAGAGATGCTGAAACAAGTTCAGCATGACAATAAATAACTTCAAATTTAAAAATGTATTAGTATAGTATATAAATCACATAATATATAGTGTTTAAAAAATAGGTGACAAAATAAAAAAATTAAGTTAAATTTAATTACTACTAAATTAAGGTAATAAATAGATTCCATTAATAAAAGGACAAAAAATGGCTGAGAAAAGGGCATTAATTTATGAGGGAAAAGCTAAACAAGTCTTTGAAACCGATAATCCAGACTGTGTTATAATTAGATTTAAGGATACAGCAACTGCTTTTGATGGTAAAAAACGTGAAGAGATTAATGATAAAGGCTTTTTAAATAATGCTATATCAAGTATTCTTATGAAATTTCTTGAATCTAAGGGTGTTGCCACACATTTTATTGAAAAGCTTAATGATAGAGAGATTTTGGCAAGAAAAATTAAGATATACCCTTTAGAAGTTGTTCTTAGGAATGTTATTGCCGGTAGTCTCGCTAAGAGAACTGGTTTAAAAGAAGGAATGGAAATTGAAGAGGGCATTTTAGAATATTATTATAAAGATGATAAATTGGGAGATCCTCTTATTAATAAAGATCATATTAGATTATTAAAACTTGCAAAAGAAAGTGAACTAACAAGAATTGAAGAAGAAGCTCATCAGATCAATCAGTACTTAATAGATATTTTTAAAGAAATTGGACTTATTTTAGTTGATTTTAAGTTGGAATTTGGTTGTTTCAAAGGTAACATTGTTTTAGGTGATGAAATATCTCCTGATACTTGCAGACTTTGGGATATTACAACAAAAAAAGTATTGGATAAAGATAGATTCAGAAAAGATTTAGGTGATGTAACAGAAGCTTATCGTGAAGTTTATGATAGGTTACAAAATTATAAAGGATGATTATGTTTAAAGCAAAAGTCTATATTACACTAAAAGATAGCATATTAGATCCACAAGGAACTGCTGTTAAAAAGGCATTAGAAAGTCTTGAATATAAAAACATTGATGAATTAAGAATTGGAAAGATGGTATATATAAAAATTAATGAAACAGACAGGCAAAAAGCTGAAGCTCAGCTCAAAAATATGTGTGAAAAACTATTATATAATTCTGTAATAGAAAACTATACCTACGAGTTAGAAGGATAAAGATATTGAAATATGCTGTTGTAACTTTCCCTGGTTCTAACTGTGATTGGGACACCTATTATGCTGTAAAAGACGTAATGAAAGAAGAAGTTGACATGTTATGGCATGGAGATAATGAGTTAGGAAAATATGACTGTATTATACTTCCTGGTGGTTTTTCTTATGGAGACTATCTTAGGGCTGGTGCAATAGCAAAATTCTCCCCTCTAATGAAGGAAATTATTAATTATGCAAATGCTGGCGGTTTAATTATTGGCATTTGTAATGGATTTCAGATTCTCCTCGAAACAAATCTTCTTCCAGGAGCAATGTTACAAAATAAAAACGTCCATTTTATTTGTAAGCAAGTATATGTTAAGCTAAATAACTCAAATACTCCATTCACAAATGCAATAAACAAAAATGATGTTTTGAACATCCCTATAGCCCACATGGATGGCAATTATTATTGTGACATTAAAACATATAAAGAATTAGAAGAAAACGGTCAAATCCTTTTTAAATACAGTGATTCCAATGGTAATATAAGCGACAATGCAAATCCAAACGGCTCATTAGCTAACATTGCAGGGATTTGTAATGCTAAAAAGAATGTTTTTGGCCTTATGCCTCATCCAGAAAGAGCTGTGGAAAAGATACTCGGTTCAGAAGATGGAAAGAAAATCTTTTTATCCATTAGAAACCACATTTTGCAATCTAAAAACTAGGATGATAAAGTGGAAATTACTAAAGAAATTATCTTAAAGCACAACCTAACAATGGATGAGTACGAGAAGATTAAAAAGATTCTTTCTAGAGAACCTAATATTACAGAACTTGGTATGTTTTCCGTGTTATGGTCTGAACATTGCTCATATAAAAGCTCAAAACCATTATTGAAAGAACTTCCCACAGCTGGTGTGCACATTCTTCAAGGTCCTGGCGAGAATGCTGGAGTAATTGATATTGGAGATGGTTTAGCAATTGTAATGAAAGTAGAATCTCATAATCATCCAAGTGCTATAGAGCCATATCAAGGTGCTGCAACTGGAGTTGGTGGAATAATAAGAGATATCATTACTATGGGTGCTCGTCCCATTGCTCTACTTAACTCATTACGTTTTGGATCGTTCGATAACACTAGAACTAAATACCTTTTAAATGGTGTGGTAGGTGGAATAGCAGGATATGGAAATTGTGTTGGTGTTCCAACGGTTGGTGGAGAGATATATTTTGATGACTGTTACAATGATAATCCTTTAGTCAATGTGATGTGTGTAGGAATATTAGAAACAAAACACCTTGTGAAAGCGATAGCAGAAGGTGTTGGTAACCCAGTAATATATGCTGGATCAACTACTGGACGAGATGGACTTGGTGGTGCTGCTTTTGCATCAAAAGAATTAAGTGATAAAAGCCATGAAGATCGTCCTGCAGTACAAGTTGGTGATCCATTTCTAGAAAAACTTCTAATAGAAGCATGTTTAGAGATATCAAGTAAAGATTATCTTATTGGTATGCAAGATATGGGAGCTGCTGGATTAACAAGTTCATCTTCTGAAATGGCAAGTAGAGGAAATTGTGGGATGACAATAGATTTATCTTTAGTTCCACAAAGAGATAATAACTTAACACCATATGAAATGATGCTTTCAGAGTCACAAGAAAGAATGTTAATTGTTGTAAAAGCTGGCTCTGAAAAAAATGCAATAAATATTTTCCATAAATGGAATCTTAATGCAACAGTAATTGGTAAAATAGATTCAAATTCCTTTCTTACAGTAAAACATAAAGATAATATTGTTGCTAAAGTACCTACTAAAGCACTAACTGACGATGCTCCTGTATATAAACGACCTTCAGAAAAACCTAATTATATAAATAATATCCATAATATTCCTGTGGATATCACACATACAAATGAAAACTACAATGATGTCTTGCTGAGACTAATTTCTTCGCCAACAATTGCCAGCAAACGACCTATATACGAGCAATACGATTTTATGGTTGGCACTAACACTTTAATTGCCCCAGGCGAGGGGGATGCCGCATTAATTAGGATAAGGAATACAAATAAAGCTATCGCAATTTCAATTGATTGTAACAGCAGATACTGTTACATTGATCCTTATATTGGCTCTCAGATCGCGGTTGCAGAAGCTACAAGAAATGTTGTTTGTGTTGGAGCAATACCTTTAGCCATTACAGATGGTTTAAATTTTGGTAACCCAGAAAATAAAGAAATATTTTGGCAAATCGAACAATCAATTAAAGGCATTAAAGAAGCCTGTGAGAAATTAAATACACCGGTAGTAAGTGGTAATGTTAGCCTCTACAATGATACTAACAGTATTCCTATTCATCCTACACCTATCATAGGGGTAATAGGTTTAGTTGGTGATATTAATCATATTACTACACTTAGTTTTAAAAATAAAGATGATGTTATCTTCTTATTAGGAGACTCACTTGAAGAAATTGGTGCAAGCGAATATCTTAAAACTCAGCACCACATAATTGCAGGACAATGTCCCAAGATAGATCTTAAACTAGAAAAAGAAATTCAGGACACATGCCTTAGCTTAATCAGTAGAGGACTCATTGAATCTGCTCATGATGTTTCCGAAGGTGGACTAGCTGTTACTCTATCCGAATCATGTATTAAAGGCAATATAGGTGCTTCTATTATTATTGGTGAAACAGGACTTTCAAATATTGCTCAATTATTTGGCGAGTCTCAATCAAGAATTGTTATATCAGTAGCACCCCATAATCTTTATGAGGCAATAACATATCTTGAGTACAAAGAAATTCCATATCAGCAGATTGGTATGGTAACCAGTGATAACTACTTGAAGATTGATAAATTAATCAATATTTCTATAGATAATTTAAAAAAGGCTTGGGAGAGCTTAAAATTATAATTTGTTACTAAATTTATATTTACTAATTTTTATATTAAATAATTTATGCATAATTGTTTGAATACCAATAAGTTCTTGGAGAGTAACGAGTGGAAGATAAATTTTATGATCAGTGCGGTGTTTTTGGTATTTACTCTACTGAAATAGATGTAGCCCATGCAACTTTTCTAGGACTATATGCCCTACAACATCGTGGACAAGAAAGTGCTGGTATTGCTGTACATAACAACAATAACTTTGTTTACCATAAGGGAATGGGCTTGGTACAGCAAGTTTTCGATGATGAAACATTAAAAAAATTAAAAGGAAACATGGCAATAGGTCATGTAAGATATTCAACATCGGGTGATTCAGTAATTGAAAATTCACAACCTGTTATTGTCCAGTATAAAAAAGGAAATATAGCTATTGCACATAACGGTAATCTTGTTAATGCACTCTCATTAAAAAAAGAACTTGAGGATGAAGGCTCCATATTTAGATCTACCGTAGATTCTGAAGTTATTATACACCTTATTGCAAGATCCAAAAAGCTAAATATTAGAGAAGCACTTATAGAAGCCCTGCAAATGGTTGAAGGAGCATATTCTCTAGTACTTATGACCGAGAACGAGGTCATTGGAATTAGAGACCCATCTGCATTTAGACCTCTTTGCATTGGTACAGTTGGAAATTCATACTGCTTGGCTTCCGAAAGCTGTGCATTAGAGCAAATTGGTGCACAATACCTAAGATCAGTAGAACCAAACGAAATGATAGTCCTTAACGAAAATGGTTTAAACTCATACCCTCTTGAGCAGACTAGGAAAAGTTCTATGTGTATATTTGAACTTATTTACCTTGCTAGACCAGATAGTTATGTATTCTCAAAAAGTGTTTACCAAACTAGAAAAGAATTTGGTAAAACATTAGCAAAAGAACATTTAATAGATGCAGATTTAGTTATTCCTGTA
>Ga0224495_10002135_pt1 | contig 13208 bp, 9 predicted proteins | sample SF_Jul11_sed_USG_FD_168128 | JGI IMG/M metagenome (GOLD analysis project Ga0224495, IMG submission 168128) | Sediment microbial communities from San Francisco Bay, California, United States - SF_Jul11_sed_USGS_4_1 | ecosystem: Environmental > Aquatic > Marine > Sediment | place: USA: California... | reverse complement strand
CGTGCAAAAACTAATCGTCCTGGTCGTCGTTCTGCTTGTCTTAGTCGTTGTCCTCGTCCTCTAGAGGCGAAAAAAGCCCTTCCCGAGCGCCCGGGGTCCGTAACTTGGGGGCGGCCGGCCCGGGCCTCGGCTTGACAGCCCCCGACCCGAGCCCTTAGAATAAGCAAGCTATCTGCCCGATAAAGGCCGGCCCCCATGGATAAAAGCGCTGATTTCTATTCGCTCGAGAAGGGCATCATCGCCCTCAAGGACCAGATCGACGCCCTCGCGGACAGCGACGACCCCGCCCGGCAGCAAAAGGTCATCGACCGCCGCCGGGAAATCAAGAAGGAATGGGCGAAGATCGCTCCGGACTTGACCCCCGTCCACATCGTCCAGATCGCCCGGCACGCCAAGCGGCCCCATACGCTCGATTATATCGGCGCCCTCTGCCAGGATTTCATGGAGATGCACGGCGACCGCCGCTTCGGCGACGACCCAGCCATCGTCGCCGGCCTGGCCTTCTACAAGGGCCAGACCGTGGCCGTCATCGGCCATCAGAAAGGCCGGACCACCCGGGCCCGGATCGAACGCAATTTCGGCCAGCCCAATCCGGAGGGCTTCCGCAAAGCCTACCGGATCATGCGGCTCGCCGAGCGCTTCGGCTTTCCGGTGGTCACGTTCGTCGACACCCAGGGAGCCTATCCCGGGATCGGCGCCGAGGAGCGCGGCCAGGCCGAGGCCATCGCCTCGAACCTCAAGACCATCGCCACCCTGCGAACACCCATCGTCAACATCGTCATCGGCGAGGGCGGGAGCGGCGGCGGCTTGGGCATCGGTTTCGGCGACCATCTCCTCATGCTCGAGCACGCCTACTATTCCGTCATCTCGCCCGAAGGCTGCGCAGCCATCCTCTGGAAAGACCAGACCGGTGTCGAAAAAGCGGCCGAGAACCTGGGTCTCCGGTCGGCCACTCTCCTGGAGCTCGGCATTATCGACACGATCATCCCCGAGCCGCCGGGCGGCGCCCACATCGACCCCGACGAGACCTACCGGAACGTCGATAAGGCCCTCGACCAGACGCTCCGCCGGCTGGAACGCCTGGCGCTCGACGAACTCCTCTCCGCGCGCTACCAGAAGATCCGCAAACTCGGGGTCTACGTCGAAAAGTGAGCGAAGGGGCCCCGGCGAAGAAAGGCCTCGCGGCCATCAAGGGAACCCACGATATCCTCCCGTCCGAGGTCGGCCTCTGGCAACAGGCCGAGGCGCTGGCCCGGACCCTGTTCGAGCTCTACGGCTACCGCGAGATCCGGACCCCCGTCTTCGAGGCCACCGAGCTCTTCGAGCGCGGCTCCGGGGAGACGTCCGACGTCGTCACCAAAGAAATGTACACCTTCACGGACAAGGGCGCCCGGTCCGTAACGCTGCGGCCGGAATACACGCCCTCGGTCGTGCGGGCCATCATCGAACACCGACTCGACCTGCACCCCGAGCCACTGCGCTTCTATTACTTCGGCCCTATGTTTCGCTACGACAAGCCTCAGAAGGGCCGCTACCGTCAGTTCCACCAGATCGACGTCGAAGTCTTCGGAGAGATGGACGCGGCCATCGACGCCGAGCTCATCGAAATGGCCCAGGCGTACCTCGCCGGGGTGGGGGTCACGGAGGCCGAAACGCTGGTCAACTCCGTGGGCTGCCGCACGTGCCGCCCCGCTTACAGCCGGGCCCTGCGGCAGGCGGCCGCGGCCAAGAAGGACGCCCTGTGCGAGGACTGCCGGCGGAAGGCGGACCTCAACCCCCTGCGCATCTTCGATTGTAAAGTCGAGAACTGCCGCCGGATCGCCGACGGTTTTCCGCGCATCCTGGACTATCTCTGTAACGAATGCCGCGACCATTTCGCGAAGCTCCGCGCCTACCTCGACCTTTACGGCATTCCCTACCGTGTCGAACCCAAGCTCGTGCGCGGCCTCGACTACTACACCAAAACGACGTTCGAGATCGTTTCGGGGAAGCTCGGCGCGCAGAACTCTCTCGTCGGCGGCGGCCGTTACGACGACATGATGAAGGAATTCGGCGGCCCCGACATCTGCGCCATCGGCTTCGCGATGGGCCTGGAGAGGTTGCTCTCCGTTGCCCGCCTCGAGCCGCCCCGGTCCCGGTTCCTCTACATCGTCGCTCTGGGCGAAGACGGCAAGCGGGCCGGGATGACGCTCGCCCGGACCTTTCGACGGGCGGGCATCGAATGCCTGATCGAATTCAAGGACCGCGGGCTCAAGGCCCAGCTCGGCCGGGCCAGCAAGCTCGGGGCGGCCTGGGCGCTCATCGCCGGCGAAGACGAAGTCCGCGGCGGCCGCTTCCAGCTCAAGGACCTGACGACGGGCCGGCAGGTCGCCGGGACTCCGAACGAACTTCTGGCCGCCCTCCGCGGAAAATAGGACATCGGGGACCGACACCATGGACAAGACGACGCCAACACCGAACGCCTGGAAAAGGACGAGCTTCGCGGGCGGACTGCGGGCCGCGGATGAAGGACGCGAGGTCGTTCTCGCCGGCTGGGTCCAGCGGGTTCGCGATATGGGCCACCTCGCCTTCATCGACGTCCGCGACCGCCAGGGCCTCGTCCAGGTTGTCTTTTCTCAGGAGGCGGCGGGGCTTCTCGAGGAAGCCAAGAAAGTCCGGCCGGAGTCAGTGGTCGCCGTTCGCGGCACGGTCCGACACCGCGACCCCAAAGCCGTGAACCCGAACATGGCCACGGGCGAAGTGGAGGTGTCCGCAACGGAATTCCGTGTCCTGTCGATCGCCAAAACACCGCCCTTCGTCGTCGCCGACCCGTCCCAGGCGAGCGAAGAGCTCCGCTTCAAATACCGCTACCTCGACCTCCGGCGGCCCTCCATGCAGCGCAACCTCCGCCTCCGGCACGAGGCGGCCCTCGCCGTCCGCAACTATATGAGCCGCAACGGCTTCCTCGAGGTCGAAACGCCCTTCCTGACGAAGTCGACGCCCGAGGGCGCCCGCGACTACCTCGTTCCGAGCCGCATCTACAAGGGCCGATTCTATGCGCTGCCCCAGTCGCCCCAGCTCTTCAAGCAGCTCCTGATGGTCGCCGGGGCGGACCGCTATTTCCAGATCGTCCGCTGCTTCCGGGACGAGGACCAGCGCGCCGACCGCCAGCCCGAGTTCACCCAGATCGATATCGAGATGAGTTTCGTCGTCCCCGACGACGTCTTCGCCGTCGTCGAGGGGCTGATGGCCGAAGTCTTCGCCCTCATCGGCGAAAAGGTCCAAATACCCTTTCCGCGGCTTTCCTATCGGGAAGCCATAGACAAATACGGCTCGGACAAACCCGACCTCCGCGCCGGACTGGAGATCCGGGACCTGACGGCGCTCGCGGGCTCGCTCGAATCGGACCTCGTCCGCAGTGCGCTCGGCGCGGGCGGCGTCTTCAAAGCGTTGGTCGTCGACGGCGCGGGAAGCGCTTCGCGCGGCCAGTTGGACAAGCTCGGCGAAAAAGCGAAAGCCTTCGGCGCGCCGGGCCTCATCTGGCTCAAGAAGGCGGGCGGTTTCAAGTCGTCGCTCAAACTCGAGGAAGCGGCGCTCAATTCGACCTGGCAGGCGCTCGGCGCCGGCGAGGACGACCTGGCCTTGTTCATCGCCGGAAAACGGGACGTCGCTCTCCGCGCCCTGGGCGAGCTGCGCAAGGATTTCGTCCTGGAGCGGACCAAGGGGCGGAAGCTCTTCTCTTTCGCCTGGGTCACGGAATTCCCGCTCCTCGAGTGGAGCGAAGAGGAGGGGCGGCTCGTCGCCATGCACCACCCGTTTACTTCCCCGCGGGAGGAGGACCTGGCGCTTCTTGAGACCGAACCGGCCAAAGTGATGGCCAAGGCTTACGATATCGTTCTCAACGGCTACGAGATCGGCGGCGGCTCCATCCGGATCCATGACCTCGAAGTCCAGCGCCGCGTCTTCCGCGCCCTCGGCTTGAGCGAGGACGAGGCTCAGGAAAAGTTCGGCTTCCTTCTGGAGGCCTTAGGATTTGGAGCGCCGCCCCACGGCGGTATCGCCCTCGGCTTCGACCGCATCGTCATGTTGCTCGCGGGCGAGACCTCGATCCGCGAGGTCATCCCCTTCCCCAAGACGACGAGCGCGCTGTGCCTACTGACGAATTCGCCGTCGACGGTGAGCGACCGCCAGCTCAACGAGCTGGGGATCAAACTCAAGACTTAGGTTCCCCCCCTCGCAGCCTATCGACCTCGGCATATCATCCTATTGGAAACCCTGGTCCGGTTGGCCGGCCATCTTCACTCCGGACTGCGCAGTAGAGTTACTTCACGTCCGCCACGGCGGCGTTGAGGACCTTCCGGCTCGTCTTTTCCTGGAAGAAAACGACGGCGACGAGCTGGCGGCGGTCGATCTTCGACTTCTTCTCACGGAAGGTGAACTTGCGGGCGGCCTCGCTGTCGGCCAGATACTCGTTCGCCGCAGCCTCGGACTTCAGGAGGTCGACCTCGACGCGCCTCGCCTTGCGGGCCGCGGCGTCGAGGGTCAGGTGCTCGCGAACGACCATCTTGTGAAAAAGGAGGCCGTTCGAGCCCCGGAAACGCTCCTCCCTTTGGGCGAGCGCGACATGGACGTCGGCCGACGCGGGGTCTTTATCGGCGCTGAACTCCACGACAACCTTGTCACCCTGGAGCATGGCCTTCGCCTGGAGCTTCACCTGCGGCACCTCGTAGATCCGGGCGTTCACCTCGGCGGCATAGTCGTTGAACTTTTTTTCCGCCTGCGGCAGTCCCCCGCCCCCGCCGCCATAGACGGAGCCGTCAAAGAAAACGCTCGGCGTGCTGTCGACGCGGTAAGAAACCGCCCGGCTCTGGGTAGCATAGTTGGCCATTGGGTCGGGCTGCGGGATTGGCAGATGATACTCGAGGACGGCCAGGTGTGATGCCGGATAAGCCTCCAGGAGGCCGTCGAAGCCGAGGTCGGCGGCGACACAGGGCGGGCATTCCGAACCGGTGAAGAGCTCGGCCAGGACGGTTTTTCCCTGCCAGGCTCTGGCGGGCTTGAAGGGGACCGGATGGTAGGGCAGCGCCCTCATCTTCGCTTCGAGCGCGGCCTCGAAGCCGGCCAAGCTGCCGTTGTTGAGCCGGCGATAGAGCTCACGGGCTTTCTCCTCGGCCGCAGGGAATTGAGCCGCGGCGGCTATAAGGTAAGCATCAAGAGCTTCCTTGTCCTTCCCCTGGCCGGAGAGGGTCGCGCCGAGGACAAAACGATATAGCGGATCCTCCTCGCCTCCCGAATCCCGGTAGGTCTTGAGAGCCGCGGCGGCTTTCGCCGCGGCACCCTCGTTGAGATAGGCCAGGGCCTCGGGCAAGGAAAGCGTCGCTAGCTGGGCCGCGAGGTCCGCCTTCTCGTTGGCCTGGAGGCTCTTCTGGAAATCGGGGTCGCGGGCCATTTTCCGGCCGGCCTCGGCGTAGCCGACGACCGCAGCCGTGACTTTCTTCGGCTCGAACATCCGGACGTTCCGGTGTTGGATGAGGTCGAGGCTGGACATGAAATAGGTGAAGATCTTCCGCATACCCGTGATCCGGTCCAGGATGGACTTCTGGTGTTTGAGGACATCCTCGACCGACGTCGCCATCTGGACCTTGGTCGCGGCGATGGCGTCGGCGAAGATGCTCTGGAACGGGCTCTGCGGGTAGGCGGCCTTGATCCGTTCGAGCGTCTTTAGCCGCAGGGCGAGATCCTCGACCCGCATCGCCGCCTGGTATTCCCTGATCTCCGGCGGCGTCTCCCGCCGCTGTTGGGCGGGAGAAATCACAACGGCGCCAAAAATAACGGCAGCGAAGAGCGCCAACGAGAAAAACTTCTTTATCATGTCCGACCTCCGTCCGGGAGGCGCGTCCCGGGAATCAAATATACGCTATAGAACAAGGGCCGACATGTCAATCGAGCTTCTACTCCCAGTTTCGTGGTGCCTCAAGGCAACGCGCCGACGAAATCCCTCTGGGGAGAACTCGGGACATGGACCTCCGGTACGTGTCCCCTGCAAGCCATCAAAAAAAGGTTCTTCTCCCGTTTTCGGGGATACGAACGGAGAGTTGGCGATAGATATCGCCCTGCGGCCCCCGTAGCGGAGGGGGACCCGCCTTGCTTGAAGGGAGAACCCGCTTTGCTCTCCGTCTCCTCTCCTCGGGCGCTGCAGACCCCCTTCAAGCAAGACGGGGGAACCGTCGGGACCGGTTCCCGGGGGTCGGGGACTAAGGGTGATATCTATCGCCAACCCACCACTCAGCGAATCCCCGACAACGGGAGAAGAACAAGAAAAGAGGGGCGGCCCTTTATAGAGCCGCCCCTTGTTACTTCGTATCGCGGCCGACGAGCCAGCTTCGAGGCCGGCCGCCGGCGTGCCGTTGGCGCGCTGCTCGCTACTTCGGCAGCTCTCCCGTCATCGGGTCGCGCAGGGCGATCTTGTGGACCTTGCCCAGCTTCTCCAGCGGGCCCGGCCACTGGGCGCCGCCCTTGTTGCAGGGCTCCCAATCGCCGACGATCATGATCGCGGCCTGGCCGGGACGGACATACTTATTCGCGACCTCCTGGACGCGGGCCTTGGTAACGGCTTTGATCTTGTCGCGGTAGGTCTTGTAGTAGTCCATCGGCTTGCCAGTCATCTCCAGGTTGGCGAAGTTGCCCATGGTCGCCTGGGGGGATTGGAAGCTGTCCGCGAAACTCTCCAGGTAGTAGTTGATAGCCGTCTCCATCTCGGCGTCGCTCACCGGCTCTTTGCGAATCCGGTCGAACTCGGCCAGGATGAGGGAGATCGCGTAGCCGACCGTTTCCGACTTGGTCTGGACGTAGCCGGAAAATGTCCCGGGGAAGCCCCAGCGGTAGGCGAAACGGCTGCCCTGGTTGTAGGACAGTCCCTCGTCTGAGCGGACCTTGGTCGTAATCCGCGAAGTGAAGCTCCCGCCGCCGAGGACGAAGTTCATGACCTGGACGGCAAAGTAGTCGGGATTCGTGTCCTCGAGTCCCAGGTGACCCAGGCTGATGTAACCCTGGTTGATGGCCTTCTGGATAAAATAGACGCCGGGCTCGGGAGCGGGGAAATTCTTCGGGAGCGACGGGATAGCGACGGACTTGTTCTTCCAGCCGGCGACAAATTTGTTGACCTTGGCTTTAAGGTCGGCCTTGGCGAAATCCCCCGATACGGCCAGGATAATGTTCCGGGGAAAGAAATACTTCGCGTGGAAAGTCCTCAGGTCCGCCGCCGAAATTCCTTCGTAGGTGGCCTTGGTCGGATCCCAGGTCAGGGCGTTGTCTCCGTAGAGGAGCCGTTCATATTCCCGGCTGAGGACGCCGCTCGGCTGGTCATTGACCTGCCGGAGCTGCTCGACAAGCCTGGCTTTAGCCAGCTTGAGGGGGTCCTCCCTGAACTCCGGATTCATCAGGACGTCAAAGAAGATCGCCAGTCCCTCGTCGAGGTCCTTGCTCAGGACGGAGAGCGAAAGCTGGGACGTCCTCTCGCCGACCATGAAGTTCAAAGAGCCGCCGAGGAAGTCGATCCGTTCCTCGATGGCCGCGCCGTCCCGGGTCTTGGTCCCGCCCCGGATGAGCAGGTCGCCGAGGACGCGGTCCAGGCCGGTCTTCTCCTTCGGGACGTAGAGGCCGCCGAAGTTGATGAGGGCCGTGATGTTGAAGAGGGGCAGGCTGTTGTCCTCCTGGACATAGGCCCGGAGGCTGTTCGCGTACTCCGTCCGGAAGGTCTTCGGGTCGGGGGGCTCGTACTTGAGGGCCGGATAGCGAAGTTCCGAGGGGTGCTTCGCCTGGCCGAAGCCCAGGACGACACCAACGAAAACAAGAAGTAGGACTGCGGAAAGCGTTCTTCTCATGGTCGTCCTCCTCCCTACCGGCCCATCTTCCGCCGGTAGATGGCGGTCAGGCTGTTGTCCTTAACGAAATATTTGGCGGCGACGCGCTTGATGTCGTCGTTCGTCACTTTCTTCAGCTCGTCCAGGTCCGTCAGGATCGAGCGCCAGCCGCGATGAAGGTCGGCCCGGCCGACGCGCGAGGCCAGCCCCATCGTGCTTCCGAGGCTGCGGACGAACATGGCTTCGCCGCGGTTCTTAGCCTTCTGCATCTCCTCCTCGGTCACGCCGTCCTTCTTGACTTTTTCGACCTCAGCCCAGATTTCCTTCTCCAGGTCCTCGGGTTGGACGCGCTTGTCGAGGCGCGGTGTGGCGCTGAACTGGAAGGCGCCGACATACCATTGAGGCCGGCTCGAGGCTGACGCGTTGACGGCCAGCTGTTTCTCGCGGACGAGAATTTTGTAGAGGCGGCCCGTTCCGCCGCCCCCGCCCCTGCCGCCGCGGAAGCCGCCACCGCCGCCCGAGCCGAGGGTGCTGGCCAGGATCGAGAGAGCGGCCGTGTCCGGGTGGCCGTCTGGCGGCGTATGGAACATCATCTGCAGGCTCGTCGGTGCGGGCCCCTCCCCGTACATCCGCTTTTCACTGTACTGCGGGGGCTCGCCCGTCCGGATGGGCTCGAGGTCGGGCCCCTTGGGGATGCGGCCGAAATATTTCTCGGCCAGGACGACGACCTCGGCCGGCTTGAAGTCGCCGACATAGATCGCGACGGCGTTGTTCGGGACATAGTAGCGGTTGTGGAATTCGACGAGGTCTTCCTTGGTCATCTTCCGCAGGTCGTCCATCCAGCCGATGACGCCCCAATGATAGGGCGAAGCCGCGTAGAAGGCCGCGTTGACCTGCTCGCCGAAGAAGTAGCCCGGCCGATTCTCGCTCAGCCGGCGTTCCTCCATGAGGACGTCCTTTTCGGAATAGAACTCGCGGAAGCGGGCGTTCATCATCCGGTCGGACTCGAGGAGCATCTGGAGCTCGACCTTGTTCGAGGGCAGCGTTACATAGTAGCCGGTCGTCTCCTGGCTAGTCGAGGCGTTGAGACCCGTGCCCCCGTTCCGCATGTACTGCGTCCAGAGGTCGTCCTTGATGATGTAGGCTTTCTCGGCCTTGACCAGCTCGTCGACCTCCTTCTGCCACGCGGCGATCTTGACCGCGTCACCGTCGTTCTTCCAGTACTTCTCCCGGTAGATGAGGTCCATGAGTTTGTCGATCTTCTGGTCGATCTCAGCATCCTTAGCGTAGTCCGTAACGCCCATGACCTCGGTGCCCTTGAACATCAGGTGCTCATGGACGTGGGCGCTGCCGGTGATGCCCGGCCGCTCATTGATCGAGCCAACCTTGAAATAGATATGGCATACCACCCGGGGCACGCCCGGCTTGGGGATCATGAGGATCTTCATCCCGTTGGCCAGGACGTGCTCCTTGACGTCGAGCGTCAGGTCCGCGGCCAGCAGTCCGGCCGCGAGCATGACGACGACGCCGACGAGAGCCAGAGCGCGTTTCATGAAACGATGTACCTCCTTTATGTTGAAGTCGATCTGAGTCGAAAGGCTTCTTCCGGCGTTCGTCCGGGAAACCTTCGTTCCTCCTTCCTTAAGAGCCTACCACAAACAACCTCGATTTCGGCGCTTGAGTTCGTCCACCACGGCCCGGACCTTCTGGTCTTTGTCCAGGCGGCAGACAAGAAGAGCGTCGGCGGTTTCGACGACGACCAGGTCCTCGACGCCGACCAGGGCCGTCAGCTTCTTCGGGTTGTAAACGAGGCAACCGCGGCTATCGATGCTGACGAGCTCCCCGCGCGCCCCGTGGCCTTCAGGGCCACGGGGCCAGACCTCGAGGAGCGAGGACCAGGCGCCGACGTCCGACCAGCCGAAATCGCCCGGCGAGACGATGACCCCCTGCGCTCTCTCCATCAGGGCGTAGTCGATGGAGGTGGCGGCAACGGTCTTAAAGGCGGCTAGGAGCGCCCGGCGGTTTTTCTGGCGCAGGGCGGCCACAACCGTCTCCCAGAACGGAAAGAAGTCGGGGGCGAAGCGTTCGAGCTGGCGGGCGAAAACGTCCGCCCGCCACAGGAACATCCCCGAATTCCAGGCGTAGCCGCCCTCGGCCAGGAACGCCTCGGCCTGCTCGCGGGCGGGTTTCTCCTTGAACGCCAGGACGGGGAAGAACGGCTCGCCGCCCGCCTCGCACCCCGATGTCCGGTCGAAATGGATATAGCCGTAGCCGGTGGCCGGGTGCGACGGCGTGATGCCGAAGGTGACAATGACGTCCTCGGCGGCCGCGACCTCGGCGGCGGCGCGGAGCTTCTTCAAGAAGCGCTCCTTCTCGGTGATGAGGTGGTCGGCGGGCAGAGCGGCGATAACGGCCTGGGGGTTTTTAAGCCAGACCGCAGCGGTCGCCAAGATGAGCGAGGGCGCCGTGTTCCGGGCCAGCGGCTCGACCACGAAGTTCCCCGCGGGAATTCTTTTCAGGATGCGCCTCAGCGTCCGCGTCTGAACCGCGTTGGCCACGGGGTAGACACAACGCGCGGGGATGAGCGGGCGGAGCCGGGCGACGGTCTCCTCGACCATGGACCTGGCGCTCACGATATCTAGGAACTGCTTGGGCCGCTTGGCCCGGCTGAGCGGCCAGAATCGCGTGCCGGTCCCCCCGGCCATGATGACGGCCCGCAGGTCCACGGCTCTCGGCGCGGGACCCCGGCTCATGCCGCCTCCAGCTTCTGGATCGTTCTCTCGAGCACCCCGCGGACCTCCTTCTGGATGGCCGCCAGGTCCTCCGGCGTGTCCGCTTCGAAGCGCAGGACCAGCGCGGCCTGAGTGTTCGAGGCCCGGACGAGGCCCCAGCCCTTGGGAAAGATCGCCCGCACGCCGTCGATCGCGACGACGGGATATTTGGCCGCCAGCTCCCGCCTGACCTCGTCAACGATCTTGAACTTCACCTCCTCGGAGGCGTACATACGGATCTCGGGTGTCGTGACGGTCCGCGGCAGGTCGGCCAGCATCTCGGCCAGCGTTTTCTTCGAGCGGGAGAGTGTTTCGAGCAGCCGGGCCGAGGCATAGATCGCGTCGTCGAAGCCGAACCAGCGGTCGGCGAAGAAGATGTGGCCGCTCATCTCGCCGGCCAGGATCGCCTTCTCCTCTTTGATCTTTTTCTTGATGAGCGAGTGCCCGGTCTTCCACATGACCGGTTTCCCGCCGAGACGCGCGATCTCGTCGTAGAGGACCTTGGACGCCTTGACCTCGGAGATGACGGTGGCGCCGGGGTGGCGGGGCAGGAGGTCGCGCGCGAAGACGATGAGGAGCTGGTCTCCCCAGATGAGGCGTCCTTCGTTGTCCACGACTCCGATCCGGTCCGCGTCGCCGTCGTAGCCAAGGCCTAGGTCAGCCCCTGTTTCGCGGACGGTGCGGACGAGGTCTTGCATGGCTTCGGGCAAAGTGGGGTCCGGGTGGTGGTGAGGGAAGCGGCCGTCCATATCGCAATAAAGCTCCGTCACCTCGCAGCCGAGCCGGCGGAAGAGCGGAACGGCCACTGCTCCGCCCGTGCCGTTCCCGGCGTCCACGACGACCTTGAGAGGCCGCTCGAGCTTGATGCGCCCGGCGACGTAGTTGAGGTATTCGGGGACGACCTTGTAGGAAGTTGTTTGGCCGCTGCCCGTCCTGAATTTTCCCGCCGCGATGAGCTCGGCGATCTCCTTGATTTCGGGGCCGTAGAGCGTCTCTTCGCCGGCCATGACCTTGAAGCCGTTGTGGTCGGGCGGGTTGTGGGAGCCGGTGATCATGACCCCGCCCTCCATTTCCCGGTGAAAAACCGTGAAATAGAGGAGCGGTGTTGGGACCGTGCCGATCTCGGTCACATCACAGCCCGCGGCCATGAGGCCCCGCGTCATCGCCTCGCCGAAGGCGGGCGAACTCAGCCGGCAGTCCCGGCCGACGGCGATAGCCTTCTTGCCGCGGCCGAGGAGGTAGGACCCGATGCCCCGGCCGAGGACCTCGACGACTTCTGGCGTCAGGTCCTGGCCGACGATGCCGCGGATGTCGTACTCCCGGAAGATCGTGGGATTGATGGTCATGCCGCCCTCCCCCTCCTCTGCATACACCTCAGATGCGGAAGCTCTTGAGCTCGTGGACGCGGGTTTTGACGTCGTCCCACGTGCCCTGCGCCTTGAGGATGAACTCGATGAACTCCCGGACCGCGCCCCGGCCGCCCGCCGTCCGGCAGACATAATGGGCCGAGGACTTGACGTCCGGGTGAGCGTCGCCCACGGCGCCGGCCAGGCCGGCCGTCCGCAGGACGCTCAGGTCCCCCAGGTCGTCGCCGATATAGGCGACTTTTTCGGCCGCGAGCTCGTGCCGGGCCAGGATCTCGTCGAGAGCCTTCTTCTTGTCGATGGCGCCCTGGGTGACCTCGGCCAGCCTCAGCCTCTTGGCCCGGGTGGCGACCGAGCGGGACTCCTTGCCGGTGATGATCCCGACCCGCAGCCCGGCCAACTGGGCCAGCAGGATGCCCAGTCCGTCCGCGACGTGGTAGGAACGCAGCTCTTCGCCGTCCGGCAGAATCAGGATCGTCCCGTCGGTCAGCGTCCCGTCGACGTCCATGAGGAGCATCTCGACCCGTCGGGCGCGGTCCTCGGCCGTCATCAAAACATCTCCGTCCGCCACAGGTCATGGAGATGGATGACGCCTTCGATCCGGCCCTCCTTGTTCTTGATGATGAGCGAGGTGATGTGACGTTGTTCCATGAGGTTGAGGGCCTCGGTCGCCAGCCCGTCTTTGCCGATGGTGGCCGGGTTGTGGGTCATGCACGCGCCCGCGGTCCGGCGGAGAACGTCTTGGCCGTGCGTCTGGACCATCCGCCGCAGGTCGCCGTCCGTGATGATGCCCACCAGCCGGTCCTCGGCGTCCACGACGCACGTCATGCCGATTTTCTTCGCCGTCATCTCTTCGATCGCGTTCTTCAAGGGCGTTTCGAGGCGCACTTTCGGAACGCGGCGGCCGCGATGCATCAACGACTCGACTTTGAGCAGGCGGCGCCCGAGCTGGCCTTTGGGATGGAACGCGGCGAAATCTTTCTCGTCGAGCCCCTTTTTCCGCATCGCGGCCAGGGCCAGGGCGTCGCCCAGGGCGAGGGCCGCCGTGGAAGAGGCCGTGGGGATGAGATTCCCCGGCCCCGCCTCACGCTCCACTCTAGCCTCGAGGACGATGTCGCTGTAGCGGGCGATCCGCGAATTCCGCTGCCCGGTGATCGCGATGAGTTTCGCGCCGATCCGTTTGAGGAACCCCAGAAGATCGACGATTTCCCGGGTTTCCCCGCTGTAAGAGA
>Ga0224495_10002134_pt1 | contig 13209 bp, 13 predicted proteins | sample SF_Jul11_sed_USG_FD_168128 | JGI IMG/M metagenome (GOLD analysis project Ga0224495, IMG submission 168128) | Sediment microbial communities from San Francisco Bay, California, United States - SF_Jul11_sed_USGS_4_1 | ecosystem: Environmental > Aquatic > Marine > Sediment | place: USA: California... | reverse complement strand
AACCTGCATTGGGCACCTGCTCGACACTTTCCAGGACTCTAAAATCCCAATGTTCGTCGCCGGATTTTTTTGCGCGTTCGTCACCCACAATCAAAATTGCGTCGCCGGTACGCAACCCGGTGGTGGTACCCGCCAAACGCAGTTCACTGACACCTCGCGCAATGCGGTCAATTGACGTAATTTGCGGCGTGTATGGTTTAAGCTCATTCCATTCCGGTCGCGCCACAATAGTTTCGACGGTTTCAAACGTCTGTGGCAGCTGATCTTTCGCAGGGATACTCAGCACGCGCGTACCCTTAGGCACGCTCACTTGCGGCGGAGAATCCTTAGAACCATCGGCGGTAAAGGCCAACACCGTACTGGCGGCCACCCCGGGTTTTAACTCGTAGCCGATGCTGCGCGCCAACTGCAGCACCGATAGGCGTTCTGTCGCGGTGCGCATATAGGCTTCATTCGCGATACGTTCCTGATAAAATGTGATGACGTCCGCGACCATCGCCCATGCATCGAGTAGCGCAATGGTAGGATCCGTCAGATCGCGTGTCGTCAATTGCGAGAGGGGTCGACGACTTGCAATGTCATCTTGCTCGGGAAGTTGATCGCGCGTCAAACGCGTGACCATGCGTTCCAGAAAACCCGAATGGGTCGCCAACCGATATTCGATGTTACTCAAACCCGGCCGATTAAAATGTGCGGCAAACGCCGTTTCAGGCAACGCACAACAGTTGCAATCGCTGAGTGATGATTGGTCATCGGTGACGCTCATAAACCACCTTCCATGATCAATTCCAGGCGCCCGTGATTGGGTGCGTTGGGATCATTGTCTAGCCGTGCGATCTCGATACGACCGATATTGATGAACCCCTGGGCGAGTTGTCCGCTATCCGCCTCCCCCCAACGTTTAAACCGTTCCGCAGCGACCCATGTGACGCCCGCAATACGCATCGCGGCGGCAATAACAGTGCTGAGATAAACGGATTCGCCAAACGTGAGTTGATCCGGATGAAAAAAACCCAAGCTGTTATCAGAACGACGCCCGCTGGAGAATACCTCAAGCAATGCCTTCTTCACCGCACTTTTTAAATAACCCGCCGCTACGCATACGCGTAGCGCGATGTCGAGTGCGACCATGCGCGGCGCTTCGATTTCCAAGTCGTGTCCCATCAGCCGAAAGGGTTCCAAATATTCGAGCAATTCAGTCTCAAACTGTGCATCCACCGGTAGACCCGCACGTCGGTCCACCGTCACAAAAATGGTATGCCAACTGCCTGTCCAACGTTGCGCCGCAACCGCCTTTTGCACCTGTGGATGATCTTCCGCCAACGTCGCATAATCGGCAGGCACCACTGCGCGCCGTTGACTGCGAAACGCCTGCGGGGCATAGAAACGCACGTGTTCGATTTCTTCCGGCTCCACACCGCCTTGCGCAGGCAACGGATTGGTGGCCGACACCTGGACTGATGCAATGGTTTCACCCGCGGGGATGACCACCAATTTCAGTGTATTCGCACCGACATTCCCGGCCGCACCACCGCCCAAACGATACGTGGCCAAAAACGTCGTCCCCACGATCGGCCGACGACCTAAGATTCCGTCGCCGAAGCGTAGATAGGCACGGCGATCACTCTCTGTTTCAACCACAAATTCTTCTGCAAAGCGATCGCTGCCCAACAGATCGCGACGCGCCGTCCATACCTCCATAGACTGACGTAGACTGACCGTCGGCAATGTCTGACGTGGGTCTTGCCTCAATGCCGCCGCCGCCGATTTGGAACGCGCCGCGTCTACGTCATAGGGCTGTGCGTGCGCCAAACCAACGCGCTTTAAATAGGGACGATAACGTCGCGCGTCGGTGACGACGGCGGGCTCCAGGGGTTCATCCGCATGGGTCGCACCATGATCCGCAAGCACGATATTTCCACGCGCGACGCTGACCGCTTGCGCCGCCTCGCCCGGCGTTGCAGCGCGCCTCGACAAACACAACGGGAACGGCAGCGCGTCTTCTGCTGACCAGCGAATATTGACGACATTTACGTTGTAAAGTGTGTCGGTATCAAACGTTACGGACGTGAGCCGTACCACATGACGATGACGACGATCCGCATCGCTCGGGTTGCCAACCGCATCGCGCACCTCTTCAAACAACAGCAGATCACCCGCCGCTAGTCCGTCAAGTTTTCTATCTTGGTTGCGCAGGCAACCGTACGTTGCGCCTTGCGCGAGACAACAATCCTCATCACCCCAGGTATAAAAATCGATTTGATTTAACCCGTGCTGCAATACGACGTCGTGCAGCGTTTCGAACACCTGCCTGTCCGCGGGTACACCGCGTAACGCTATGCGCGACCAAGGAGCCAACACACCTACACCCGGCGCGCGCACCGTTTGTATTTGCAAACCGTCGGGCCATTCACTGCCGGTGAGGATAGGCGTATGTGCGCGCAACACATAGGACGCCACCTCCGGGTCGATCGCAATATGCACCCACACGCGCGCATTGCAACCGTCATGCATCGCATAATCCAATAGGCGTGCATGACGGCGCACCGAAACGCGTCGCCGTGCAGTGCCCAAATACGCCTCGGTGGCGACCGCGTCTTGATAATAGCTGAGTTGATCGGCGGCGTAGGCGAGTGTTTCGATCGCGGCGACGCCGAGATCTGCGGGGTTCCGCTCCCGCCACTGCGGCATCACCGTAGATAACCTGTCAAACATTAGTTGTCGAAAACTCGCGTAGTCCTTCGCAAGATAATCGATATCGGGTTCTACTTTTGGTTCTGTAATGCACGTGGATACCGGAATGCAGTCGAAATCGCTAGGGCATTCCGCCTTAAATGAAAAATCAACCTCACACAATATCGAATCCAACCACGCAGGCGGCTGCGGCCGACCCAAACCTTGCACGATGCGCAGAGTATATACAGAAAAATCTCCTGCATTTTCCACGTCGATTTCCACTTGTGTAGATGCCGTTCCCAACGGCCAATTCACCGCAATAATTTTTATATCACGGACACGCTCACCGCCTTCGATGCGCACGTTGTCTTTATTGAATTGATCTACGGACACTTCTTTTAAGAACGTCAGCACCAAACGGGCCTGCGGGACATCGTCACCAACGATGAGGTCTGACGTATCATCAACGCCGCCGACCACGCGCGTCGCGACTTCCAAATAGTCGATGCCGTTAAAGCCGTTGGGCGCTAACACCGCCTGACGGCGCCCGGGTACTTTGCAAAAATAACGCGTAACCATGGTTATATCGCCTGTGAAAACCTTTCAACGCGACGTTCTTGTGTGCGCAACAATCGATACTGCACCGTCACTTCCAATTTCTCCTGAATATTTTTGACCTTTACGGCCTCGATTTGTATGCGATCCCCTAGAAATCGTTGCAATGCCCCTTGCACTAAATACTCGGTGGCGCTCGCCACCTCCGGGCTGTTGGCTGCGAACAGCAGACGGCGCAATCCACCACCGAAATCCGGTCGATTCACACGTTCTCCTGGCTCGGTGAACAGCAGTTGCTCCACCAATTGCCGAACGTGCGCATCCTCCGCTGCATCGGCGGTGCGGCCTGCGCTATCAATACGAAACGGAAACCCGAATTCAGTCATTGTGCCTTCACCCTAAATTGAGTCATCACTACATTGACACCGGTACCCGTCGGCACACACACCGCCTGACTGTCTTGTAACAATAACGGCATCCCCATCGACGTGACACGCAGCGCGGATGTCACGAAATTTGCGATTACGCACGGGCCATTGGCCGCCGGTGGCGGCGGAAATGTGCATCCCGCGATCGACCACGGTGCGCCCATTGTCACTGCGGGTTGCCCCCCGACCTTCACACGCGGGCTGGTCATCGTCGGTTGCGCCTGTCCTGCGTGCAGACATAGCACCGTGGCACCCATGTGTAAGACATAACCAGGCATCACATCACCTCCAACGCGCCGTTATTTATTGAGACATTCGCGATCGAAACATTCACCGATTGCGCACCGTTTTTTATTTCAACACCGGCGGGAGAAAATTTTCCAGTCGCGGTACTCTGCACGTCAACGCTGGCGGCGGCGATCTTGACAGACGAACTGGCGTTTTTCGCCTCAATCTCGGTAGGTGTGATGCTCAGTGTCGAGGGGCTGTGACTGACCTCGACACTGGCCGGCTGTATCGTCAACGTCGGTATCGTATGTTTTATTTCTATACTGGTCTGCGTCATCTTGATGCTACCCGGTGTGTGCTCGATCAAAATGCCGCTGCTGTCTATCGTAATCTTTGAGGGTAATGCGACGGCAGGCGAATTAATTTCCAGCGTTACGCCGCCGATGCCAGGAAGGTCGCTCATTGTCAGCGTAATATTGTCAGTTTTAAACACCTTCATTTCCGCCAGCGCGGGCATCGCAGGGACTTCGCCTATACCCCAGAAACAACCCGACCAAATGGGATAGTCGGGATCTCCACCCTCGAATTCCACCCAAATATTCGCACCGACCGGTGGAATTGCAAAAAAACCGACACCGTTGCCGGCGTACGGTGAACTGGGCATCGCCCAACTCAATGTGCCTTGTCCTAGCACGGCCGGCGCGCTGACCTGAATACGGCCGAGTTGTAGCGGGTCGATATTATTTTCAACCTTGCCGCGATATTTTCCATAATGTTTGCTCATGGCCTCACCACCGGCAGCGTTGCGCCGCGCCCCTCTCGCGTCAGCGTGAACTGCTGCTTGTATTGTCCACGGCTGATGCTGTGTTTAACGCTCTTGATATAATACAAACCGTCATGGCTATAACCGGCGCCGCGCACACCGACCAAGCCGCGTGCCTCCATCACATCGCCATAGCGCGCACTATCGACCTCCCCCGTAGCGGTGAGCACGTTGTCCATAGAACTGTTTGTCGTGGCCTGCGCGCGTGCATAGGCCTGTGCGTAACTCAAACCTTCGGCTTGATCCAACGTCACTTTGCGCACATTTGGCAGTTCAAATGGCAACGGTGGCATCGTCGCCAAAGGTGGCAGGCGCGTGCTAAAAAAAGTCATCACTGGCAGATCGGTATTCAGCGTGCGATCCCGTAACACGTCATCGACACGCACCGCCTCGCGTGAGTCGTATTGAAAATCGATATTATTTACATTTGTCTCGTGACCTAGATTCACCGACAATGCGCGCGCAGGCAATCCGAGACGCACCTGGGGACCCCAGTAGGCGGTGTTTGTACCCGGAACCGGCCCGGGACGTATATAGAAAACATAACCAAAGCGCTGCGCCATCGTCTGTGCATATTTCAAATCGGTATCGTTCTGCGCCGGTATGCGTTCCACCGGTAAGGGAAAGTCAATCATAAAGGGGGGCATGATCTGTGGTAACAGGCCGTACTGTGCATATTTCCCGACCAACTTGAGCATAATGATCAACTCATTTTGGGCGGGATGATTGTCTTTGACTTTATCCCTATCCATCGCGACACTGACATCTTCGCCGGTGATGGTCAATGTACCGCTACCCGGTGTCGTACCAGGATTTAATTGTTGATGCGTCACCAAACCATCGATCAACACCCGAGGCAGTGCATTCACCAACACCATAATGATGACGCGATTGTTCGGCAATAAAAGTGGATTGGCCAACAACGGATATTCCAGCGCACCCAATACGCCGGAGCGTCCGGCGCGAAACACGATTTGAAAACCGGAACGTCCTTGATCGCTTTGATTGACTTCTACTCGATCGATATTTTCAGTCAATAAAATCGGCGCGGGCACCGGCACCGTCGGCCCGATCAGCAACGTCATCTTGATGCCCAGCATGTCCATGATCGTACCTCAGGGCTGCGGTACCGGCACGCGCAGGCTTGCGTCGGCTTCCGCGGTTAAATTTTCCGGTTGCATCGCGTTGTTAGCGTCTGCGATGCGCCAATATTGTTGTGGATCACCCAATGTCTTCGCAGTAATCAGGTCCAGGCGTTCACCACTGCCCAAACGCAATTCAACCATCAAAGGTATTTTTTCGCCTTGGGGCAAAAATCGCCGCCGTTTATACGCGATCTCACGGCCGTCCTTTGATTTATAGGAACTCGTTGATATCTGAAAATAGCGGCTGGTATGCTCAAACATAATGCCTCCTGAATATTCAAATCACGCTGCCGAGATTGGCAATGCTGCCCATGCTACCGACCACCGCCATCGTCTCTTTGACGATTTGATGTGCGAGAAACACGCTATAGCCTGCATGCGTCACTGGCAAATCGTTGTAACTCAGCACCTGTAATTGCAGCGTGACCTTAGCGCGTACCGGATTCAAATTGACATCGTGCGCCTCCTCGGCGATTTTGAATTGATTTAATTTAATCGGAACCACGCGTTTCGCGCCCCATATCAGGAGAGTAAACGGCGCCTCCGGCGGGATGACTTCGATAGTGCCTATCGCCATCGCGATCGTATTGGCGATCACCAGACCGCTTTTTGGATAGAGCAACATTTCGAGTGCGGATAATTGCGGATAAACCCCGAGTCCGGTGGCCACGCCGTCGCCCGTTTCCAATTGATCGGTGGCATCAATCTCAATGTCCAAATCAATCTTTTCCACCGGAGCCCCCGCGAGACGCAGCACCTCCGCGCGCGCGCCCTGTTGATTGCTAAACTGCGGCTCTAATGTGCGCGTCACGAGATCCGGGTTGTATTGAAACACCACCACGCTGGCGACCGGATTAAATAGATCGAAACCTATAATCGCGCCGCGCGTGACACGGGGTGAGCGGGGTGAATAACTCATGAACCACCTCCGTGACGGAAAGCGCTCGCACCGCCCATGTTAAAATTAATTTGCGACACCACGTGACGCGCGACCTGCACCCCGATCACTTCCGGTGTGCTTCTAGTATCCGCAGCGATTCGCCCCGCATCGACATAACGCAATACTGTGGTTCTTGCCGACGATTCCGTTGACGCATCGCTCAATAGGCGGTGCAACTCGTCGTGCAATGCATCCGCCACGCGTTGGCGATCGACAGCGGAAAATCCGTGCAACACGAGACGATCAATATTGAGCGATATCTCTTCCGGCGTCATTGCCATCCCCTCGTCTCGGTCTCGCCGAGCGGTTGATCCAATTTTGCGTATTCGCTACGTGCGGCGCGCAACATATGCGACATGCGTATCGGTTCGCCCGCGTCTGCGGCGAGAAACGCGGCATTCAACGCGATATTGCGGATATTCCCGCCGGTCACCTGTAAACGCGCCAATTTAATCGGATCCAATGCATCAGTAGGTGTATCATGCGGATAGACCCTACGCCAAATTTCGGTGCGCAGACTTGCATCCGGAAATGGAAATTGCACTATAAAACGCAGGCGTCTGACAAATGCGCTGTCCAATGAATTCTTCATATTTGTTGTCAATATCGCCAACCCGCGATACGATTCCATACGCTGCAGAAGATAGCTGACTTCAATATTGGCGTAACGATCATGGCTGTCACGGACTTCGCTGCGTTTACCGAACAACGCATCCGCTTCGTCAAACAATAAAACCGCACCGCCGCGTTCCGCCGCATCAAATATGCTGCGCAGATTTTTTTCGGTCTCGCCGATGTATTTGCTGACCACGGAACTGAGATCAATCCGGTACAGGTCAAGATTGAGCGCATTTGCGATGACCTCCGCCGCCAACGTCTTACCAGTGCCGCTGGCACCTGCAAACAACGTCGCGACACCTAGGCCTCGCCGACCATTGGCAGCCAACCCCCAAGTTTCATATACCTTGTAACGCTGACGCACACTCGCGACAATTTCCTGTAGTAAATGTTTTTGTTCATGAGGCAATACCAAACCGTCCCAATCGGTCATAGGCTGGATCATTTGCGCAAGGGCCTCTAGACGCGGCCGCGCTTGTCGTCGCGCGGCCTGCCACAATGCACGCGACGTTGATATGTCGCCATTTGCGCGATGTACACCGGCATCGACGACGGCGGCATTTATCGCGACGGGGTCCAAATCAAATTGTCCGACCAAGGTGTTGACCACCTCATCACAATTTTCTATCGAATCATTTAACGCAAATTTCCACAATGCGGATTGTTCGCTTGCGGTGGGCCTGGGCACCTCAAAACCAATCAAGACCCCTGCAGTATCACGCAGCGGTTCTCGCGCTATTACCGCAAATGGGATATCTAAGTTCTCTAGAATTTCTGTAGGTAACCCTTGCATAGAGGCCTGGTCTTCCAGCACCAATACGCCTTCACTGAGCAATGCCTCGCGCCGCCACAAACGCAATAATTCGACACGCTCGCTCTGCGATACCGGAAAATCCTGCAATCGCATAACCTGTCCCCGCCATCCCACTTGCGCGCACGCGGCCGCGACAATTGCAGACTTACTGGACGGTTCCGGCCCCCATAGGCCGATACCACGTATGGTGGGTGCGCGTTGCATCCACAGATCTGCAATTTGATCGGCTATGTGTTGATGGCTAGGCGGTAGATCGACGGCGGAGGGCAGCGGACGCAGGATATTGCGCAACCGCACGTCCATCGTTGCAGTGCCGACCAAAAAATGTAATATTCGCTCGTCGATGCGCAGCGGACTCGTCGTCAACGTATCACCGGGAAGCACTTCTATCAACCTCCAAAAACGCAGCGGGGCCTCCGGTGTCAGTGCACTCCAATGCGCACCCGGCAAACATGCAAGGGCTAAACTGAATGTCGGCTGTGCCCTACGACCGTCGCCATGCAACGTCGCGCATAACGCCGAGAATCGTCCGTCTAACTCCACACCCGCGCATAACAACAATATTTGCCCTTCAAATGCAGACAAACCGAATAGATTAATCACATACTCAAGAAACGTTGCGGGTCCCGGTGCATCCTGCTGTGGTTGGGCTGCATGAGTAAGGGGGACGTCATCGCCGCCTGCACTGTGGCGCTCCAGCAATGCCCTGAGCGAATTTAATGCGAGCGACAGCTGCATCTGATTTTGTTCTAACCACTTCGTCTCGTCCGGAAAGTTCATGGCATCACCAGTTTTGGCGTTGCATAGCGGCCCGCAATGTCCGTCCCCAGCGCGCTCATCGCGCCATCCACTTGTATGCGCAATAAATATTCGCCTGCGGCGACACCGGTCACATTGATAACTAAATGCGCGGTGTCACTGGCAGGCGGTGCTAACGTAAAGCTGTAACTCGGCGTTGTGGCGGCGCTGTAACTGTTCATTAACACTGAAATACGCTGACCGGAAGCAAGCGTAGGCACCACGTCAATTGAAAGCGTTGCGTCGCGTAAACCGTCCTCACGAATAACCACGTCATCTACAGCGATCGCCTTCAACCGCGGATGTACGATCACCGCAACCGCAATCGATTCCGCCGCAATACGCAGGTCGCTGGTCGGACCAACATAATGCAACACCGTTAATGTTTGCGCACCGCTACGTACAACATCTGCGGGCGCATCTGCGAGATTCATCTCAATTTTTAGATCTTCTATTAGGCTCGGTATTAACTCTGCAGCGCCCAGGCGCAGCCGAGTGACGGTACCTTTCAGCTGTCTGCCGTATATAACGATAGACGTGTCCGCCTCGATAAAGCGTGTCGCGTCATCACCAACCGCTTGCACACGATCAACGCTAGGCTGACGCAGCGTTTCGACATACAGACGTCGGCTGCGCACCGGTAGCGCTGATGCCGGCGCGCTGCTCGCCTCTATAACCACCGCCGTTCCAATATATGCCGCCGATAAGGTATAGGGAGTTTGAAGAAATACCGACCAAAGCTTAGAAAGCTCCTCTAGACTATAGGAGATCGGTGTAAATTTCACGAGGTCGACGGCATGTTGCAAATCTGAGTCGGCGAGCATTGGGTAATTCGTTGTGTCCGCGACCAATTGCGCGACTAACGCGCGATGCATCACGGGCTGCGCATGCAACGTTTTGATGACAGCACCTAACAAACATTCAGGTTCGAGTTTTTTCTGGTCGCCATAAAACGTCATCAAATAGTGCAAATCCACACCCGTACGCGGCCGCTGGTAAAGCGTGCCGTTGTTGCTTCGCGTAGGCAAATCTATATTGCGCAATGCAACATTGGGTGTCACCTGATAAAGATAAAGATTCACCAACGGAGACTCATCGGAAGAGACGTCCGGCGCCTTATGGGGGCGCGCCAAGGTAACCTTCGCGCCGCTGACAGCGTCTTTGACGGCGGGCGTCAGGTGCTCGCGCAATGCGGCGGTAACGGTGGCGATCGCCAAATAATTACTCATACCGCACCTCCGCCATTGCGGCGCCGCATATACTCATCCAACGTCAAACGCGGCCCGCCCTGCGGTGCCATGCGCGGCGTAGGTTGCGGCGCGGTGGGTGCCGCCCTGATTTCTATCGTCCCAATTGAAATGGAGATCCGCGGCCCGGCGGTTTTGGATGGAGGCATCGCATTAATATCATCCTGCGGCACCACCGGCTCACCCGGAGGCGCCGTATAATGTTGTTTTTTTTCGGCTCTTATAGGTGCCGCTGATGCTAAGAATGCTGTGTCTGGAGACGTCGAAGGCGCTACCCGCGTACCATGCGCCAACATGTTATTTGTATGATCTGCGCGTGCAGCGTTAATTAGCCTATTTTCCGGTTGCAGAAATGCATCTGGCACTAAAGTTTTTTCCGCTGACACAGGTGAAATCTGGCTCGGTAATACGCGTTCGTCTATACCGTGGGAGCGGTCGCCTGCACTATCATTTTGCGGTAAAGCGGTAGAAACCGAGCTACGGTTGTGCGCGTTTTTAACAATCGGCGCCATCACTGTAAAGGATCGTGATGCGGCGCCTTTTACCGGCTCATTATGAATCTCTATCCCCGTTTGGTGAACCTCCGCCATACGCGCTGATCCTTCGGTACGCACGTCCCCTGCGGAATACTCGCGTCTGCTCGCTAACGTTGACGTAGGTGCAAAGGTATCGCGTTGAAATGGGTCCTGGCGCGCCGAGGAACTCAAGTCAGGTAGTGATATTGCCGCACGCTGTTGTAGGGATACATCTAACATGGGAGACTCGGTTTTTTGCACGGATGCAGATGCCGAAGACCAGCGCGGAACAGCTTGATCGGGGACGCTATTTTCGATTTCTCCAGAGGGATGTGCGACCGCCATCGAATCGGCGGCGCGCCCACCACTGTCTGCGGCGTTTGAACGCGCATACTGAAAAAATGGATCAACGCTAAACCTGCGTGAGCCACCACTATCGGCCTCAACTTTGCTAAATTCCACCGCCGCTGACTCAGTACCGTCGCGGAGCGACTCGTGGTTAGTTTGTATGGGTTCGCCTGTCATTTGCGCCGCGCTTTCTTCAGATTCAGCGCCAGCGCTTGCCGACATCTCCGCACCCGAGGAATAATAGGTGCCCGCATTCGGCGACACCGACGCTGCGGCGCTGAAATGGCGTGTCACGAGACGTTGTAAAAAATCGCTCATACTCCACACATTCCTATATAGGCATTGCGCCGACGACTGCTTAAAGCGAGGATATCCGCCTCGCACCAGCCATACGCCCGCGCCAGCACGTCCACTTCGCGGAGCAGCCGACGCGCATACATCGAAATTTCGCGATCTAAATACCCGAGTATGTCGAACAGCGCGTCCCAATCAGCGCCGCATTCTGGACAGGACAACTTTAAATTTATCTCCGCGTACGGATCCAAATTTTCCATTTTGTCCACCACCAAGCGGATGACTTCATTCGTCATCTCCCAAATACCCGTTTCTTTTTCGCCCCGACGCACGTCGGTTATACAACGCGCCAGCAACTCCTCACGCTGCGCGTTCACATCGCCAACCCCCGCGATGTAAAATAGGTCTTCGGTATTGGGTAAGCGAAACCGCAGGTGCCACTCTTCAAAATCCAAGTCATGCCAGCAGGGAGGCCCAGGCATCGCATGCGCTGCCAACAATTGCGACACAGGCAATGCGAATTCCAATGGCCCCTTACAGTGCGGACAAAGGGTACGCGCCTGCATGACATCACCAAACGTGTACTGACGCAATTGCAATAAATACGCATCGCGTTGCCCTATCGTCAGCGTTGCGAGTTGGCGAGGGTCTGCAGTCACACCTATCGTCGCGAGCAACTGCAATGCGCGATCCGCCGCGCTACAGGTTTGCCCCTCATCCCAAATGCGTAAAAGCTCACTCGCTTTTAACGCACGCATACCTACGCCGGCTCAGTAAAACTGGGTTCGGCCGGTTCGGCAACGGCGTAATCACGCTCCCAGCCCTCGTTTTCAAGCTTGATATGCTCCAACGCAACGGCATTCGCATTTGCATCCAGATCGGGGAGCGCCTGGAATTCCGATACCCAGCAGCGAAACACGTTATACGCCAACACCAACTGACCCGCTTCGTTATATACCTCAATGGTGATATCCTTGCGAAAATCTTTCAACGACACCTCCGCGCCCAAGCCGGAACCGTAGTTCCAAACTTTGTTCGCCCATTTCTCGAATTCCGTGTCATGCGTAATACCACGGTCGAGTGTGATCGCCTCATAACTGGTCCGCCCTGGTGACTTGCGATCTGTGCTCGCATCACCGCCATCGCGATGCTTAACCGGTTCTGTGGTGCGTTTTAGGCCGGTGACCTTGCTGACGCCGGCGACGTAACGACCATCCCATTTCACACGAAACTTGAAATTCTTGTAGGGATCGAATCGGCGTGGATTAACAGTAAACTGAGCCATGAAGCCTCCTTAGTGTTACGCTTCGATTTTTCCAGCCATTTGCTGAATCTTGATGATGACAAATTCGGCCGGTTTGAGCGGCGCGAAACCGACAATGATATTTACGACGCCCATATTCCGATCGGTTTGAGTAGTCGTTTCTGCATCGCATTTAACAAAATAGGCGTCGCGCGGAGCGCTACCTTGAAACGCGCCCTGACGAAACAGCCCGTGCATAAACGCGCCAAGGTTGAGTCGGATTTGCGCCCACAACGGCTCGTCATTCGGTTCAAACACCGCCCATTGCGTACCGCGAAACAGGCTTTCTTCAATAAACAACGCCAAACGGCGTATCGGCACATATTTCCATTGATCAGCAAGCCGGTCGGCACCGCGCAACGTTCGCGCGCCCCAGATCACACGGCCTATTACCGGAAGATTGCGTAGACAATTAATCCCTAACGGATTTAAATCGCCGTTTTCATTGTCCGTCAGCGGTACGTTGACATCCGCTGC
>Ga0224495_10002133_pt1 | contig 13209 bp, 11 predicted proteins | sample SF_Jul11_sed_USG_FD_168128 | JGI IMG/M metagenome (GOLD analysis project Ga0224495, IMG submission 168128) | Sediment microbial communities from San Francisco Bay, California, United States - SF_Jul11_sed_USGS_4_1 | ecosystem: Environmental > Aquatic > Marine > Sediment | place: USA: California... | reverse complement strand
TTCTGTACTGATAGAGGATTACGGCTTTGCAGACTATAGTTTTTTGAACTTAGGTAACCAGAATGAACTTTCAGAGTAAGAAAAAATTAGGTCAGCTGCTTTGTGAAAAATTGTATTTGGATGAGTCCAACCTCGAAATTGGACTTGCAGAACAAAAGATTGAACATCGGCCGCTGGGTCAGATTCTCTTAAGGCTTGGTTATATAACGCAACCTCAGCTAAATGAATCACTTTCGATTCAGGTAGGCATCGAAAAGATAGATTTGACCGATATTTCGATCAGCCCTGAAGTAATCACCCTTGTCCCGGCGGAGCTGGTCAGCAAACACAGTATTTTGCCGCTGCGGCACGAGAACGGCCGTTTAGCAGTTGCGATGATAGATCCTTTCCAGCCGCAGGTAATCGAGGATTTGAGGATGGTAAGCGGCCATCCGGTCCGGCGATATTACGCTGAGCCGGCCCAGATGGAAAATTCGATACTGAAATTCTACGGCAGCAACGTGGCGAGGATGCTTGATAATCTCGTTCCAGCTGAACAGAGGCCGAAGGCCGAGATGGAAAACGGTGATTACTCTCCCGCCAAGCTGAGTGAGCTGGCCAGAGAGCCATCGTTAGTTAATCTTGTGAACTTGATAATACTGGAAGCGATTGAGGCCCGTGCAAGCGATATACACATCGAGCCGTTCGAGCACCAGGTAAAGATAAAATACAGAGTCGACGGCATGCTTATAGAAAAGGCCCCATCATCCAAGCGCCTGCAGGCGGCGATAATTTCGCGAATCAAGATCATGGCGGACATGAATATCGCGGAGCGCTTTGTGCCGCAGGACGGCCACATCGAATTTACCGGTAAAAAGGGCAGGGTCGATATTCGTGTCTCCACCGTACCGACGGTATTCGGCGAATCAGTTGAACTGAGACTTTTAGACAGGTCGGTATCATTGATAGGGCTTGAAGAGCTGGGGATGAACACACAATCTCTGGAAGGCTTCGATCAATGTCTGCGTAAAACCCACGGCATTGTGCTTGTTACCGGGCCGACCGGGTGCGGAAAGACAACGACCCTTTACGCGGCATTAAAAAAGATATATTCACCGGCTGTGAAGATGATAACGATAGAAGACCCGGTTGAATATCAGCTTGAAGGTATTAACCAGATGCCGGTGAATCCTAAAAGAGGGCTGACGTTTGCCACGGGCCTGCGTCACATTCTCCGTCAGGACCCGGATATTATAATGGTAGGAGAGATCCGGGACAGAGAAACCGCCAATATTTCAATCCGTGCAGCGTTGACCGGACATCTTGTTTTCTCGACACTTCACACCAACGACGCGCCCGGGGCGGTTACAAGATTGATTGATATGGGTGTTGAGCCATTCCTGTTAGCCAGCTCCTTAGAGGCAGTGTTGGCCCAAAGGCTGGTTCGTACGATATGTTCGAACTGCAAAAAGCCTTACAAGCCGGACGAAACCCTCATAAGGAGCTTGAACGGCTCGGTGGCCATCAACCCTGATACGCAGTTTTACCACGGAACAGGTTGTAATGACTGTATACAAACCGGAATGAAGGGAAGAACGGGTATATTTGAGATGCTCAGGATAACACATACCATGCGTGACTTAATAGCTGCAAGGCCAACGACGGAACAAATTATAAAGGCGGCGCCGGCAGACCATATAAGTATGGAACACGACGGTTTCGCCAAGGTGTTGAAGGGTATCACGACTCCCGAAGAGGTCATGAGAGTCGCCAAGAGCATCGGTGAAGAAGAATAAAACGTATCTGGCCGGACACAATACGAAGTCCGAACTATGAGAGGCTAAATCGTGGGTCAGTATTCTTATAAGGCAGTTGAACAAGGCGGCGTGAACGTCACGGGAATTATTGAAGCGGCAGACCGCAGAAGTGCCGTAGCCGCCCTTGCTGACAAAGGTCAGTTCGTTGTAGAGCTGGCTCAGGAAGCTCAAGCAACGAGCATCAACGGTGAAAAGAAGGCAGAGTTCGACCTGAGCAAGCTGTTGAATTTTGGCTCTCGAAAGGTCACCCACAAAGATGTCTTAGCTATTACCAGCCAGTTGAGCACAGCCCTGCGAGCGGGACTCCCCCTGCTTAACGCCCTTGAAATCATTCGCGACCAACAGCACAAACCGTCAACAAAGAACATGTTGAATGAGCTTGTCAAGTCTGTAAGCTCCGGCCAATCACTGTCAGAGGCCATGGCCAGACATGAGAAAACTTTCAACGCGTTATGTCTTTCCATGGTAAGAGTTGGGGAGACAGGAGGGATGCTCGACGAGACGACGGCCCAGCTGGCAACAATGCTGAGCAGAGAAGGGAAAATAAAATCCAATATGAAAAATGCCTCAGCTTATCCTATCTTCGTTTTGTGCATCGGGCTTGTCTCGGCGGTTATCGTAATAACCGGGGTTTTGCCGAGAATATTAGGGATGATAGGTGACGCGATTGCTGTACTACCCCTGCCTACAAGGATACTGTTGGGATTGAGCGATTTGATAAAAAACTTATTTACGACGGCATACGGCTGGGCTATTGTAGCTGTAACTATCGCAGGACTGCATTTGCTGCGAAAATGGATCAAATCGGATGGCAAAATCAAATGGGACTCTTTTAAGCTCAAAATTCCCATTTTGGGTTCGGTCCTGCGAACAATAGCGGTGGGCAGGTTTGCAAGGACTCTTGGTGCACTAACCAAAGGAGGCGTCACAATTTTGGAGGCCCTTAGTGTTGTTCGTGACACCCTTGGCAATGAATTATTGGGCAGAGAAATTGATTCTGTAGCTGAAGAGGTCAAGCGTGGCGAGTCACTGGCCGGGCCTTTAGGCAGCTCGGGATACTTCCCGCCTTTACTTGTGCAAATCGTCTCTATCGGCGAGCAGACAGGAAAGCTGGATGAATTGCTGCTCAATGCCGCTGACACTTTCGATGATGAAGCGGACGCGGCGATAAACAGGTTTATGGCCATCTTCCCTGCGATTTTGATACTCCTGCTGGCTTTAGTAGTAGGTTTTATAATAGCGGCGACCCTGCTGCCGATAGTTGTAATGCAATTTGGTGCAGGAGCGATTTGAGTTTTGTTTTCTTCTAAATAGGAAAGGTATCCAAATGAGACGGAACAGAAGGAAAGATAAGGCGTTCACTCTTGTCGAGTTGCTTGTGGTCATAGTTCTGTTGGCACTCATTGCATCGGTATATGTACCCAAGATGTTCAAGGGTATGGGCGCGCAGAAAGCAAAGATGGCAAAGACCAAGATGGCAAATATCGAAAGCGCAATTTTACAGTTCCAGCTTGATTGTGGGCGATTTCCGGATGACTCGTTGGGACTTGATGAACTGCGAACTTCACCAGCAGACCTTGAGGAAAAGTGGAAAGGACCTTATCTTAAGCAAAGTCAGCTGCTTGACCCGTGGGAGTATCCATATATCTACGTTGAAGAAGGTCAAATTAATCCGGGCAGCTTCGATTTGATAAGCTACGGAGCCGACGGCGAAGAAGGCGGCGAAGGTGACAATGCAGACATATATAACGAATAAAGTAGTTTTGAGTTTTTGAATTACGTCTATGAACAAGCGAAAACAAAATACAAAAGCTGGTTTTACCATTATCGAGGTGCTTGTGGTAATAACCATTATCGCGCTTATCGCCGGCGTCGGCGGCGGGTTTTACATAGGGACATACAAGAGGATGCTGGTTGAAAAAGCAGCACGGGACTTTTTTCTTGCAGCCAAATACGCAAGAATAATGGCTATTGAGCGACAAAAACCCTACAGGATAGAAATGGATGTCACCAACGGCGGTTTTTTCCTGACTACCGACCAATTGAATGAAGAGACCGAACAGACAGAGCAAACGATAGTGCGGGACTTGTACTCAAAGCCGGTGGAATTTGACGATGCCGTCAAATTCGAGAACATTCAAATAACACCTATTGGTTCGGAACCATCTGATGAACAGACAGCAATAGTTTTTTTGCCGAACGGCACCGCACAGTCGGCGATAATACAAATTGGCGACGGCGAAAATCATTACATGGTAAATATCTACGCTGCGACCGGCAAGGCGGCGGTACAACGTGGCACAGCCCAGGAAATTAAAATCACCACTGTCGATTTGGACCAGGAATGAAAATACGGACAAAAAGAAACAAAAGAGGCTTTACTCTGGTTGAGACAGTAACCGCAAGTACTATCCTTTGCGGAGCTGTTCTTACACTCGTAGCAATCACCACGCGGTCTCTAACCGGCACAAGACTTAACAGGCAATACGAGATAGCGGCTTCAATAATAGAGCGGCAGCTTAGTTTGCTTGACTATGTCGGCATCGATGAATTCATCGAATTAGGACGCGCAGACGGCGTGGTTGAAGATTTCGAGCCGGGATATCACTGGGAAGTTTTTACCGAATACCAAGGTATAGACAGTCTTTATCTGGTGACAATAACTGTTACATGGATCGAACGGAACCGACCTTATAGCGTCTCTGTGCAAACAAGGCTCAATGGTATGAGCACGTATGTTGAAGCCGAAACAGGGACAGAGCAAGAGTAATTAAATGAAGATTTATTTGAGAAAGACCGGATTTACATTGGTGGAAGCGCTGGTTGCCTCGACTATAGGGTCCTTCATTGCGCTGGTGGCTGTCGGCACACTGCGGACCATTACAGTCAGCGCCGAAAGAGTAAATAGTAATATCGAAGCCGCTTCCGAGGTAAGGTTTGCTTCGAACATGATCTCCAGGGACCTCGTGAATCTGTATCGCGAACAGAATGTCAGAAATATGAAATTAGTCGGAATGGCTGACGACTCAAATCCGGGCAGTAGTTTTTTGACTTTCTATACTGTCAGCAGGACAAAGGCCAGAACCGACCAGCCGGAAGCGGATGTATATGAAGTGGAATATTTCCTGAAAAAAAATGAAGAAGAGTCAGACCTGTATCGGCGATTGTGGCCGAATCCAGATCCCAACGATGAAAACCCGGGCGGAATCTTGAGTATTATTGCGGAGGACATTGAATTTTTCCAGGTCAGGTTCTTCGATGGAGAGGAATGGTCCGAAGAATGGCCGGAGGAAATGGAAGTTGTTCCTCAGCTGATAGAAGTAAATATCGTGGGGAAACAGCAAAAATGGGGAAGCCCGGCTATGGACTCTATTATGGTGAATTTGGTCAGGTCCACTGGCGCAACGCCTGAAACTGCCGAAAGTGGTGAGCAAAGCTCCGGTCAACAAGATAACAGCGGCGCGCAAGGGAGTAATCAACCTTAGATAAGCATGTAACATGGAAAAGGAAAGTTGCAAAACAAAAAAATGAAGGTTTTGCTAAAAAAAATGACTGGTAATCGTGACAAAAAGGGGCTTGTTCTTGTAGCAGTGCTGTGGATAGTGGCGATACTTACCATAATCGCAACATCCGTAGGCCAAAACAGCCGACTCGACACGAAGGTCAGCACTATGAGGATGGAAGAGCTTCGGTGCAGGTGGGCCTGCCGGGCGGGAATAGAGACCGCCATCGGCGTACTGAACGAGGACCTGAGAGAAAGTGACAACCTGACCGAGCTTTGGAGTGATAATGACGAAGATTTTAATGATGTAATTCTTGAGAGGTGCTGGTTTTCGGTCAAGGTTATTGATGAGTCGAGCAAATTAAACATAAACACTGTAACAAAGCAGCAGCTCCTGCAATTGCCTTATATGGAAGAGGACATAGCCGATGCGATTATAGACTGGCGGGATGGAGATGATACTCCAAACGCGGAGGGCGTTGAAGGCGGGTATTATGAAAATCTGCCGATTGGATATACAATCCGCAACGGTCCTTTCAAGACGATACGTGAGCTGCTGCTGGTTAAAGGCGTTACTGAAGAGCTGTTCTATGGAGAGGACACAAACTTCAACGGCCTGCTGGACTACAATGAGAAAGACGGTGACGAAAGTCCACCCAACGATGACAAAGACGATGTTCTGGATGTGGGGTGGATTGCCTATCTGACCTGCTATTCGTATGACCGGAACGTAGATGCTGAGGGCAATCAAAAGGTCAATATCAACCAAGCCAATGAAAGTCAATTGCAAAGCTCTTTAGGGATAAGCAGACCTCAAGCCCAGTGGATTATCCAGAGACGCCAGAATAACAATTTCACCAGCATCGCTGACCTGATAAATAACAGCAGCTCGCAACAAAGCTCGCAACAAAGCTCGCAACAAAGTTCGCAACAAAGCTCGCAACAAAGTTCGCAACAAAGCTCGCAACAAAGTTCGCAACAAAGTTCGCAACAAAGCTCGCAACAAAACTCACAACAGAGTTCCCAGCAGAATCCACAACAGAATTCGCAACAGAGTTCGCAAAGGGGTTCACAAAGTGGTTCGAGCCAGACTGAACCTGTGAATTTACAAACGTTCTATGAGATTGCAGACAAAATAACAGTAGACAGCGGCAACCAGATTGCCGGAAAAGTCAACATTAACACAGCACCGAAAGGAGTTTTGTTGGCATTGCTGGGAGATAGCGAGGCTAATATGGAGATTGCGGAGAATATAGTTGCCTATAGGGAGGGCTTGACAGAAGGAATGCAAAGTATCGCAGAATTGATGAGCTCAGGATTGGTGAATCAGAATACTTTTGCACAAATTGCAAATAATATTACCACCCGTTCAAACGTTTTCACTATTCGCTGTTCCGCAACGGCCGACAGAGGAGGAGTCAGCGGAACAACACTGCAGACAGAAGTGGTCGTAGACAGGAGCGAGTCACCATATACGACGCTTTACTGGTATCAGGGAGCAAGTAATTTATGAGCAATAATATGACTGATATAGGAACCCGGCGGTCCGCGATTGCGATAGCCAAAGACGGCAGCAAGCTTAAGGCTGTGAAGCTTCGTAAGCAGGGTGCTCTTTTTGAAGTTCTATGGGCAAAGAGCAGTGAAGCCGGTGATCTGGACTGGAAAGCATTCGAACTCGAGTGCGGTCTGGCCGCTGAGTCGACAGAACAAGAAAAGAGCAGCGACGGCAAGATGGTAGTCGCCGGATTTGACTCAGCAGGTGTGGTTTTTTACCGCGTTGATTTACCCACGGTGTCAGAAGAAGAAATCGCGGCGATGGTTAAATTGCAGGCTGAAGCTCGGCTGCCGCTGCCGGCCGAACAGATGCAGCTGGCCTGGAGGGCCGACCAGGCACAGAATGGAAAAGTGCCTGTCACTATAGCGGCGGCGAGAAAAGAACGGCTGCTGAAATTCGTGGAAAACGTAAGCGGTTTCGGCCCTGAAAAAATACTATTAGACTGTGAAGCGATAGTGAAAACATGGAGAACGTTCTTTTCCGGCGACGGCTGGAATGCTGTCGTTGTGAGTATGACGGAACGAAACACACAGGTATGTCTGGCTCAAAACGGACAATTGAGCAATGCTGTGGTTTTGGATACGGGAACGGAGGACCTTTCCGAAACGACCCGGGACCTGCTGGTACCAGGAGCCGGCGTGCTAACGGACCAGACTGAAACTATTGAGAGGTTTGTCCAGGACATAAGGAGCGTATTGGAATTGTTTGGTTATGCCGGGCAGGCGGGATTGCCCGTATTTGTGCTCTCCGACGACAGCGCTGCGCACGAAGTCGTAGTATCTTCTCTTAAGTCTGCGGGATTGAATGTCAGAGCGGCTTTCCCACAGATTGAAAAATTAGATGCCCGGACAAGGCTCCGTCCCGCCGATATTTACGAATATCGTGTGCCGATAGGTCTTGCACTTACGGCGATTGACGGCGACACCGACGGGCTTAATATTTTCGAGCAATTGTACTGTTCACCAAGTGAGGCAAAAAGCAGACGGCGGGTGAGCTCGACAAAGGCTGCTCTTGCAGTTGCCGCGGTTATGCTTATCCTGCTGGTTATCGTTTCTTATGCCGTGGATGTCGTAAGCCCCCGCGCCATCGAAAAGCGTTTGAACGGCACAGGAGTCGGTTCTGTTGTCCAGCAGCTCAACGATCGACAAAAGTTAATCAAATCGGTTGCGTCACAAAGGCCCGACCTGCTCGAACTCTTAAATCAAATACATACAAGTTCCCTTTTTAGCACCAAGCTGGATTTCCAAAGTGATTTAGATAAGGGTATCATCTCCGAGGAACTGCTGCAAAAGTTTGAAGAAAACAAAACTCCACTTTCGCAACGCGCCACCGTATCGACTGAACAAGCAGGTACAAGATGGTTAATAACCAATCGGCCGAAGAAATACTCCATCAGGAAAGAAGGAAGCATACTCAACATTTATGATACAACCGCCAACGCAGGAATAACGCTGGACAAACTGGATTTTAAGCAAGGTCGGCCGGTAAGTATAACCGCACAGACAAAAGACGCGGAGCAAATGTACGAATTCCAAAAAAGCCTGATGGCCATAAAGGGAATCACGGAAGTAAAGATACAAAATCCGGATATAGACAACAAAACCAAGAAGCTCAAATTCACCATGACTTTTCATTACAAGAATTTTACTAAAAAGAGGACACTCAAATGAGGAGACTAAATCAGAAAGAGAAACGGACGCTGAAATTCGGCGCTGTATGTGCAGCGGCCATCGTGGTGTTAACCTTTGCAACCCAGTGGTTTGGGCATTGGAGACAGGTCAGAGGTTCGCTTGCAGGTATAAAAAATAAATTAGAAAATATCGATGTCAGCGACACTCAGCGAGCCGGCATAATGTCAATTGTGCCCGTGTTTGAGATGCCGAAAAAGGAAGAGACCCAAAAGTTTCTATTCAGAGATAAGTTTAACGAGCAATTAAAGAAGGCGGGAATAAGAAGTGAACCTCTCCAGATTCTTCCTGCTACAAAGTCACCGGTGGCCGGGTATAAGTTACTGCGATTGAAGTGCAGCGCCAAATGCAGGTTCGGACAGGCCCTCGACCTGCTTGCCAACCTGAAGGAAAATCCCTATCTGGTAGGGATAGAAGAGTTCAAAATAGAATGCGACCAAAAGAAACGGCAGGACATCAAGCTGGATATAACGGTATCAACATTTGTTCTATAAGAAAGGACGGCTTATGAAACTTGATTACTTGAAAAACAATCATTCAAAAAACAACAAGGACATTTTCTCGGTTGGATTGCTTGGGATTTCGGCGTTTATGGGTGTCCTGATTTTGATTAAGGTGACAGGCTTTTTCGCCGCCCCGGCCAGGGCGGAAGATTCAGTCAAAAGGGCCGTTGCGCTAAGTAAGCCGGACCCCAACGATATGGAGAAATATTTTGCCAAATCCAGAGCGATTGCGGATGAGCTAAAGAAGAATAATTTGTTTGCTCCGCCTATTCCTAAGACGCACCCTGTAAACAAGGACCAGGTACTGGGCATATTAGGTAACGAGGCGCTGATAAACGGCAGATGGTATAAATCCGGCGATAATGTGGGAGACGCAAAAATCGTGGCAATCACGCCCATTGACGTAACGATAGAATGGGACGGCAGTGAACAAGTCTTCGTCCCGATTGACGCAAAGGGTGATTCACCTTCCGGCTCACGAAGGCCCGGAGGCCCGGATAGACCACAAGCAGCTAAAGAAGGTGAGCAAGGATCCCCTGAGATGGTTCAAGTTCAACAAGAGGGAGGGGGCGGTGAAGGAATGGGCAGGTTTGAAGGAGGCGATATGGAGAGAATGAGAGCTATGAGGGAGAGATTCGAAAATATGTCTCCGGAAGAAAGGAGACAAGCCATAGCCGAAATGCGTGAAAGATTTGGCGGCCGGGGTGGACCTGGTGGCGGCCGGGGACCACGAGGCGAAGGGGGACCGGGCGGCAGACGAGGTGGACGCGGCGGACAGTAACAGGATAATTCGAGTGCGATAAAAATTATGAAACAGTCAAGCACAATAATATCAGTAATAGTCGCGGTTATGGGGCTTCTTGCCGCTTTTGCAATCGGTCTGTATATCAAAGAAGTCAGGTGTAAATACAAGGCCGCTGAATCAAAAGCGGCCGCTGACCAACAGATAAAACAGGCCGAGATACCAACCAGACCTCCTCGTGAAAGGCAGCGGAGCCCACGCAATGTTTCTGCTGAGCAACAAGCCCAACTAACAGAGCAAATAGACGATATTAGTCAGCGATGGGCGACTATGTCTGAGCCGGAGAGGAAAGCATTTAGGGCCAAAATGGCAGAAATACTTCAAGCCGGCCAGGCGGAAGGAAACAGAACATTTGAGACTTCCCCTCCTGAAGGAAGGGACAGATTTGCAGAAGAATTTATGGAGACAAAGAATAGATGGGAGGGTATGTCAGAGGAAGAAAAACAAAAGTTTAGGGAGAAAATTCGTGTAAGCTCTAACGCCGTAAGGCAAGGAAATGATTAAAGAGAGGTGAGTAAATTGAAACGAACAAGATTAACATTATCGGTAACAGTTGTTGTCGTGGCCATTGTTGTTTTTGGAGTTGGCTCTTACATCTTAAAGGTCAATCCCGCAGCGGCCGTTGAATCCCAGGCTAACTCTGAGCCAAACAAACCCGGTGAGGTCAAAAAACCGGCTGAACCAAAAGCGCCTGAAAAAGCCACAGAGGCCGAAAAGCCGGCTGAACCAAAAGCGCCTGAAAAAGACACAGAGGCCAAAAAACCTGCTGACTCGAATCAACCTGAAAGAGAACAGCCCCAGAGAGGACAGAGACCGGGCCGGGAAGGCGGGATGGGTGGATTTCAGTTGTCCCCTGAAGATAGAGCCGGAATGGAGGATATGAGGGCAAGATGGGAGAATGCAACTGACGAAGAAAGAGCAGAGCTCAGGACCCAAATGCAAGAAAGATTTGGCGGACGCGGACGGCGCAGCGACCGTGGACAGGGTGGCGAAAGAGGTCTCGGTGGCGAAGGAGGATTCGGCGGCCAACGAGGATTAGGTGGTGAAAGTGGATTTGGCAGCGAACGCAGACCGGGTGGTAGACGGCGACCAAGAGATCCAAACGACCCGAATGCTCCGGCCGAGCCGAACGAGCCGAGTGGACCGGTCGACCCGAACAAGATTATGGAAAATGTAAATCTTAAAGATGTGCAGATGAAGGACATTATCAAGACACTCGCCGAGTGGACCGACAAAGTGGTTATTCCGGCCGATGATGCAATGAATCAGAAAATAACCATATACTCCACGAAGAGGCTGCCGAGGACGCAGGCTATTGTGATGATTTACACAGCCTTGCGTGCAAAAGGAATTGTTGTCGAAGAAACCGACGGCGTGATTCAACTAAAATCTATTAAAGATGCAAAACTCGGCCCGGTCCCTACCGTACAGGCTGATTATGCTCTCGCAATGATTGAAAATAAAAAGCAGGTGGTCCAGAAATTCTTTCAGCTTGATAATTACGGCCCTGCTCAAATGGGCCAGGTCGTTCAGCCTTTGGTTGGCGACTACGGCTATGTCAGCGCTGATGAAACTACAGGCCAGCTATTGGTGATTGATACCGTTGAGAATCTGATGCGCATTGAGCGGATTATCGACCAGTTTGACGTGCCCGAAGCACAGCCGACCGTGACCAAGATCATCCCCGTTGAATTTGGTGATCCTTCCGAGATTGTTCAGATGTTGAAAATCCTGTTAGGTGAGTCCGAGGGATACAGCACTATGCGCGCTAATCGCTTTAGGGGTGAAAGGGACCGCGGCGGCGGCGGCAGCAGCAGCAGTTCCTCATCCTCGTCAAGACCAAGAACTCCCAGTCAAAGTGGATCATCCAGCGATTCCAAGGGAACGGCAACCTCGGTTGTGATTGGGTCGACAAGGGGGCCGGTCGTGCTTATCCCCGAGACAAGGCGCAAGTGGATAATTGCCAAGGCCTCGGCCGAAGACATGAAACAAATCGAAGAGTGGATAAAAAAACTTGACATGAAAGATCCAGTTGCATCGGATTATGAGGTAGTTCAACTCAGGTATGCCAATCCCATTGATATAGAGGACAGCGTTGAACGTGGGTTCAGGGACATGCCGGGGATGGAATTTTTGCCGAGCGTTCTTGTTGAGTCTGTGGATGAGACAAAACAGGTTGTGATCTTCGGTAGGAAGGACCTGCGCGACATGGTGAAGAAAATGATTGCGGAAATAGATGTTCCTCCCGGACTGTACGAGACAGGGCATTTCAAACTAAGATATGCCGACCCCGACCAAATCAAGGCAAATATAGACGCGCTGTACGAAGAAGGCATGCAAAGCAGCAGCAGAAGCTACGGCTACGGCGGCTATGGCGGCTACAATCCCTATTCTCGTTCGCGGAGCAGTTCATCAACCTCTCCTGAGAAGGTCAGGGTAATCTCATACGTTTCACTCAAGCAGGTAACGGTGATTGCATCACCTGAAAACCTACAAAAAATCGCAAAGCAGATAGAAGAATGGGACGCTCCCCTGGATGTAAATTCAGTCAAGCCGAGAATAATTGAGCTGCATAATACAGACCCCGTTCAGATGGCCGATCTGCTTGCGACACTTTTCAGCGAGACCTCTTCAAGCGGAAGTAGCAGAAGAGGATTTAATATTTTTGATCTTATGTACGGCCAAACAGAGGACAAGCAAAAAATTGTCGGGCCACTCTACGGCCAATTGACCTTTGAGTCTGTTCCGGGGACAAAGAAGATAATTGTGATAAGCAAGATTGCCGAGGCATACGATGTCGTTGAGCAATTGATCCGAGAGCTTGACAAAGCGGAGATGGGTGAAATTCCCAAAGTGGTAACCCTCAAGTACGCACAGCCGGAAGACCTCTCTGAGCGTCTAAATGCCATGTTCAACGAGGCGGGCACTACAGCAACAATTCAGCGTACCGACCAGGGATTGTCCGCTTACTCGATGGAAGCAGACAGTGGAACCAGCAGCTCCGGCCAAAGCGGCCAGAATACTACTACCAGCCAGGGCGAATATCGACCCTGGTGGACCACAGGACGCCAAAGTATCGATGAGGAGCCGATTAGCAATGTCATAGGAAGGATTCGTTTTGTTCCCGATCCTCGTACTAAATCCATCCTAATTCTTGCTCCGCCGGAGTTTATGGATAACATAGTGAAACTGATTGAAGACCTTGACATACCCGGCAAGCAGGTAATGATAAAGGCGGTCATTATGCAAATCGACCACAGTAATGTAACTTCCCTCGGCCTGCAGCTAAAAACGGGCTCATTTGACCAGAGTGAAAACGCAATTACTATCGAGAACAGCCTTCGGTATCTTGAAGAGCACGGC
>Ga0224495_10002132_pt1 | contig 13210 bp, 8 predicted proteins | sample SF_Jul11_sed_USG_FD_168128 | JGI IMG/M metagenome (GOLD analysis project Ga0224495, IMG submission 168128) | Sediment microbial communities from San Francisco Bay, California, United States - SF_Jul11_sed_USGS_4_1 | ecosystem: Environmental > Aquatic > Marine > Sediment | place: USA: California... | reverse complement strand
TACAACATGGCCCTCAAGAACACTGGGTTTGACCAGAAATAGATTTGGTGATTCGTCGTATATCTTCCCTGAATGGTTGTTGGATTGATAGTACGTTGAAAACAAATTCAGCACCAAAGTGCCATTTTTTTCAACATCACAATACTCGGGATTCATGGCAATATCCTTCTCGCCTTCAGTCATACCCTGCTCTCCTTTGATACTTGGAAGTGACCGTAATTCGGACCCACTAATGGAACCGCATTCTCATATTCCTGTGCTAGACTTGCGCAGGCATCTTGATGAAAACGCATGTTTCAATTCTACTACCGAATACGCTATATAGACTATCCTTATCGAAGTAATTGAAAGTGCCGGAGTGCATAACCATGAAAAACTTCTTGCTGGTCTTATTGTCTTTGTATTGCATCAACGTCCATGCCGGAATCAACAAATGGGTGGACGAACAAGGCCGGGTTCATTACTCGGATCAGCCGCCTCCTTCCGTCGTGAAATCGAAGAAACTGGGTTCAACAGCCAAGGAAAATAACCCTTCAGAAACAGGAGACACGACAGAGCCGGGCAATGCTGCAGAATCAGGCAATTCCGACGAGCCAAAAACCATTGCAGAGCGTGAAGCAGATTTAAGAAAGAAGCAAAAGGCTGACAAGGAAGCAGCCGAAAAGGCCGCCAAGGAGAAGGCCAGCAAAGAGGCCAATAAGGACAGTTGCGACCGCGCGCAACTTAACCTGAAAGCCTTGCAGGGAGAAATGCGCATCATGGATCTCAATGCGCAAGGCGAGCAAGTCTATCTTGATGACGAACAACGCAAGCAACGTATCGCGAAAGTCCAGGAGGAAATCAGCAAAAACTGCAAATAGCGACCGGTAAACCAACTCCGGCGAATGGCTTGATTCAGGATTTTCGGCTCCTAAGCTACCATCGGCTCGTCGCGCATCCGCAGCGCTTCCTCGATGTCGACCGCGACCACTTTCGAGACGCCCTTTTCCTGCATCGTCACACCAACCAGTTGCTGTGCAAGTTCCATCGTGATCTTGTTGTGGCTGATGAACACGAACTGGGTATTTTGCGCCATTCTCGTGATCAGCGCGCACAGCCGTTCGGTATTGGTATCGTCCAGCGGCGCATCAACCTCGTCGAGCAGACAGAATGGCGCGGGATTGAGCTTGAACAGCGAAAACACCAGCGCGATCGCAGTCAGCGCCTTTTCTCCGCCTGACAGCAGGTGTATCGAGCTGTTCTTCTTGCCAGGAGGTTGTGCCATCACTTGAACGCCGCTGTCCAGTATCTCCTCGCCGGTCAGCACCAGGCGCGCCTCGCCGCCGGCAAACAATATCGGGAACATCTCCGCCAGATGCTGGTTGACCCGGTTATAGGTATCCATCAGAAGCTCGCGTGACTCCTTGTCGATGCGGCGGATCGCATCCTCCAGCGTCGCCATCGCCTCGTTCAGATCCTTGGCCTGGGCATCCAGATAAGCTTTGCGTTCGGTCGCGGTCTGCAATTCCTCGAGTGCGGCAAGATTCACCGCACCCAGCGCTTCGATGTCTGCATTCAGACTGTTCAGCTCGCTCTGCAGGGCATTCGGCTTTTTGCTGCCGCTTTCCAGCAGCGGCAACAATTCCTGCTCTTCCACTCCCTGCAACTGTTCCGCCCATTGCTCGGCATGCAGGCGCGACTCCTGTTCCTTGAGCGTCAACTCGTTGAGCTTGTCGCGCAGCGGACCCAGCTTGTGTTCGCAGGCAAGGCGATCCTGTTCGGCTTGCTGCAGGGCAACCGTGGCGTTTTCCAGAACATTGCGGGCGGAAGCAAGTTCCTGCTCGCAGGACTGGCGCACCTGCAATGCCGACTGAAGTTCCTGTTTGGCGGTTTCGTCCTCGCTGCCAGACAGATCTGCGCGCAACTGAACCAGGTTCTGCTCAAATTGAGTCAAAGCCTCGGAGAGTTGCTGAATATTGTGCTGCAGGTCGGCGATCTTTTCGGTGCAGGTCTTGGCAAAGAAGTGCGCCTCCTGCAGTGCATGTTGTGCCTGCTGCGCTCGGCTGCGCTGCTCTCGCAGCGCGGCATCCTGTGTATCCGCATGACGCTGCGCCTCATCCACCTGCGCATGGAAAGCGGAGCTCTGTTCGCGCAATATCGCCATCTTTTCATCTACGGCGGTCAGCTGGCGTTGTTCGCTTTCGAAATGCTCGGCCACTTCCTCCATCTCGTGATCGATCTGTTTGGTGCGCTCCGCGCTGCGTTCATGAGCCTGGGTGAGCTTGAGTATGTTCATCTGCACACCGTGCAAACGCTGTTGCAAGTCGTTGCCGGTATTGCGCAGCGGAGCGATCTGCGCTTCGATCGCCTGATAGTGCTCCTCTGCCTGTACGACCTGCTGCCTGGAATATTCCGCATTGCGGTTCTGCTCGGCCAATTCCTGCTCCAGCGTCTCGATCTCGCGCTGCCTCGCCAGCACGCCGTGCAATTGGCTGTCCGGCGCATGGAACAGCACGCTGTGCGCGCCGACCAGGTGTCCCTGAGGGGTGACGAACCATCCTCCCACCGGCAATTGCCCGCGCTGCGCATAACCCTGTGCGAGATCCGCAACGGCATAGATATCCTTCAGCCAATCCTGCATCACCGGCAACACCTGCATGTCCTGGCACTGTACATAGCTTAGCAACCGTTTCAGTTCTGTTGTGCCGCCGGAATCACCCTGCCCGCCTGTCGTCTTTGCGAACAGAGCGAGCTTGGCCGGAGGCCCATCGTTCCAGGCAGAGGCATCACCGAGCGCAGGGACAGCAAGCGCATTCAGCCGTTCGCGCAACACTGCTTCCAGCGCGTCTTCCCAACCGCCCTCGATACGGATGGATTGCCAAAGATGCGGCATCTTGTCCAGTTGGTGCTGTTGCAGCCATGCATTCAGATTCTTGTCGCTGTCGATCTGCTGCTGCAATTGCTGCAACGCATGCAAGCGCGCCTCAGTCTGAGCCAGCATGCGCTCCTGTTGTTGCAGTGAATCACGCTGGTTCTGCCGCTGGATGTCGGCATTGGGCAACTGCTCCTGCAAGCTGGCCAGCTTGCGCACCTGCTCGGCGCGCGCTGCTTCCAGCTCGCCCAGCAGCCGCTGTTCCTGCTGCAACGCGCCGGTATCGGAACCGGGCAAATTGTCCTTTTCCAGCAGCAGGCGCGAACGGCGCGACTCCAGCTGCTGGATGTTGCGTTGCAGGTTGGTGCGTTGCGTGTCGGCAAGCTGCAACTGCTGTTCCTGAATCAGCTGCTCGCGCTGCAACTCGTTGTGGCGTTCCTGTGCGATGCGCGCCGCCTCTTCCGCCTGCGGCAGATTCTTACCTTCCGCCTGCGCATGCTGCTCGGCATCGGCGACTTTGACCCCGGCACCTTCCTGCTGGCGTTGCCAGTGCTCCAACAGGGAATGCACACCCTGGCGTTGATGGAGTTGCTGCTCAACCTGCCGTTCGGTGTTGGCGATCTGCTGGGTCAGCCTGTGGCGCTGCTCCGCGACATGCTTGATATGCTGCTCGATCCGCGCAATCTCGGCATTTGCGCTGTACAGATCTCCCTGCTTCGCATGCAGCGCATCGGAAAGCTTGTAGTGCTCGCTGCGGGTGATTTCCAGTTGGCTTTCTATATCACGCAGCCTAGCGGTTTCCGCGTCCAGCTCGACGCGGGTCTTGTCGATGGCATTTGCGAATCTTGTGCGCTGTGCTTCCGCCTCCTGCTTTTTTACCAGCCAGAACAAATGCTGTGTGGTGTCGCGCTGCTTTTCCAGGGCGCGATATTGTTTCGCAATCTCAGCCTGGGCACCCAGATGCTCAAGTTGCTTTTCCAGCTCCTGCAGGATATCGCTGACGCGCAGCAGATTGTCGCGAGTATCGCCCAGGCGCAATTCGGTCTCGCGGCGGCGTTCGCGGTATTTTGAAACACCCGCGGCTTCCTCAAGAAAGATACGCAACTCTTCCGGCTTGGCCTCTATGATGCGAGAGATCATGCCCTGCTCGATAATCGCATAGGCGCGCGCCCCCAGGCCTGTGCCGAGAAAGATATCCGTGACATCCTTGCGCCGCACATGCTGGTTGTTGATGTAATAACTGGAATCGCCGTCGCGCTGCAATATGCGTTTTATGGAGATTTCAGCATAGCTGGACCATTGTCCGGCAGCCTTTCCCAGGGAATTGTCGAAGATCAGTTCGACGCTGGCGCGGGATACCGGCTTGCGCTTGCTGGAACCGTTGAAAATGACATCCTGCATCGTCTCGCCGCGCAGCGCTGAGGCTTTCGACTCGCCCAGCACCCAGCGTAGCGCGTCGATGACATTCGATTTACCGCATCCGTTCGGTCCGACCACACCGACTATCTGACCGGGGAACGCGATATGGGTAGGGTCGACGAAGGATTTGAAGCCGGCCAGTTTGATTTGGGAAAGACGCAAGGATACCTCTGTAAATCCATTTTTCGGGCGTATCGCTTGGTTGAGCAGCGAAACGATATAATCCCGGCATTCTAACCGAACCTTGCGGCCATACCAAATGACTACCCAACCTAGCAAGACACTGGAGACCTTCCCCAACCCGAAGCCGCAGCGCGACTACCATATTCGCATGGAAATCCCTGAATTCACCTGTTTATGCCCAAAAACCGGCCAACCCGATTTCGCCACGCTGATACTGGATTACATTGCCGACGAACAGTGTGTCGAACTGAAGAGCCTCAAGCTGTATATCTGGTCTTTCCGCAACGAAGGCCATTTTCACGAGGACGTCACCAACCGCATCCTGGATGACCTGGTCGCCGCCACCAGTCCGCGCTTCATGCGCCTCACCGCCAAGTTTTACGTGCGCGGCGGCATTTTCACCAACGTGGTCGCGGAGCACCGCAAACCCGGCTGGCAACCCGCGGCACGCATAGAATTAGGCCAACTCGACACGCAACAGAGCACCCGGGGCTGACGTCGCTCATATGATGTTTCTGGGTCTGGATTTCGGCACCTCAGGCGCACGCGCCAGCGTCATTGACCAGGACAAGGCCATCGTCTGGGAACAGCACGTCGACTACCCCGACGCAGCTTCTCAAAACCCGCTGGATTGGCGCAGCGCATTGCACACATTGCTGCATGCCCTACCGGAGAATATCGCCGCCGATTTGCACGGCATCGCGATAGACGGAACATCGGGCACGGTGATGCTGTGCAATGCCGAACTGGAGCCGCTCCACCCCGCCCTGCTCTACAACGACGACCGTGCAAGCCCGCTAGTCGAGCGACTCGGCGCGATTGCCCCAAAAGCGCACATTGCCAGCAATCCCACTTCGGGACTCGCAAAATTTCTCTGGCTGACGCAACACTGCGACTTGACACGAGCCGCCTATTTTCTGCACCAGGCAGATTGGCTGACCGCGCTGCTCAGCGGGCAACCCGGCATCAGCGACTATCACAATGCGTTGAAGACCGGGTACGACGTCGAATTGCTGCGCTGGCCCGATTGGGTGACAACGCTGCCGCACTCGCATCTGCTGCCCAGCGTGCTTGTCCCCGGTGCCTGCATCGGCAACATCCATCCGGAGATCGCCGCTCATTTCGGCATACATCCGCAATGTGCCATATACGCCGGCACCACCGACAGCAATGCTGCCTTCATCGCATCCGGTGCAACCGAAACAGGCACCGGCTTGACTTCTCTCGGCACTACGCTGGTGCTCAAGCAGCTTTCGAAACAGCGCATCGACGCGCCCGAATATGGCATTTACAGCCATCGCTATGGCAAATTGTGGCTGGTGGGCGGCGCATCGAATGCCGGAGCGGGGGTATTGCGCCGTTTTTTCAGCGATGGTCAGCTCGCCGCATTGAGTGAGCAGATCGACCCGATGCTAAACAGCCCGCTGGATTATTACCCGCTGACCAGGACAGGCGAGCGCTTCCCGGTCAATGACGCACGGCTCTCGCCGCGCCTGGAGCCGCGTCCCGACAGCAATGTGGAATTCCTGCACGGATTATTGCAGGGTCTGGCACATATCGAGGCGGCAGGCTATACCAGACTTTCAGAACTGGGTGCTCCTACGCTCCGGCGCGTCATCACCAGCGGCGGCGGCGCGAAAAGTACCGTTTGGGCCAAGCTGCGCGAAAGAATACTGGGTGTACCGGTCAGTACGGGGGTGCATGCCGAAGCGGCCTATGGCAGTGCGCTGCTTTGCACGGGCGATCATTTTGTGCCGCGCAAGATTTCCTCGAACTGACCTATCGGGATCGGCTGGCTGAACAGATAGCCCTGGAATGCATGGCAACCGTGCTTGCTGAGAAAGTTGCGCTGCGTCTTGGTCTCAACACCTTCAGCAATGACCTCCAGACCCAGCGCCTTGGACATCGCAATGATGGTTTTCACGATGGCGGCATCATTAGGGTCGGTGGCAATATCGCGCACGAAGGATTCATCGATCTTGATCTGATCCAGCGGCAGGCGCTTGAGGTACTGCAAGGAAGAATATCCGGTACCGAAGTCGTCCATCGAGAAACTCACGCCCAGCAACTTCAATTCGCGCATCTTGTTGGAGGTGTAATAAAGCAGACGCTGCAGCGTGCGTCAGCAACGGATTGAGGCTGGTCTCGCTGCCTATGGTTATGGCAAAGTCATACAGAACTGGCAGAATTTCATCACGAGACAAACTTATTCCTAATCTTGTTACCAGTAAGATGCCACGAGCGCGGCATTGTGAAACAGCGGATAACCATGCACCGTGGATCCGCCGATCTCGCCCAGTGACAATGCACCGGCGATCCGCTTGGCCTGCGTGCGCTGCACAAACTCGCGCAATTCCCTGGTTGCGGCTTCCAGCCCCATATGCATGCGCCGTCCCGCGCAGTAGAGCAGCAGCACTTCTGCACCATTCGATCCGCCATTGAGCGAATCCAATCCCCCAGTCAATACGCGCATCGTTGCCGTTGAATCTACGGCAGGCGCATCGAGCAGCGTCAACAGCGAATTTTCCGGTACCTCGCCCACGCAATGCAACGAACCATCCTCCGTCAGCATGACCGGGATACGCACTACCACATTATGATTGGCGCGCACGATGCCAAACGGAAAATGCACCGCATACTGGTAAAAATTCTCCGAGGTGATCTCTACACCATATTTGCTGCGCACCAGTTCCTGGTATACCTCGAAGGCGGGGCGCCAGTCGATCTGATTGATGCTGTTACCCTTGGTGGCAGTGGCGTACACAGTATTATCGGGAGCAAGATAGCCGTGTTCCAGGATTGCGCCGTGATGGTGTTTTAACAGCATCAGCAACACACCGTTCTGCACGATGCGCTGACTGTCAAACAAACAGGGCATAGGCTGAAAAGTCTCGCTGCCGGCATTCCCGCCCGCATAATTCACGCGGTTGGCCAAATACAGGTAGAGATTGTCGAGCAGCGTGCCAATATTGGGCACCATCGCATCGAACAACATAAGCAGGGTGATATCAGGAGTGTCGTCCAGATGCTCGCGTACCCTGTCGGCAATTTCTTTCACGGTTCTCTCCGCCCCGGCCGGGTCGGCCGGCAAATTATCGTGCAACGCAAAATAGGGCATTTCAGCGAAGCACAACAGCCATGCACCGCTGCGGCAAAATTCGCCGTCCCTGACCAGTTCCGGAAATATTCCGCCGACCAGCGGGATATTGCGACGTGCGCAAGCGGCTTGCAGCACGGCAACCTTTTCCTTCTCGGCCTCGGGCAACAGTGCGCACACACCCATTTTCGGATGTCGCGCTTGCCAGGCCGACAACACGCTCTCTATTGCCGCGTCATCCGGCTCAGGCAGGTAACGCATCATGTCTTGCTCGGCCATTTCTTTCTCCCGATACAACTGCACACGAACCTTACATGAAACTGCCCTGTTCAAGATAGTCACGCCTACACCCAGATTTTGTAACCTATTGTAGCAGCTAATTATTTACCTTGTCTGGCATCTGATCGGTTGAATGGTCGGAGTGAGCGGATCGATATTCAGTGGCACGGTCTCCTGCATTACTCTCGCTGCAGTTTTGTCTTTCTGCCACGGTGGCGATAACCCTTTATAATCCTGCCTTCGCAAAACTTATAAAGCTTCGGAGCTTCCATCATGTCGCCCAGCACTGCACCCCACAGCCTGTTCAACGCCCGCCTGCCGTTCAGCTTGCCCAATGGAAAGACCGGCACCCTGTATTCACTGCCCGCACTGGAGGCTGCCGGACTCGGCAATATCTCGCGCCTGCCTGTCTCGATCCGCATCGTGCTGGAATCGGTACTGCGCAACTGCGACGGCAAGAAAGTGACCGAACAGCATGTGCGACAGCTTGCCGGCTGGAAACCGAACGCATCGCGCACCGAGGAGATCCCGTTCGTCGTGGCGCGCATCGTGCTGCAGGATTTCACCGGCGTTCCGCTACTTGCCGATCTCGCCGCGATGCGCGACGCAGCCGCGTTGATGGGCAAGAATCCGAAACTCATCGAACCGCTGGTACCGGTGGACCTGGTGGTCGACCACTCGGTGCAGGTCGACCATTACGGCAACGACAGCGCGCTCGACCTGAACATGAAACTGGAATTCCAGCGGAACCAGGAGCGTTATCAATTCATGAAATGGGGCATGCAGGCATTCGACACTTTCAAGGTCGTACCGCCGGGTATCGGCATCGTGCACCAGGTGAACCTCGAATATCTTGCGCGCGGCGTGCACAAATCGAATGACGGCATGTACTTCCCGGACACGCTGGTAGGCACCGACAGCCATACCACGATGATCAACGGCATCGGCGTGGTCGGCTGGGGTGTCGGCGGCATCGAGGCTGAGGCGGGCATGCTCGGCCAGCCGGTGTTCCTGCTGACACCCGATGTGGTCGGCGTGAACCTGGAAGGCAAGCTGCACCCGGCTGTCACGGCCACCGACCTGGTGCTTACCGTCACCGAGATGCTGCGCAAGGCCAAGGTGGTGGGCAAGTTCGTCGAGTTCTTCGGCGCAGGCACAGCATCGCTCAACGTCACCGACCGAGCCACCATCGCCAACATGGCGCCCGAATATGGCGCCACGATGGGCTTTTTCCCGGTAGATGACAAGACGCTGGACTACTTCAAGGGCACCGGGCGCAGCGAAGACGAGATCGATGCCCTCGCTGCCTACTTCAAGGCGCAAGGCATGTTCGGCATTCCGCAAGCAGGCGACATCGACTACAGCCAGACACTGGAACTCGATCTGTCCACCGTGATGCCTTCGATCGCGGGCCCGAAACGGCCTCAGGACCGCATCAACCTCGACCGGGTCAAGGCGACGTTCACTTCGCTGTTCGCCAAACCCGTCGCGGAGAATGGCTTTGCCAGGAAACCGGAAGACCTGAACAGATCTTACAAGACGTCAGATGGCACTGCGATCCGAAACGGCGACGTGTTGATCGCCGCGATCACCTCGTGCACCAATACCTCCAACCCAGGCGTGCTGCTGGCTGCCGGCCTGCTGGCGAAAAAAGCTGTCGAGCTTGGCCTTTCCGTGAAACCCCATATCAAGACATCGCTGGCACCGGGCTCGCGCGTGGTCACCGAATACCTGACCAAGGCGGGCCTGCTGCCGTATCTCGAAAAGCTCGGCTTTTACCTTGCGGGCTACGGCTGCACCACCTGCATCGGAAATTCCGGGCCGCTCGCACAGCCGCTCGAAGAAGCGATCGTCAAGAACGACCTGGTGTGCGCGGCCGTCCTTTCGGGCAACCGCAATTTCGAGGCGCGCATCCACGCCAATATCCGCGCCAACTTTCTTGCCAGCCCGCCCCTGGTGGTGGCCTATGCCATCGCCGGCAGTATGCTGAAGGACCTGCGCACCGAGCCGCTGGGCAAATCAAGGGATGGCAAGGATGTCTATATCGGCGACGTCTGGCCGAGCGCCGAAGAAGTTCACGGACTGATGAAGCTCGCGATGGATGCGCCGACCTTCAAGCGCCTTTACGGCAACCTGGCAAGCGCGAACCCGATGTGGCAGAAGATCTCGGCACCGTCCGGCCAGGTGTATGACTGGCCGAAATCGACATACATCGCCGAGCCGCCGTTCTTCCACGATTTCTCGATGCAACCCGCCCGGGTCGGAAACGTCACCGGCGCGCGCATCCTGTGCATCTTCGGTGACTCGGTCACCACCGACCACATTTCGCCGGCCGGCGCGATCAAGCCGGCCTCTCCTGCCGGCAGCTACCTGCAGGGCCACAACGTGGCGGTAGCCGATTTCAACAGCTACGGCTCGCGGCGCGGCAACCACGAAGTGATGATGCGCGGTACCTTTGCCAACGTGCGCATCAAGAACCTGATGTTGCCGCCCAATTCTGACGGCAGCCGCATCGAGGGCGGTTATACGCTGTACCAGGGCAAGCAGATGCCAATCTATGAGGCGGCGATGAATTACCTCGCCGCGGGAACGCCGACAGTGATCTTCGCCGGCGAGGAATACGGCACCGGTTCCAGCCGCGACTGGGCCGCGAAAGGTACGCAGTTGCTCGGCGTCAAGGCGGTCATCGCCAAATCATACGAGCGCATCCACCGCAGCAACCTGGTCGGGATGGGCGTGCTGCCATTGCAATTCAAGGGTGACACCGATGTCGCCGCGCTGCACCTGAGCGGCGACGAAAGCTTCGACATCGGCGATGTTGGCGAAAACCTCAAGCCGCAGCAGGACGTGACGCTCACGATACACCGCAAGGACGGCAGCACCGAGCAGGTGCCGCTGCTGCTGCGCATCGACACGCCGATCGAGGTCGACTACTACAGGCATGGCGGGATATTGCCGTACGTGCTGCGCGAACTTGTAGCATAGTCGCTGCGGACCAACGGCGATGAATAAACCAACAGAAGGAAATATCATGACCACCAGATCAGAACGCGACTCTTTCGGTCCTATCGAAGTCCCGACCGAAAGCCTGTGGGGGGCGCAGACCCAGCGTTCGCTCGAACACTTTCATATCTCTTCCGAGCGCATGCCGGAAGAGATCATCATGGCCCTCGCCGGTATCAAGCGCGCCTGCGCGCTGGTCAACCGCGATCTCGGCCTGCTGAGCGAGGAGAAGGCATCCGCCATCATGCAGGCAGCGGACGAAATACTTGCCGGCAAGCATCGCTCAGAATTTCCCCTATCCGTCTGGCAAACCGGATCCGGCACGCAAAGCAACATGAACGTCAACGAGGTGCTCGCCAACCGTGCCTCTGAACTGCTGGGCGGCACGCGCGGAGCGGACCGCAAGATCCACCCCAACGACGATGTCAACCTCGGCCAGTCATCCAACGACATCTTTCCGACCGCGATGCACGTCGCCGCCGTGATCGGCATACGGAAAAAACTCCTTCCGGCATTGCGCACGCTTCATGCCTCGCTGAAAATAAAATCCGAGGCATTCGTCGACATCGTGAAGATCGGCCGCACCCATCTGCAGGATGCGACGCCGCTGACGCTGGGCCAGGAGTTCTCTGGCTATGTGGCGCAACTGGAACTCGCGGAAGCATTGATCCTCGCTTCGCTCACGCCGCTGTGCGAGCTGGCGGTTGGCGGGACCGCGGTAGGCACCGGACTGAACACCCATGCCGAGTTTGGCGAGCGCGTCGCGGCCGAGCTGGCGCGCAGCAACACAGACCGGTTCGGCAACCAGATTCCTTTCCACAGTGCGCTCAACAAGTTTGCAGTGCTGGCCGCGCACGATGCGCTGGTCGCCGCGCACGGCGCGCTCAAGACACTTGCCGTCGCGCTGATGAAGATCGCCAACGACGTGCGCTGGCTGGCGTCCGGCCCGCGCTCCGGCCTGGGCGAGATCACCATACCGGAAAACGAACCGGGCAGCTCGATCATGCCGGGGAAAGTGAACCCGACCCAGTGCGAAGCGCTGACGATGCTGTGCTGCCAGGTGTTCGGCAACGATGTCGCTATCACTGCCGGCGCGGCCTCGGGAAATTTCGAGTTGAACGTGTTCAAGCCGCTCATCGCGCACAACTTCTCTCACAGCTTGCGGCTGCTCGCCGACGGCATGACCAGTTTCGAGGAACATTGCGTGCGCGGCATCGAGGCCAACCGCGGCCGCATCGCGGAACTGATGGAACGCTCGCTGATGCTGGTGACCGCGCTGACCCCGCACATCGGCTACGACCGTGCCGCCGAGATCGCAAAGCGCGCTCACCATGACGGCAGCACGCTTAAGCAGGCTGCGCTGGCACTGGGCTATGTCACGGCAAAGGACTTCGAGCGCTGGGTCAAACCGGCGGACATGGTTCATCCCAGCAAAACATAAGGGCTGATCCCTTGATGGCAGGAATGCAGGTTTCGACCGGACACTATCATTCCGACACCGATCCTCCATGTTCGATTTGAATGGCATATACACTCGCTGCCCAGATATGCGCGCCGACAGCCTGTAGCCAAAATACAATATTCATCGGGTTCGCAGATTCCCGGCTGCGCGTTACCCGATCGAAGGGGGGAATTTCCGGATGGACTTCGTGCTGTTGCTGTTTTTGATCCTTCTGAACGGCGTCCTGTCGATGTCGGAGATCGCCGTGATCTCTTCGCGCAAAGCCCGCTTGCAGCAACTGGCCGATGAACACAGGCGCGGCGCGCAATCCGCATTGGCACTGAACAACGAGCCTTCATCGTTTCTTTCGACGATACAGGTCGGCATCACCACGGTAGGCATCCTCAGCGGCGCTATCGGAGAATCCGCGTTGGCCGATCCGTTGACGGCGTGGCTTGCCGGTTTTGCAATGACCGAGCATTACGCCAGCGGGATCGCGTTGACCATCGTGGTTGCCGGTTTGACCTATTTTTCCGTGGTGGTCGGAGAACTGGTGCCTAAGCAGCTCGGCTTGTTGGCGCCGGAGAGAACCGCATCGCTGATCGCCCCGCCAATGAATGTATTCGCACAAGCGGCAAGGCCCCTGGTCTGGCTGCTTACGACGTCGTCCGGTTTTCTGCTGCGCATAATGGGCGCTGTCCGCAAGAAAGAGCCACCGGTTACCGACGAGGAAATCAAGATACTGATGGGACAAGGCGCAGAAGCCGGCGTGTTCCATGCCAGCGAAAAGGCAATCGTTTCAAACGTGCTGCGCCTTGACGAGCAGCGCATCGGCGCGATCATGACGCACCGCAATGACATCTACGCGCTCGATCTGGATGAACCTGAAGCCGAGGTTCTCCAGCGCATCGCAGAGAGCCCCTACTCGCGCGTGATC
>Ga0224495_10002131_pt1 | contig 13212 bp, 11 predicted proteins | sample SF_Jul11_sed_USG_FD_168128 | JGI IMG/M metagenome (GOLD analysis project Ga0224495, IMG submission 168128) | Sediment microbial communities from San Francisco Bay, California, United States - SF_Jul11_sed_USGS_4_1 | ecosystem: Environmental > Aquatic > Marine > Sediment | place: USA: California... | reverse complement strand
TCGTTAATTCTGTCCATTATGTCTTTGGGAAGTTTTGATTCTTCTTTTAAGGGTTTCATGCGACCAATATCAAATTCTTCGACTGTATATAACGCACTATTTTCTTACTAAAAAGTAGCCGCTCCCCGTAAGGGCGCGCCAAGCCCTTATAACTTCAGTTTACACTACATCTTGATTTTAACAATTGATATTATGGCAGATAAACCTCATCTACTCGATTTAAACCTGCAGGAATGGAGTGAATATATCATTGGAATCGGGCATAAAAAATACCGCGCCCGACAAATTTTTGAATGGCTCCACACTCACCTGGAACTTGATGTAACACGATTTAGTAACATCCCTGATGATATTAAAAATCATATTCTCAATGATTTCTACACAACCCCTGCCAAAGTAGTTAAGCATTTAAAAAGTACAGACGGTACCGAAAAAATATTATTTGAGATGAAAGATCAAAAATTTGTCGAAACGGTATGGCTTAAACTTCGAAACAGAAACACGGTATGCGTTTCATCTCAGGCCGGCTGCTCTCTTTATTGTGAATTTTGCATGACCGCCAAAGGTAAATTTCAAGGTAATCTTTCGACCGGTGAAATTCTTGAACAGGTTTACATATTTAAAAGACTTGTCGGTGAAACCGTAAATAATGTCGTTATCATGGGTATGGGAGAACCCCTGATGAATTATGATGCCGTCATGAAAGCCTGTAATTTGTTAAATCATGATTTTGGTTTAAACATTGGCCTTCGGCGAATCACGGTAAGTACGGCAGGGGTATTGCCCGGTATTAAAAAATTTATCAACAATGAAGAACCGTATAACCTTGCAATTTCTGTTCACAGTCTTAACCATGATGTACGCCTGAAAATCATGGATGCTGAAAAAAAATGGCCCATTTCAGATCTTGTAAAATACCTTATTGAGAATAAACACAATTTGAAAAAAAACAAATTAACAATTGAATATCTTATGATCGGCGGTTTAAACATGACCAGCCGAGACGCAAAAGAACTCGGATACCTTGCCCAGAAACTAGACGCAAAAATAAACCTTATACCTTTAAATTTTGAATTTGATGACTATAAGAGACCCGATGAAAAATCCATTGATGCTTTTTTTCAGGCAGTTAAACATTGCGGCGTTCAAGTATTTAACCGTTCATCTCCAGGATATGACATTCAAGCGGCATGCGGCATGTTAAAGTACCAGACAGTATAAAAACCTGAAAGTATTAAACCAGTTTAACTTGAGAAATGGCTTTAGAAAATTCATCTGAAAGCAGCAGGTTTTTTAATTCAGCAGTGCTGCTTACAATAAATGCTGGTTTTTCTTCTTCATTGGCAGGTTCTCTTCTTCGTGAAGAATGTTGTTTTAAATGGTTTAAATACTTTACAAAGATTTCATCATTTAACAGTTCAGATTTTTTATATTTTTTATCGAGATCCCAAATGATCTGAATACCGGTCATTCCATTTTTTTTAGCCGGTAAGATGTCAAGCTCAAGAGAATCGCCAACCATGACGACATTCGATTTATCAAATTTTTCGTTCTTACTTTCGCAATACTCTTTTGCAAGGTTTATAGCTTCCTGAAAAATTCCATTGTTTGGTTTTGGAATTCCGATTTCTTCTGAAATTACAATCACTTTAAAATATTTTTTAATGCCCACATCCTGCATGATCGCGCGTAAAAAAGAAGGACCATTGGCGATAATGCCCAGATAAAAGTGTTTTTCAAGTTCTTTTAAAAAATCGATGGTGTCATCATTTAAAGGATTATACTTTAACCAGTTATCTTCAAGTACGGCCTTAAGTTCACGCTTTAAGTTGATTTTTTCATTTTCAGGAAGCGCCTGTTCAATAAGAACTTTAATGGGTAAAATATGTCCGTCTTTGATCAATTCGTCGCGTTCGTTGAGCAGTCTTTCAAAAGTTATGCTTTCATCACGTTTTTGAATGGTGCGGTAAATCATCAGATAAATCTGTGAATAGGCCGGATCTTCGTTAAATAAAACGTTCCCAACCCCCATAAAAATCCATGGTTTTTGCGGTTTTAAAAATTCACTCATGTTTTAAATAATTCCTCTTTAAATCAATCAACAACAAAACGTTTATCTATTGCATATTAAAATCATCTGGCATCGCGAAATTTTCGAGCTTTGTTTAAAAGATCTTTTGTGTACAATTTACCCGACAATTCATCCTGAACTTCTACCGCAAACTTTTTCATTTCAATGAGATCTGAATCAGGAAATTTTATCATTTGAATTCCTTTCTTTTTAAAAACCTCAAGAGCCCTGTCATTTTCTTTTCGTAAAGAAAGTACCAGCTCACGCGAATATTTTTTCATCACATCAATTACAACTTTTTTTAAATCATCCGGAAGTTGATTAAATTTATGCTGATTGATGAGTGTTGCACCTGTAGAACATGTAAGTTTAATATCGTATATGTAGCTGACTTCATTATACCACTGAAGGCCGATAGCCGCCATAGGAGGTGCATAGACTGCCGATATACCATCGGTCTGAAGCTGGGTTAAAACCGATTCAAAACCAAGAAATACAGGTACAAAACCGTATTTTTGAAACATGGTTTTTACAATTAAATCGCCTGTCGGCGCCCAGATTTTTAAACCCTTCATATCCATAAATACATTCATTTTATGTTTACTCATGAGATAAACAAATCCGCCCTCGCCCCAGGCGGCAAGTACTACGCCTTCTTTTTTAAAATCCTGTTCATATTGATTATATAGGCCTTCAACAACACGATCCACCTCGTCATAATTGCTAAAAAACATGGGTAATTCAAAAATTCTTGCAGATGGTAAAACATCTCCTAACCCCATACCAGAAAAAGCCGCAATATCGATTAACCCTGCTTTAAGTTTTTTAGCCATTGTTTTTTCATCGCCGGCAATACCGCCATAATATGTTTTAACTTCTATACGCCCCTTGGACTGGCTCATGATTTCTCGTTTTATTATTTCAGAATACTTGTGCCATAAACTCCCCTGCGGCGCCATTGTTGCGTATTTAAGCGTAAATTCTGCTGAAAAAAGATGAATTTCGGCAGAAAAAAATAATACAGCAGTAAATACTATTCGAATATAAAATTTATACATGGGAAACCTTTTTAGACGCGTCATACTTAAACAACCTTTTTTTATATTTTTAAAAATCAAAATTCAAAGGAACTGCGACTTACTGGTAAAAGTAACCGTTCCTCCTAAATTCATTTTAACAGAGGCCTCGCCTTTTTTATGAGTCAGCTGAAATTTTATTTAAAATTAATTGAATTCGATTTTTTTTAAAAAAATAAGAACCTTGATTTAAAATTAAACGGGCTGAACTTTCTAATATGCCAGGTCCTTGAAACAAATTATTTTCTTTAAGTGTCTGCCCCGTTGAAACAAGATCTACAATGACATCGGAGATACCGGTCAAAGGTGCGATCTCGATAGAACCGTACAATTCAATGATCTGTACGTTAAAGCCGTGCTCAAAAAAATATTTTGAAGTTAAATTCGGATATTTCGTTGCCACCCTGATATTTTTTTTACTTTTCCAGTCTTTTGTCTGCTCGCTGTAGGCAATACATAAATTACACTTACCAAATGGAAGCTCGGCCGGAATATACACATCAAAGTTATGTTCAAACAAAAGATCATAACCAATTATACCAAGATCACATGAACCATGCTCTACATAAGTACCGACATCCTTTGAACGAACCAGGACATATTCAATTTTGTTTTCAACATCCTGGAATATCAACTTGCGATTGGTAGGCAGTGAATTGATCGTTGTTATTTTTTTAGAGTGCAAAAAATCTATGCTTTCTTCACTCATTCTGCCCTTTGGCAGGGCTATTCTTAAAAAATCATTGCTTTTATTCATTGAAATGAGATTTTAAACTTTATTTTTTTTGCTCAACAGGCTGTATTTTTTTCATTTGAATAAGCATAAGATAGTTTTTAGCATTATTAAAATACGCGCTCGTTTTATATTTTTCAATGATTTCCTTAAACGATTTTTCGGCCTCTGGCAGTTTATCATTATAATATAAAATTCTACCTTGATGAAACAATGCTAAATCTTTACCATTTTTTTCATCCACATAGGAATCCAGTTTTTTATATAAAGTCATAGAACGTTCAAGGTCATGGTTTGTCTCATAAAAATAACCTGCTAAAAATGCAGTGTAAGCTGCCATAGCCTTACTGTTTACCCTTGAAGAAAATTTTGCAAGGTAATCGGCAGCTTCTTTTTTATTTCCTGCTTCGTCAGACAGTACTGCTGATAAAAGACACCCGTTGTTACTGTAACGGGTCGACCAAATGCTGTTGCAAAGTTTATCAGATATTTTAATTAACTTTGTTAATTTTTGTTCATCAATTTTAACCGCATTATCATCTTTAAGTTGCTCATATGTAACTAAAATTGAGTAATATTTTGCATTTTGTTTTTCTATTATAAAACTGTGTATAAATAAAAAAATAAAAAACAAAACAACTGCACTTATAAAACCAACAATAATTTTTCGCGCAGAGGAAGCATTGATATGCAGCCAGTGCTTCAGGCTGATTAACCAGTTTTCAACTAAATTTCGTTCAATTTCGACCAATTCTGTCGGCAAGGAATGAATACCAAGCTGTTCATTTTCAGATTTTTTTCTTCTATTGGATATCTTTTTATTTTGATTTGACGGCATATTTCCAGAAAGAATGTCATTTATAAGCTGACAACTGTTTTCTTGTGATGTTACCGTTTATAATTCGGGGCGTCGAGGTTTCGGCAAAGTGTAACCGCACTAATCACCGTATAAAATAAATCATTCAAATCGAGAAAGAACGGAATATCCATGTTCATCAAATAATCCTTCTTCTTTGCTCATGTGTGTGATTGGTTCACAAGAGGCCTTTAAACCTTCCTTGGAAATTTTTTGCCAGGTGATGCGTTTAAAAAAACTGTGAACACTCACACCTGAAGAGAAACGTGCCGCCCTGTTTGTAGGTAAAATATGGTTTGTTCCCGAGAAATAATCGCCAATGGCAACAGGCGCATATGTACCGACAAAAATGCTTCCTGCCGATGTAATTTTATTGAGAACTTCATCATCACGACTGGTTTGAATTTCAAGATGTTCGGGAGCATATTGATTTGAAAATTCAACGGCATCTTCAATGGAATTAACTAAAATAATTTTTCCATTTTTTTGAATTGAATTTCGTGTAATTGATTCGCGCTCTTTTCTCTTTGCAAGAGCTTGTTCAATATGATGTATGGTTTCTTCTGCCCGTTCTTTTGATGTACACAATAAAATTGCCGAAGCATCTTCATCGTGTTCGGCCTGCGCCATGAGATCATGAGCCAGATAGTAAGGATTCGCCGAATGATCTGCAATAATAAGTACTTCTGAAGGACCTGCAAAAGAATCGATACCGCAATAATTGTTTGAGAATACAAAATTTTTAGCCGCCGCGACAAATTTATTACCCGGGCCGTATATATAATCTACAGGTAAAATATTTTCTTCAGGCATTCCGTAAGCCATCGCCAGTACAGCCTGTGCTCCGCCTGCCTGAACAATACGAGATGCGCCAACTAAAAACCCCATGGCCTTAACGATGTTTGAAACCTTGCCCGTTTCACTGTTCGGAGGGCTCACAATCGTGATGTCTTTTACGCCGGCAATTTTAGCGGGAATAACTCCCATTAAAACGGTTGAAGGATACAATGCCTTTCCGCCGGGTACATAAAGAGCAACCCTGTCAAACGGAGTAAACCTAAGACCTAACGTGTTGTTACCAATGAGGGTCTCAACATTGTCAGGTAATTGTTTTTTATGAAATGAGGTGATGTTATCGATAGCTTTTGAAAAGGCTTCCATCACTTCTGGTTTTGTTTTCATCAACTCTTTATAAGATGTTTCCATTTCATCGGGAATAACCAAAAGCGGATCAGGGCGGCATTTGTCCCACTGCCGGGTATATTTAAGCACTTTATTTTTTGTATCGGTTTTAATATCCTGGCTCAATGGTATAATTACCTCATCCATCACTTTGGTTAAATCTATTGATTTTCTATAGATAATGTCATTGATATCTTCTTTTGAAATTTTACTTAACTGTATCGGCGTTAATATACCCATAGGTCAGCCTTTGATCAATATTTGCTCTGCAAAGCGAGAAAATGTAAAAATTGCCAACCGCCGCACTTTCTAGCAAGTGTCGCCGTTTCCTTAATATTTAAATAAGATAAATTTAAAAAATATTCACGATTTAATAAATAGTTGCAAGTAATATTGGGCAATGAATGATTTTTTGTGTTAAATACAACATAACATTTTAAAAATAAAATGTTGAGATAAAATTAAATATATTTAAAATTGGAGGTATCGATGATACAAGTAGGATTAAAGGCTCCGGAGTTTTCTGCGGAAGCCGTGGTAAACAAGCAATTTAAAAAAGTTTCTTTAAGCGACTATAAAGGGAAATATGTGGTATTATTCTTTTATCCGCTGGACTTTACATTTGTATGCCCGACAGAAATAACTGCATTTTCAGATAAAGAAGGCGAGTTTTCTAAAATTGGCGCACAAATCATTGGGGCCAGTGTCGACAGTAAGTTCAGCCACCTTGCCTGGGTAAATCAATCGAGAAACGAAGGCGGACTAGGCGATATCAAGTTTCCTCTTGTAGCCGATTTAACCAAAGAAATTGCCAGAAATTATGGCGTTTTAATTGAAGATGCCGGTATTTCTTTACGCGGTGTGTTCATCATTGACCCAAAAGGAATTTTAAAAGTCATGATGGTAAACAACAACAGTGTAGGCAGAAATGTTGACGAAGTTTTACGACTGGTTCAAGCGGATCAATATGTAGACAGTCATAATGGCGAAGTTTGCCCTGCAAACTGGGCTCCCGGCAAAGACACAATGATTGCCGATGTAGAAAAATCAAAAAATTACTTTAAAAGCCACGGAAAATAAATAATCCTTCGGTATTTTAACAGGGGATGTCTAAAATCTAACGCAATCCTGAGGTCTAAAATTTTGCACTTTTGACACAAACTGCGAGTTTTAGACAGCCCCCGTATTTACATTATAAATTTAATCAGTTAGCTTACGTAAAATAATATACAAACCTTTGTTTAATTCTAAACAAATCCTATTGTTTCACAAAAATTCAAAATTGATGCGCCAACCGCTTCACACTTGAATTTGTTTTGCGCAGGCAGAACAAATCAAAAAGACATAGTACTAGATTATAAAACGTCTATATCATCCAAACGAAAATTACATGAGGGGTAGCGCAAAAGGCTTTGCCTTTGCAGCGCAGGGGCACTTTTGCCCCTGTAAAGTAAATTAACTCACCAAAATTCGATTGGCTTTTAAATCTTCAACAACGCCCGGATCAGCAAGGGTACTTGTATCGCCAAGACTGTTTAAATCGTTTGCGGCAATTTTTCGAAGGATTCTTCGCATGATTTTACCTGAACGTGTTTTTGGCAATGCGGGAGCCCATTGGATGATATCTACAGACGCGATGTGACCAATCTCACGTTTTACAATCTGAATCAACTCGCCTTTTAACGCCTCCGTCGGCTCTGCATCTTTTTTAAGAGTCACATAGGCATAGATACCCTGACCCTTTATTTCGTGAGGGTAGCCAACGACAGCGGCTTCTGCTACCTTGTCGTGAATGACCAGAGCGCTTTCAACTTCGGCTGTACCTATTCTGTGCCCTGAAACATTAATCACATCATCGACCCTGCCGGTTATCCAGTAAAAACCGTCCTTATCTCTTTTAGCTCCGTCGCCGGTAAAAAAATAGCCTGGAAAAGGCTTAAAGTAGGTTTCTTTAAATCTGGCAGGATCGCCATAAACGCCTCTCATTTGCCCTGGCCATGACCTTTTGATCAATAAAATTCCTTCACATTCACCCTGAAGTTCTTCACCTTTATCATTTACAATCACTGGTTCAATTCCGAAAAATGGTTTGGTTGCCGACCCCGGTTTTAAAATGGTAGCGCCCGGCATCGGCGTGATCAAATGTCCGCCGGTTTCAGTCTGCCACCATGTGTCTACAATCGGACATCTCGAATCTCCGACAACATTGTAATACCATTCCCACACCTCGGGATTGATGGGTTCGCCCACGGTACCCAGAATACGTAACGATGTACGTTTTGTTTTTTTAACAGGGGCTTCGCCGTCTCGCATCAAGGCTCGTATGGCCGTCGGCGCTGTGTAAAATATATTTACTGAATGTTTGTCGCAAACCTGCCAGAAACGTGACGAATCGGGATAACTGGGGATTCCCTCAAAAACAAGACTTGTCGCACCATTGCAAAGCGGACCATAAACGATGTATGTATGACCTGTAACCCAGCCCACATCAGCTGTGCACCAGTAAATCTCGCCTTCCTGATAATCAAATACGTATTTATGGGTCATCGCAGCATACAACAAATAACCGCCCGTTGTATGCATCACCCCTTTGGGTTTACCCGTTGAACCGGATGTGTACAGTATAAAAAGAGGATCTTCTGCATCCATAACTTCTGGTTCGCAAATGTCCGAAGCCTTTGTAACTGCCTCATGAAACCATACGTCTTTTTCATTCCATTGAATGTTTCCGCCGGTATGTTTAATAACAAGATTATGACGAACATTGGGGCAATGTTTCAGAGCTTCATCGACATTATTTTTTAAATGTATAATTTTTTTACCGCGGAGTCCCTCATCGGCTGTAATCACAACTCTACAATCTGAATCTAAAATACGATCTTTTAACGACTCAGGAGAAAATCCTCCAAAGACTACCGAATGTACAGCGCCAATTCGCGTACAGGCCAACATGGCGTAAACGGCTTCTAAAATCATGGGCATATAGATACAGACTCTGTCTCCTTTTTTAACGCCCAGATTTTTTAAAACATTGGCAAAATGATTTACCTCAATGGATAATTCATTATAAGTTACTTTTTTATCAACTGAGGGGTCATCTCCTTCCCAGATTAAGGCGACCTGCTCTGCTCTTTGAGGCAAATGGCGATCAATGCAATTATAAGAAACATTTAACTTTGCCCCCTCAAACCATTTGATCTGCGCATTGTTAAAATCATTGTCCGATATTTTTTTCCAGGGAGCAAACCATGTTACAAACTTCTCTGCTTCGTTTTTCCAGAATGTATCAGGGCTTTTTAGCGATTCCTCATACATTTGTTTATACAATTGTGCATTTATATGGGCTTTTTCTGATATTTCTTTTCTAACATTGTGGTTTTTAATTTCGTACATATTAATTCCTTAAAATATTGGTCATTGAATTGTATTATTGAACGAAGACAAAGTCAGAATGAATCTCTTTTTTTTATCGTCAATTCATTATTACTGATTACAGTTTAAAAACGAAGTCATAAAAAAGACAATTACAATCAGATAATTTACTTATATATCAAACGATGTTGACGTATCAAGATTAAAGTAATTTGTGCTCCATGCCTTCGATTCAGCTTATCAGTCAGAAAAGCGAATTTAAAAAACTCTTTAAAGACAAATTTAAGTCAAGTTATACCATTTTTACGTCTGAAACAGTTAAAGATGGAATTCGAAGTTTTCTAAAAACTGACATTGACCTTTTGATTCTTGATGTACAGCCTCAACGAATTAAATCATATACATGGGTTGATTCATTGCTGCGTCAAAAAAATATCTATATTGGAGAAATTGGCATTATTTTTCTCATCGACCCTGAATACATACAAAATTTGGCTTTTCAAAAATTGCTGGCTATAAAAAGAAATATACATTTCTTCTGGGTAAATACCAGTACTTTTAAAAATAGTGATACTCTGTTTATTGCATTTGATACCTTTCTAAAAAATACCCTTCATGAAGTAAACGCCCTGAGAACAAATTTTATTTTAAGAAACAGGCTGATTACATTATCTCAAACGACTCAAGTATCAGAGGCATCTTCAAGCGTAGATCCGGATTTAACAATTCAACCCGTTTCTTTTTTACCACACAACAATACCAATGTTACTTTTTTAAATAACCTGCAAAAATCAACCCGAAATTGGCCGCTTGTAATGCTCAGAGGCGCCGAAGGCCTCGAACAAGAAAGCATTGCAAAATACATCCATGAAAAAAACAATTCCCAACATCAATTTATGACCATTGATTTAAGCGAGATTCCCGAATATTTTCATGAAGATGTTTTGTTTGGATTAAAACAAAAAAACCTGCCCGGGTTTAAATATATAAACAACAGTATGTTTGAAGTAATTAAAAAAGGAACATTATATATAAAAAACATTGAATACTTAAAATGGGAAGTTCAAAATGATTTGTTTCATGTTCTTCAAAACTCATACTATCAACGTGAAGACGGTAAATTAAATATAAAATGCAAGTTTATATTTTCTTCTTCTGTCGATCTTGAAAGATATGTTGAAAAAGGATTAATGCGTCAGGATTTATACTCTCACCTGGCTGTATATACGTTAGGTATTCCTACAATAGTTCAACGAAAAAAAGATATACCGTTACTCATCGACGATTATTTAAAGTGGTATGACAATAAATACCATAAGAAAATTGAAATAACTTCCGAAGCCCGTTTGTTAATCATGAAAAATTCTTATCCCGGGCAATTTGATCAATTGTACGGTTATTTGTTTAAAATATTTTCAATTTGCAACGGAACAATTACGCCGGAAACAGTACGTCTTTTTGAATCTGACATAGTTAAAAAAGCTGAAAACAGCGAAACTGTACCGCCAAGTCAAAAAACAAAACAACCCGAAAGAAAAATAAAACAAAACGGATTTGTGCGTGAAAAGGGAACAAATTCCAATCAACTTCTCTTTTCAGACTTAATGGAAAGTAAAAACCTGGATTATTCTCTTATTGAAATTGAGCGAGAGTACATAAAACATGTTCTTACCCAGAATTATAACAACATTGCGGAAACAGCCAGAATTCTCGGCATTACCAGAAAAACATTGTACGACAAACTAAAAAAATATAAAATCACCACCCCGGTAAAAAAAACGGGATAATATGAATCATAACTCTTTCCTTACTGTTTTAAAGGGAAAATACAAAAACAAAAAAATTCCTGTTCCTAAAAAAATACACGGTCATAACAACGTCACACCGCAAAAAATTAAAGAGTCTATTTTCCAAATCATTGAAAATAAACTGGACAATACTTTTGAACCCAAATGGGGCGATACTTTATTTATTGATCTGTTCAGCGGAAGCGGACAAATGGGACTTGAAGCCATCAGCCAGGGATTTAACCATGCATTTTTCTTTGATATCAGCAAAGAACGCATTCAAAAGCTAAGCCTCTGGATGCGTCAAAATATGATCGATGACCATCCAAAAGGAACATTTGAAATTAAAGACGGTATCAGAGAGTTTTATAAAATAATTACAGGAACCAGCAGCGTTAATCGGTTTTTAGAAGAACATAAACAAATTAAACAAGTCGTGATTTTTGCCGACCCACCCTATGGTTTAAACTCAAAAAGAAAATATTTAATCGATAACATCATCGACTATAAGACGTTAAACCCGAACCTTGAAAAAGAATATTCCATGTTGTTGATCATTCAAACCTGCAATGTCGATCTATACCGTTCAAACCATAAAATCATAGAAAATTATCCTGAGACAGGCGCCCCTGACTATATTAAAGGTTTTTACGAATATGGACGTCATCGAATTCTTATATTGTAAACAGACTTGTCAAGCTGGCGTTAATTTAAAAATCATAAAGATGTGCTATTAGCTATTTCGACTTTTCTCTGGCAAGATCAACCAGCGTCTTTACAACATCTGAATATGGAATCATTCCCGTTGATTTGCCATCAACATAAATGATCGAATAGTCTTTTCCGAAAGTAACTCCAATGTCGGCTTCTTTAGCTTCGCCGGGGCCATTTACAAGACAGCCCATAACGGCAACTTTTAACGGAGTGCGGATATCGCTCAACTGTTTTTCAACCTGTTCAAGTACAGAATACAAGTCAGCCTCAAGACGTCCACAGGTCGGACATGAGATGATCTCAATGCCGTCATTTCGACATCCAACGCTTTTTAATATTTCCATGCCTGCTTTAATTTCATCGCCGCCTTGCCCTGTCAGACTCACACGAATTGTATCGCCAATTCCATCGGCTAAAAGCGAACCAATTCCAATGGCAGACTTGATTGTACCGGAATATGAACTGCCGGCTTCTGTTATCCCCAGATGCTGGGGATAATCTGACTTTGCGGAAAACAAGCGGCAGGCCGAAATGGTATCGGCCACTGAAGATGATTTCATGGCAACGATGGTTTCGTAAAAATCGTTATATTCAAGAATTTCTATATGGCGCATAGCGCTTTCAACAAGCGCTTCTGGTTCAGGGCGTCCGTATTTTTTTAAAATATCTTTTTCAAGAGATCCCGAATTTACACCAATGCGAATCGGAATTAAAGCATCTTTACATGCTTTAATCACTTCTTTAATTTTATCATCACTGCCAATGTTTCCAGGGTTAATTCGAATTTTATCGACTCCTGATTTTATAGCAACCAGGGCCAGTTTGTAGTCAAAATGAATGTCGGCTACCAACGGTATGTGAATATGTTTTTTTATTTCTTGAAGAGCTAAAGCAGCCTCTTGTGTATTTGCAGAACAACGGATAATTTCACAACCCGATTTCTCCAGCTCGAGAATTTCATCTACGGTGGTTTTCCAGTCTTCGGTTTTCGACCGTGTCATGGACTGAACGCTGACCGGATGATCGCCTCCGATAAAAAGTTTACCAACCTTCACCGCACGGGTTTTTCTGCGTGGAATGGTTTTTTTGGATGTTTGATGCATATTTTATTTAGTTAATATTTTCTAAAAAAGTCACACGCAAACCAAAAACCTCAAAATGAGTGGCTGCAAAAACTATCAGCAAAGGTTAGCAATACCTTTGCTGATTCCGTTTACACTTTTTTACGTTTGCGCATCGAAGCATCAAGTATTTTTTTACGCAGTCTTAAATTAACCGGAGTAACCTCAAGAATTTCATCATCATCCAGAACATCCATGGCCTGTTCAAGAGTTAGTTTTCTTGGCGGAACCAGTTTTAAGGCATCTTCTGTACCTGAATTTCTAACGTTGGTAAGTTTTTTTTCTTTAACCGGATTAACT
>Ga0224495_10002130_pt1 | contig 13221 bp, 11 predicted proteins | sample SF_Jul11_sed_USG_FD_168128 | JGI IMG/M metagenome (GOLD analysis project Ga0224495, IMG submission 168128) | Sediment microbial communities from San Francisco Bay, California, United States - SF_Jul11_sed_USGS_4_1 | ecosystem: Environmental > Aquatic > Marine > Sediment | place: USA: California... | reverse complement strand
ACCAGCCGGGTGCCCAGATACACCGCCTCCTCCAGGTCGTGGGTGACGAAGAAGACGGTTATCTTGAACTCCTCCCACAGCTCCAGCAGAAACACCTGCATATCCTCCCGGGTGCCCGGGTCCAGCGCGCTGTAAGGCTCGTCCATCAGCAGGATCTTTGGCCTGGCGAAGAGCGCCTGGATCACCGCCACCCGCTGCTGCTGGCCGCCGGAGAGCTGGTGCGGAAACTTGTGGCAGTGATCGGCCATCCCGGCGCGGCCTAAAAACTCCATCGCCTCCTCGGTCAGGCGTTTTTTATGCAGCCGCCAGCTCCATGGCCACATGCGCAACCTGTGGCCCAGCAGGACGTTCTCCAGCGCCCGCAGGTTCGGGAAGAGTGAATACTTCTGATAAACGATTCCCCGCTCCACGTTGGGCAGGCCGATGGGTTTGCCGTTGAGCAACACCTGGCCCCGGTTGGCCCTCTCCTGGCCCAGCACCAGCCGCAGAAGGGTGGACTTGCCGCATCCAGAGGGCCCCACCACGGAGCAAAGCTCGCCGGGGGCGATGGAGAGGTCTATATCGTCGAGCACCACGTTGGCGCCATACGCCTTATAGACGTCCTGGATATGCAGGATGCTGCTGGTCCGCAGCTTGTCAGGGTTGGCGCCGCTGTTGACGCTGTTCATTGCTTGGAGTACCAGGGATAGCGGAAACGGACCCACATCCGCAGGAAAAGGTCCAGCGTGTAGCCGATGAGAGTGATCCAGAGCACATATGGCAGGATCACGTCCATGGCCATATATCGGCGCATCAGGTATATGCGATAGCCAAGCCCCTCGGTGGAGGCGATGGCCTCGGAGGCGATGAGAAAGAGCCAGGCCGCGCCCAGGGTCAGGCGGGTGGTGTCGAAGATCCTGGGCATGATCTGCGGCAGGATCACCCGGTATACCACTCCCAGTTGGGAGGCGCCCAGCGACAGGGCCTTGGTCACCTGCTCCGAGGGGAGCGCGGCGGTGGCCAGGTATATGTCACGGGAGATGACGAAAACCGAGCCGATGAAAATAAGGATCACCTTGGCGGCCTCGTCCACGCCGAAGGCGATGAAGAGCACCGGCAGGATGGCCAGCGGCGGGATGATGGAGAGGAAGGTGATGAACGACTTGAGGAAGCCGTCGAGCCCGGGGAACATGGCCATGTTGATCCCCAGCAGCAGGCCGATGATGGCGGCGAGGATGATCCCCGCGCCCAGGCGGGCCAGGCTCACCTTGGTGTCATGCCACAGGATGTAGTGGCCCGTGCGTTCATCCTCTTCCATGGCCAGCTTGGTCATGGAAGAGGCCATGTGCCCAGCCGAGGGCAGCAGCTTTGCGTCCGGATTCTCCGCCAGCATCCTGTGGGAGAAGAAGAGATACACCAGCAGCAACATGGCGAACGGCGTGACGGCCAGCAGAAGGGAGAGCCGCCCGCCCGGCTCGGCATGGAGCCCGAACAGCCTGGGTATTCTCATCGTCTATCCTTGCGCGGCGCCGGTCAGTTGGCGCCTGCCGTCATATATTTGGTGGTGAAGCGCAGCTTCACGTTCCCCTTGGCGCCCATGACGGAGCCGTCGGGGAATTCGATCCCCACGAAGTCCACCGACGAGGCTCCCTGGCCGAAGAGCCCATGGGCGAAGGAGAATTTGCGCACCTCGTCCATCGTCGTCTTGAATTCGGCGCTCTTCACCAGGGCCGCCGCCTCTTCCGGCTTGTAGTACATATGGGTGGTGTCCAGTTGCGCCTTGAACTCGGCCAGGGTGCTTCCGGCGAACTTGGCCATGGAGGAAAGCGCCTTGTTGGAGGCGTCGCCCCTGCCGGACATGATATCCATGGTCTCATACCACGCGCCGGCGATCGCCTTCTTGCATCCCTCCGGCATGTTGGTGCGCACCATCAGGGTGTCCACAATCTCGCCGGGTATCTTGGAGGAGTCGAACACCATCTGGGCGCCAGGCTCGTTGCGGGCGGACATCAGGATCGGGTTCCAGGTGACCACCGAAGTACCCTGGGCGCCGGAGGAGAAAAGGGCGCCGATATCGGCGTCGCTGGTGTTCACCACGGTCAGGTCCCGCTCCTTCAGCCCGTTTTTCTCCAGGGCGCGGGCCAGCAGGTAGTGCGAGACGGAAAGCTCCACCAGCATCACCTTGCGCCCTTTCAGGTCTTTCACCGAAAGCCCGGGCTTCTTGGAGTCCTTGATCAGGATGCCGTCGTTGCCGTTGGAGAAGTCTCCCACGATGAGCACGGTGGTGTCCACGCCGCCCACGGCGGGGATGGCCAGCCCGTCCATGGTGGTGGCGGTGACCCCGTCGAAGGCTCCGGCGGTGTATTGGTTTATCGACTCGATATAATCGTTGACCAGGGTGATGGAGACGTTGACGCCGTTTTTCTTCGCCCACTTATCCATGATCCCGCTGTCCTTCATGTAGCCGAAAGGCTCCCACCCGGTGTAGTGGCTCCAGGCGATCTTGCAGGTGTCCGCGGCGGCGGCGGTGTGGACCCCCGTGGCCAGGGGCCATATCAGGGCCGATAGCGTCAGGATGATGATCAGTCTCTTTTTCATATAAATTCCCCTTTCATGGTTCTGTGCAGGATAGGTTATTTTACGTCCAGAAATTCTGTCCAGTTCTTGTCTTTCATCCGGTCTGTCACCGTGGTTCCCCGCTCCATTTTCTGGATCGCCTCCTCCCCTTTTTTCGTCAGCTTATCCAGCTCGAGCACGTTCTGCGCCATCTTGGGCAGGGCGTCCTGGCGGAACTGGGATATATCCTTCAGCGCCTCGTTGATATCCTCGAAGGCGGCTTTCAGCGATTCCATATCCAGCATCGAGGAGCTGGCCTGCTTGTGGATGGCCGTGCCCTGGGTCTTCAGCCGCCGGGCGGTGCCGGCGATCAGGTCGGAGGTGGATTTGTTGAGCATCTCCACCCGGTCGAGCACCAGCTTCTGGTGGGCCAGGGCCAGGGCCACGGTCACGGCCACGTCCAGGGCCGAGGCGGTGACGTTTATGGCGCGGTTGACGCCCCGGGCCAGTTCCTTGTTGTTGCGGATGATAAGCTCCATGGCCAGCACGCCCTGCTGGTTGACGGCCAACTGCTGCTGCAGGTCCAGGATCCTCTGCCGCAGGGGGTATAAAAGCTCTTCGGCTATGAATTGATATTTGGCCTCGCCCTGGGTCAGCTCCCGCTCCAGCTTGTAGCTAAGCTTCTGGTCGATAAGCCGGCCCACCTGGATCTGCTTCTGGAGCAGGATGGAGAGGGCCCGCAGCTGCTTCTGGTCCTCGGTCAGGGTCAGGTTGTCCCGCTCAAGCATGTCCCTGCCGTTTTGCAGCGACTTTATGATATTGTCGATCACCGCCTGGGCGCTTTCATACTGCAGGAAATATTTCTGCATCTTGTCCCCCACGCCTGGGATGAAGGAGAAAAGCTTTGCCACGCCGGTCACGGAGAAATCCCAGCTGTTCGGGTCCAGCCGGCCCATCTCCACCGCCAGGTCCACCAGGGCCTTGGCCACCGGCCCGCCGTCGGCGCCCTTCATGGAAAGCTCCTTGATGGGGGCCCGCAACATGCCGCTTCTGTGGGCGGAATCGGTCTGGGCCTTGGCGCCCAGCCGTTCAATGGCGTTCTTTTTTTCGTTTTTTGCGTCCAGGTCCTCTTCGCTGGAGCTCATCACCGCCTCGACGAATTCGTCGGCCAGCTTCGCCAGCGCGGGGTCCACATGCTCCTCGGCGGCTTTGGCCTCCGGTAGAATCTCCGATTTGGCCGCCTCCACGTCCAGGCTCAGCTCTTTATCCTTACTCTTCAATTTCGATTCTGCCATGGTCCTTCCCTCTTCTCCTGTTGTCATATAACTGGGCCCTGCTGGCCATGATTTCCAGCTCCTTCATGGCGACCTCCAGGTCCACATTGGCCTGGCCCTTGCGGGTCTTTATCCGGGCAAGCTCCGTGGTGGTCTTGTCCAGGCTTGTCATCGCCGATTCATTATCCGAGATCAGGTCCTGGATGTCATCCTGCGTCTTCTTGAGCAGATCCAGCCGTTCATGCAAGGTGGCCTCTTCCTCCCTGGCGTCGGATGACTTGTCCCGGGCCAGCTCCTTGAGCCTGACGTGTATATAATCCGCGTCCATGGAGCTGAGGCTCTTGGTCATGGAGGCCACCTCCTGCAAGTTGTCCAGCGCCCCCAGATACACCTGCTCGGCCAGCCCCAGGTAGCGGCCATAGGTCATCTCCGTCTTGTCCAGCTTGGATTCGAGAATCTCGGTGAAGTTCTGGAACTTGGCGCCCAGCCTGGGAAGCTGCCGCACCCCCAGGATGCATCCTGAGTTCTTCAGGTCCAGCTCCAGCGACTCCAGCCGGCGTATGGTTTCCTGGCGCAGCTGCGCGTGAAGCTGCTCCATATACTTGCGGGAAAAGTAGTCGCGCCGATAATAATGGTTGAAGAGCCAGCCCCCGATCCCAACCGCCAGCCCCGCTCCGGCGGCCGCCAGCGCGATGGGGGATTGAAACAGGGCGAACCCGATCCCCCCCAAGATGGTGATGGAGGCCGGATATACGCTGGCCGGGTGTGTGATGGTATCCTTGAATACGGCCTTCTCCACCGACGGCTTGGAAAAATCAGCCATTTATTTACTCTCCGGCCAGACTATGGCGCCATTGGGTTGCATGGAGTCTAATATACCTCGGCCATCAAGTGTAGCTCAACCCTGGAGAGCCGTTCGAAATATTCTCTTTGAGACTCACCATCCTCCATCACCAACGGCTCGCCGGAGCCCAGGCCCACCGCCAGCAACCTGCTATCCTCGATCTTGTATGTGACCTTCAGATACTGGCTCACCGCCTCGGCCCTTTTCTGTGACAGCTCCTGGTTGGCCTGCTCATCACCCCGGGGGTTTGTGTGGCCCTCCACCTTTATCCGGAAGGTGGGATAACTTTTCAGCGCCTCCATGGCCATGTCCAGTTGCTCCTTGCCCTCCAGGCTCAGCCGGGCGGAGCCGCGGATGAAGATTATGGGGCGCACCTTCAGGGTGCCCACCTCGCGCAGCCGGTCCCACTGCTCGGCCGACAGCTGGGCCAGGCCGGCGATGGCGGCCTTGGGGGCGGCCCCGGGGGCGTTTATGGCGCCAGCCATGCTCTGCCGGAATATCTTCACCAGAGGCGTGGAGAGGGTCAGCCGCCGGGGGTCCGCGTCCGGCACGGGGTTGGATTTGAAATCGCCATAGTCTATGAGGATCATGGTGGTGGCCTCCACGGTGTCGAACAGCCCATAGGCCCCCGCCACCCCCGGCGCCGAAACGCCAAACCATTTGGTTGCGTTGTCATGCAGGTTCACCCAGTCTATACCCTTCAGGATATTCTCCGCCTGCTCCGGCTCTATCTTCGCGTAATCGGCCAGCTGCTTTATCATCGTCGGCTGGTTGTCGGCGTAATATTTGAGCGTCTTGAAATAGTTGGCCAGCAGGGTCTCCACCGCCTCCGGGCGCTCTTCGGAAAACCTCCGGTTCACCATCAATATGTCCACTATCAGCTTGGAGGTCTGGTCCGTGCCAAGGATCTTTATGATTTCCTTGTTGGCCAAAGCCTTGGAGACATCCGGCTCCCATAGAACCGCCGCGGAGACTTTTCCATCCAGCAGCATCTTGAGAGCCTCGGCGGATCCGGCCGAGTCCTGGCGCCACGCTCCCCCCTTGTTCATCAGCATGGGGATGCCGAAATGAACTCCAACCGCCTTTAACAGGTGGGAACTGGGCGAATCGGGCGTGACGGCGATTGTGATAGCGTTTTTCCCCTTGAGGCTGTCGAGGTTCTTCACATCCGCCTCCCTGGCCACGATGGCGTCCACACCCTTGGATTCATCCAGCACGGCGATGATGGTGCCGGGAAAATCGAATCGGGGGCCGGTTAGGATCATCGAATCCACCGTCCCCACGGCGAAGTTGAGCTCGCCGGATTTGAGGTTCTGCATCCTTTCCGAATAGGACGCCTTGTCATCCACGCATTTCAACAGGTAGCCCGCGGTGAGCATCCTGGCCTTAAGGTCCGGCGAGCATAGGGGGAAATATCCCACGAAATTATCCATCCCTATCGTTATGGCCCCCTTGACGCCGGCGGCGTCGCTGGTGTCCACCTGCTTCTGGTCCAGCAGGGCCGGGGCCATGTAGCGCACTGCGGCCATGGCGGCGGCGCCGATGACCACCAGAATCAGCGCGGCTTTTATATGGTTATTCATCTAATGTCATCCACCGCTATTGGCTTACAAAGGCGCCCGCATCGAACTGCTCGGTCTCAGCCAGCACTCCAGCCAGCCCGGCCGCCAGCGCGGCGGGATCGTTGGCGGTGGAGTATCTGGTGTAACCCCTCCGGTCCAGAGAATGCGCCCCCTCCAGGCAGAAGCCGATGGCGTGTACCTGTATCGCCGAACCGCTCACGATGCCGATGGTGGTGTCGCCTGGGTCTCCATCGGTGGATATCCCGTCCGTGATGATCACCATGTGATACTGCCCATAACCTCCCTGCCGCCGGGCCTGGGTTTCCAGCATCCGGTATCCGCGGGCCATGGCCCCCTGCAACGGGGTCCTCCCGCCGGACTCCACTCTGTCCAGCGCCTGGCCTATAAGGTCCTTATTGGCATTGACGAAATCCTGCTCGAAAAATTGGCCTGTGGGAGTGGCGCCGAAAGCCACCAAACCCACGTTTGCGTTCTCATCCAGGGAGCCAACGAAACTCTTCACCGCCTTCTTGGCCACCTCTATCTTGCTCATGGCGCCGGAGCATTCCCTGTCGCTCATGCTTCCGCTGGCGTCGAAGATTATCAGATAATTCGACGCGGTCGGGTTTCGGGCCATCTCCACCTTGGCGTTCGATGACGGCGGCCAGGTCCTGGGCCCCGGTGGTTGTGGTGGATCGGCGGGCGTTTGCGAGGCCATGGGCGTTTGCGCCGCGGTCTTTTGCTGCGCGGCCGGAGTGGGCTTGCTCTCCTGCCTGCCTGAGGAATAGATCAGCCAACCCACAATCATCACGAAAATGATTATGTATAGTCCCATGGAGGAGCCTTCATCCCCGCGCGTCTTGTTTTTTCCCATGGTCATTATTCCTTTTCAATCCTGGTTTTCCATAGCCGGAGCCGAAAGTCATTGCTTCTTTTCAAATGCGGCCGAGTCATACCGCGGGCTTTCCGCCAGCGCGCCCATCAGCCCGGCCTCCAGGGCTCGAGGGTCGGAGGCGGCGGAATATTTAGTAAAAGCGGGCATGTCCAGCGAATGCCCGCCACCCAGGCAGAAGCCCACGGCGTGTATCCGCACCGGGCTGTGCAGCGCGATATCCTTTGCCAGCCGGGAAGGGTCCCCATCGGTGGCGGCGCCATCGGTGATTATCACCATATGATATTGCCCATAGCCTCCCTGCCGCTGGGCCTGTGCCTGCAGCATATGGTATCCCATATTCATGGCCCGGAGCAGGGGAGTATTCCCCTTGGCCCTGATGGTCTTTAGCTTCTGGATCAACGAGGCCCTGGCGCCGCCGGACACAAAGCCCCATTGATATTCGCGCTCCGCTCCGGGGGCCGCTCCGAAACCTATCAGGCCAACGTTGCTCTTTTCCTCCAGCTTGGTGATGAAATTGGTGACGGCGATCTTGGCGGCCTGCAGCTTGGAGATTGACCCGGAGCATTGGCTCTGGTTCATGCTGAAGCTGGCGTCGAAGACTAGGACATAGTTGGCCGCCGTCATGTCGTGGGCCAGTTCGATTTTTTCCGTTGGGGGAGGGGGCCACAAGCCAGGGTCGCCGCCGGGGATGGGCGGCAGGGGGGCGGTGGCGCGCCTGCTCTCTATCATCGCCTGGGCCTCCCAAGGATTCGTCAATTGTTTCTGGCCCAGGGCCTGCTTCTGCTCATATGTCATTATGGCCAGAAATCCCCACAAAAGGGCTATCCCTATCTTCAACGTTCCAAAGGAGGCTCTCTTTGCCCTCATAACCGCACTCCCGGCTTGCCAGCCATTGCGCCCGGATAATGGCCAGGTGAAGCCGCCGGCTTACAGCGGCTTGAAAATGTCAGCTTCCGCTTCCACCTGGATCAACCGGAACACCACCCGACGCATGGCGTTCCACTCCTCCTTCGTGGCCGGATAACACGATTTTGTGATATCCCCGGATGTGTCATAAACGCATTTGGGAGTGTTTGGCTGCATCACTCCATGCCCCACCACGCCGAACTGGCTCTGGTCCAGGCTCACGCCCTTGCTCTTGGCGTAGGTGATGAGGCTGTCCTTGAGCGAGTTGGCCCTGGCGTAGCTTAAGTTCCGGGCCGACTGCTTGATCTGGTTCAGCACCAGGGGCGCCTGGCCCTTGTTCTTCTCCTGCAGATAGTTCGACGGGTCCGAATGGCCCTCCACCGTCAACAGCGCGCCGCCATAAATGGAAGCCAGCTCTATCACCTTGTCGAAGGCTTCCTTATACATCTCCGCCGGGAAGGAATTCTGGTTCGGCGAAAAATATACCTCAAAGGCGTAAAGCTCTCCTTCGGTCAGCGTTCCTTTCTGCTGTTTGCTGGTCACAAGCTTTGTGACCTCCTGGGGGTTGAACCGCGGCTGCTCCGCCTTGGCCGGGGAGAGCCCGGCGCTTAATGATGAATACTCCCATCCTGCCTTGTTGAGTGTGGTTTTCTTGCTGACCAGGCCCAGGGGAACGAACGCGGCCTGTATCTGCCTAGAAACGTTCTCGAAACTGCGCGGCTGGTCCGGCGAGCTGAAAAAGCTGGAGTTGCCGGAGAAACCCATATGCCGGGCATCGTGATACATCGCCTCGGCGTCCGCCGTGGCGCTCTTGCTGTCCAGCAGGATCTCCGCCGAGGCGGTGATGAGCCTGGTGAATTCCGGCCCGCTCTTGGAGCCTTCGAAGATGGCCTTCACCGCTTCGCTGGCGAGCATCAGCCCATGGGCGAAATCCCGGACCTGGGCCTCATGGGCCTGGAAGTAGTCCTTGCGCACCGCGTATACGTCCATGATTACCCGGTCGGCGGTCTTGGTGGTGAGCAAAATGGTGGCGCCCTTTACGGAATCCTCCGAGCCAGTGCCAACCTTCCCTTCGGAGGTGAGCGCCAAAGCGTCCGGGATGATGACAAAGGCCGCGTCCACCGATGGGTCCTCCCGCATGGCCTTGGCCGGGCTGTTGGAGGAGGCGTCCACCTCGATCAAATCCTCCACCCATTTTATATTCACGTCGCCAGGCTTGAGCCCCACGCTGTCTAGGATGGTGGTCAGGTAATCCACATGGGGGCCATATCGCTGGAGGACAATGGTTTTGCCCCTGAGATCTTTCGGGCTTTTGATCCCCCCCTTCACCACCAGCGCGTCCCCTCCGGCGGAGTCGGTCAGCTTGTATATGATCACCATGCTGGTGCGCGGGTCTTTCTCCGTTACCTCGGCGGCCATGTTTATCATCCCCATGGTGCCGCGCAGAAAGGGAGACTGGCAGGAGAGGTATCCCTCCAGTTGCCGCACAAAATTGTCTTCGCGGTAAAGCTCCAGCTTCAGGCCCTTGCCGCCGAACAGGCTGCCAGCCTGGGTCTTCCTGGCGCCGCCGTTGGCGTGGATGGTGGCTATGTCGCCGCCCCAGGCTATCAGCGGGACTTTGCTCTCCGCCGTGGTGGGGCAATTTGCCGGCTGGCCTGACACCACCTTGGCCAGGGAGGGGGACTGGACATATTTCACCTGGGCATGGCTGGCGGTGGCCATGAACGCCGCCAGCGCGGCGGCCAGGGGTATAAAAAGAAACTTTCCTTCAGGCATTGGCTACCCTCCCCAAATATTGAATAGCACACATTTTGGCGGGAGTTATTAATCCTCGCCCCACAAGATTATAAATGCGATTTTAGCATCTTGGCCCTGCCATGTGTAGAGGAATATGCCAGGTGGCCACAGCGGGGTGACTGATGAAATCCGGCGGGACACCGAGCGGCGCGAAGAGGGCGGAAAGGGGAGCATGTGCGGCGTCATGCCAATATCTGCACTCTGCTCGCACGCCAGGCCCAGCTTCATCCGCAAGCGCCAGGATGGAAAGGGGGCTTGCGGCTTACTCGTCGCTGAGGGCCGCGTTTTCCTTCAGTCTGTCTGCGTTCTCGGCGGCGGTGTCCACCGCGTTTACCAAGCCCTTTTCCATGTGGGAGGTAAAGGTCCGGTCGCTGAGCTTGCCCACAGCCTCGGCCTGCTCGCGCACGGTCTCCGGCTTCTTGCCCACTGGCTGCTCCGGCGTTTTTGTGCAGCCGGCCACGGCCAAAGTCAGGGCCAGGGGAGCGGACAATAATACTTTAATGAGAATATTCATTCTGATCCACCATGATTAATACATATCTTTCCAATATATCCCAAATGGACAGGGTTTTGTGAAGAATCGCTCATGATGGGCAAACGCCCTATGAGTGGGGAATCGCCGGGGCCGATATGGAATCTATAATAAGAGATGAAGAAGATAAAAGAAAGTTGAGGCGCGTATGTATGAATTACTGATGAACAACAAGGACCTCTCCCTCGGCCTGCTAGTGGCCCTGGCTGTGGGGCTTGGGTGCATTTACACTGGGATGGAAGTGTTGAGTATCGGCGCGTTTATGGCCGCCGGATTGTATATAACCAAGCTGTATCTGCGGCACAAGGGGCCGGAGCAAAAGGCGCCCGACTCCAGCGCTGGCGCCGGGGAACATCCCGTCGCGTCATAAACGGCGCTAAAGTTTCTGACCAGGCGCCCCGGAAGGCGACGCCAGCCGGATGACGATATCTTCACCCTGGCTGGTGTCCCCCAGCCAGCCTTCCTTGGCCGGGCTACCCCCATTGTCGGCAAAATCGGGCCCCACGCTGTATATGACGACACCATTGTCCATGGTGGCAATCTTCAGCGGCTTGCCGTCGAAGGGGTCTGTGGGGATGGAGGTCATATAATCCGGGGCCAGGTCCGCGATGGCGGCCGGATATTTTTTATTTTTGGCCTTGTACGCCTGCGCCGCCATGGCTGCCCGGGACAGATAATAACGGGCCTCCATGGCGTAAGCCTTCTGTACATAAGGCGTGATCGGGGGCAGGTACAAGACCCCCAGGGCGGAGGGGCGATGGCCATCAACGCCATGGTAAATGGTGGTGAAGTCCTCTCCCTGCGACGAAACGCTTTTTTCGAATTTTTCAATCTCCTTCAGAAACTTCCAGGATGGCTCATTGGCCAGCTCCAATATTTTCTGAGAGTAAAGATATTGAAACTCCAGGTCCTTCTCCAGGCCGAATGTCACATACAGCTTCCCTGTAATGGTTTCAAAAAAGGATAAGTTCCCCGTGGAATCCACACCAAACACTTCTATGATTCCGCTCCGCATAGCCCCTGGAAACGGTGGCGCCGGAATGGTGAACGCCAGATCGGCCATCGCGGCCCTTCCCCAGGCTGATTCTCCCGACAACCCTTTTTTGATTATCCGCCCATCTATTGACTCAAGCCTGACAGGGAGCGCCATGGCGGACAACGCGGCGGGATTCGCCTGTTCAAGAATCATCAGAGCGGCGTTGTTGCCGATTTCGCAAATAACCACTCCAAACACGGCGGAGACCAGGAATACAGGATCGGAGGCCACGTGGCTTCCCAGTTTATAAATCAGGCTCACATTCTCCAGCGCGGGGCCGATTTTTCCCTCCGCCGCCATCAGGCGCGCCTCCAGCGCCAGGGCGAAGGCCATTTCTCTATTCTTCCAGAATATGGGATAACTCGAGTTATAGTGCGGCCATTGCATCTCCAGGGCCGGATTCTCCAAAGAGTAATATCCAGCGGTCGAAGCTCCACTCTTTATGAGATCAAGAAACGCGATACGCTCGGCGATGGCGGCCCGCGCTTTTTCCCCGGCGCCATCCTCCTTCTTGTCCAGACGCCTTATCAGCTCTGCCAAAGAGTTCGCGTGATCGCCGGAGTTATCGTCGATCATTTGCGCCGCCTGTCGGTAAAATATCGCGGCGTTTTCCTCGTCTGGCAGCCGGGGAGGGGAGAGGCGGATCAGCGCGTCCGCGGCGCCGCTTTTAATCATGGCGTATCTGGGCAAGGAGAACTGGTACGCCACCTCGATGGTTATCCATACCAGGGCCAGAGGCGCCAGGGAGGCGGCCACAATCGGCAGGATGGGCCAACTGGCGGCGGCGGTCTGGCCGATCAGGTTTCTGGCGCCGCCGGTCACAAACAGGGCCACAAGGCCCAAGGCCAAGGCTACGGCCATGGAGAGAAAGAAGGGATAAATCCACGCCGGCTCGTATCCCTGGGTGGTCACCACCCTGGTCATGAACGCCGCCCAGGCTGCGCCAGCCACAATGGCCAGCGCCCATGCCGCGAAGATGAAGTCTCGCAACAGGGGCTTGGCCAGCCTGGCCGCCACGGCGCGCAAAACCATGGAGAGGGTCAGGATGAACGTGGTGGACGCGATCCAAATTATCAAAACAGCCATGTGATGATACCTTTCGTAATGATAAATCGTAACATTGCGGGGCCGGGAGGCCAACCCTTATTCCTGGGCGGCGCTGGGGGTGGCAACCAAAGGGCGCAATACTGGATGGCCCAATGCGGGATAGCCAGTTATCCCGCCACAAGGTATAATAGCGCCGATCAAAAATAAGGAGAAAAATGAACGATCTGACTGCGGGCATACTAGTCGGCGGAGGCCCGGCGCCGGGAATCAACGGCGTCATTAGAGCCGCCACTATTAAACTAAGAAACCATGGGGCCCGGGTCATCGGGATCATGGACGGATTTTCCCACCTGATGAAGGGGGATACCACCAATGTGAAGGACCTGGAGATAGATGATGTGTCGATCATCCATTTCGAGGGTGGCTCCATCCTGCGCACATCCCGCGCCAACCCCACAAAGAAGAAAGAGGACCTGCAAAAGGTGGTGGAGGGCCTGGAAAAGCTGGGGATCAACTGCCTGATCACCATCGGTGGGGACGACACCTGCTATTCGGCCCACAAAGTGGCCAAGGAAGCCGAAGGGCGGATACAGGTGATCCACGTGCCCAAGACCATTGACAACGACATCAACCTCCCCCACGGCATCCGCACTTTCGGGTTCGCCTCAGCCCGCAGCTTTGGGGTCAAGATCGTCAAGGCCATAATGAACGACGCCAAGTCCACGGGCCGCTGGTACTTTGTCATCGCCATGGGGCGCAAGGCAGGACACCTGGCCCTGGGGATCGGCAGCCC
>Ga0224495_10002129_pt1 | contig 13222 bp, 4 predicted proteins | sample SF_Jul11_sed_USG_FD_168128 | JGI IMG/M metagenome (GOLD analysis project Ga0224495, IMG submission 168128) | Sediment microbial communities from San Francisco Bay, California, United States - SF_Jul11_sed_USGS_4_1 | ecosystem: Environmental > Aquatic > Marine > Sediment | place: USA: California... | reverse complement strand
CGACACAAGGAAGGGCCTCGATCCGGATTCGGCAGGTTCTACCCGACACCAGCGATACGACCGTCGTTGAAGGAACGTTCACTACTCAGGAACGAATGGAGATGGCGAGGAACGACTTAGTGTGGTTCCGACTTAATCTGGCTTGCGGTGACATTAATCTTTACGCTCACCTGGAAAAAGATTCGGCGATGGCTGCCGGTGAGTGGCGTTTCCGCACGGTTGCACAGAAAGTGCTTGAAACCAGAGTCTCACACCTGCGCAATGCCGAAGGGGTACCCATCGCCGATGTACCTTTCGAGATCATACCACTTTTGAGCAGTCCTTACGACCTGTATTCATTGGCGGTAATGGCAGTGAGGATTCTTCTTGTCGACAACACTAATAGCCTGCCTATAACTCTTGATGAGACGTTGAGCCTGCTTCACCACATTAAAACAGAGAATGACGTATCTGCCGGCTTAGAACAGCGGATAAGCGAAGTGTTCAAGAGTGATCAACGATGGCGCCAGGCACTGGGGCCGCACCACTTGACATTCGAGGAGATGACACCGGACGAGGCCTTTAGTCTTATTCCTTCTGAATTATGGTTGACAACACTGGCTACAATCCTGCGGATGTTTCCGGGGCCGGGTCCCTACAGTGAGTGCAGGGACTACGGTGATGCCCCACAAGGCGGGCTCCATAAGGTCTTTGAAAAAACGATGAGTAATTTGGACAAACTCATATTAAGAACCCGCAGTTTCATCATCGCAGACTGGAAATCCAACCAGGAAATCACTTCTGTCATCCGGAAGTTTCTTGTTTAGGTTTTCATAGCGTGAGGAGTACAAACTAAGTACCATTCTTAGTAAAGTAAACAAACGTTGCGAAAATAATTTGAAGAATGAAGGGAGTTGCTAATGAACACAGTACTGTGGAAACACAAAATGTTTGGGTTTCTTGTGGTTGGTCTGATCGCAGCAGGATGTAATGGGATTCCAAGAAATCGGTCTATTAGTCTTACAGCAACTGAGGATATTTGTAAAAAATCGGTAGAGGTCCACCTTGTTGGTGTCAACAGGTCCGAGAAGGAACAGTGGGAAAAGGTGTCAATGACCGAATACTGGCAACCAAAAAACCCGCTGAGGGACAGCGCTAAGGAGTATACACACGTGTTCCACTTCGGACAAGAGCCTTGTGAAAAAAAACTAAGCATAAAAGACCCGATCCAGACGGTATGGAAGAAGAAACGGAAAGCCGGATACTTATTTATTCTGGCGGACCTACCCGGAATATTTCCAGATATGGATGGTAACGCTGATTCGAGGCGCCTGCAGATACCGGCTCCAAACTCAAAATGCTGGGAGCTTTTACAAACCGAAATCAAGCTTGAGATCGATAGCAGTAAAATCGTATCTTTGACCGTCCCAAAACCAGAATGTGAATAACACTTCACCCTATTGGGTTAGCATAAGGCAGTGGGCTAATGGCAACTTTTGGCCGTTTTGAGACCGTCCATGAAATCCATCGGACAGGATATACTACAGTCTATTCTGGCCGGTCCCCGGAAAGCACTGAAGATAAGTTTGCCGTTAAGGTGTTCCAGCCACCCGCCCTATTACTTGATGGCGGGCAGGCAAAAGCCGAAATAGGCCTGTTTCTCAAAAGCACCGGATTGCAGCAAAAAGTTGTCACCGGTGGCGCGCAACACTGGGCACCGATTCTCCAACATGGCTCAAGCCCTCGGGAAGCATTCTATGTCACCGAGAAGTACGAGTATTCACTGCAACATCTCATTGATGTACGTCTCAAGCTTAACAGTAAGGTCCTCGTTACCATTGTAGAATCAGTTGCTAAGGGCCTGATTGAATTACAAGAATTGTGTGGACGGCCCCATGGAAACCTCAAGGCCCCAAATGTTCTAATTGGCGGAATTGGAGATATTTCGCAGAAAAAAATTGTTTTGTGTGATCCGTTGCCGGACGTGCATATCGACACTGATGTGCATAGAGACAACGACCTGCGGGCTATCGCAGGGCTAATCTATCAGCTTGTAGTACACCAACAACCGCCCCGTGTGGATGGTTGGCAGGCACCTGACTCAAAAGAATGGCTAATCCTCGGAAAACAAGCAACCACCTGGAGAAACCTGTGCAATCGGTTGTTGAATGCACACGTGAAGCCAGGTACGATAACTATTGAAATCCTCCTTGAGGAACTGGCTCAATTAAAAAAAACAAAACCGGTTCTCTCATATCCCCGGCTCATTGCAGCAGGTTTCGCACTTATTGCCTGTGCCGTTACTTTGTTTATATTTTTTCGACCCGCTCCCGCAGAACCGGAAAAATGGAAGCGGCTATGCGACGAGTATTTTGCTTGGATGGGCGACCTATACCAGGAGTTGGGAGGACGGAAAATTGAAAACAATGACACAGCGAATAAATGGCGGAAAAACGAAGAGCTTGGAAAGCAGGTGAAAAACATTGAAAAGGCGGGATACCCATTTAAGTGGTATAAACCAGAAGAGGATCGTGAGAGTATAGAGAACAATCCTAAATCCAAGGATGTTACGGATGAAGCACTTGGAGCCATTGAAGATATCAAAAACTTCTTCGATGCCGATTCGAACAGTCCCTGGCCCCTGCTGTTGGAGATGCGTGCAGATGCGAACAGTTTCGAAGAGCACGGCTGGAAAAAACCTGCCGCATATCTTGCATCCCTTGTGTCTTCAGTCAGGCCGGAACCAAATCAGCCGATTGCCGAGAACGTTAACAAGATCCTTGGCCTCACTGATGCAAATACCCTCGAAAAGATTGAATCCTCTCAAAAACAGATTACAACAGACCAAAAAACAATCCAAAACTTAAATGACCCGATACTCAGCAAGTTTAATGATGAGTTTGTTAACCGAACAGTTGATTCAATTGCGGACCAGGACGGTGGAGATGACCTAAGCAGGCTGCAGAATAGACTTGAAGAAATAGAAGTTTTGGGCCGGAAACTTGCTGACTTTGTCTCGGATCCCAACTGGCCGCAGGAATTCCGTGTCGATCTCCTTACCGTTGACCAAAGTCCTCTCTACAACAAACCCACTCTCACGAAAGAAGATTTCGAGCACTGGCTTCGGGAGGTCATGCGTTATAAGAAACTGGATCCTGACCCACGAGAAGACATCGATGAGGCTATGGAGAAGCTTCGGAAAAACATCAAAATTGCAAAAGACTTTCAACCGGAAAAAGCCAACATGCTGGATGAAAAGCTAAAACAAGAAATAAAAAATATTGAAGAAATCCGGAAGAAACCCGGCATAACAAAATATCAAAATGAGATCAAAAAAATGACAGTTGATTGTCTTGATACGCTCAGAAACCTTAACATACAAGCTTTGGCCCTCATCGTAGATCCAATCGAATGGTGGGAGGAGATTGAAAAAACATCTAAAATTACAAACTCTAATACGATCAATACAGAATGGCGCCGCCGCCGCGACTTGGAGCTGGGAAAATACAAAAAGTCGGATTTTGACAGGAAGCAGAATATTGAGACTTTTATCTCTCTAAAGGAAAAAATCGAACAAACCAGTGGCAGACTCGAAAACCTAAACAAAACACTCCCTCCTAATATCACGGTCACGCTGACACAAACGGATTGGAACACACAGCTTAGTGATCTTTATGAAAACAAAAGAGAAGAACTTCTCAGCAGGATTATCGGCGAAATGGCCCGGTTAGCTGATATACTTGATCCTAACTCATCCGAGTTTAAGAATGAATGGAGAAAAGAGTTATCTGATCTCAATGATTGGCAGAACAAATCAGGTCAACTTATAACCGCGTTTAACGAAATCGAGGACAGACTGGATGCTTGCTATCTTCTTGATGACAAAATCCTGGGCTCATTGTGGAAAACATGGAAAGGCGATAACATCCTTGAAGAACCGCGAATTAAGAGCGCGCTTGAAGAACTAACACAAAGGCTCACAGACCTGGAAAAAATCGGCAGCTCTGTCGATAAAGACTGGCTTTTAGATATATCACTTGCCTCCAATTCGCAAACAGAGGCAGTGTATTCCGCCTGGGTAAAACTCGGGTCTGTTTCTGCACCGCCGTGGCCAAACGATTTTGAAGACGTGAACAATGACAGGGCTATTCGCGTTACTCTAAAAACAAAATTTGAAACGATTAAACTCATAGATGAGATACACAGGGATTCTTTGCTTACTGTGCTTGCCGGCACCGGGCTTGAACGTGAAATGACGTTTATTGAAAAGAACCGCTCAGGAGACGAGGCCCTTGCCAAATTCGGCGAATTCGCCACCGAAGAAAAAAAACGAGCCAAGTTGACCGAACTTGAGGAACTCGAAGGTCTTGCCGGGGATCTTGCGGACTTTGTGTCAAGCGAAGACTGGCAAAAAGATAAAATCGAAAAAAACCTTCTCCGGGAAAAAAGCCCGCTCTATAAAAAAGCTACTTTGACAAAGACCGACTTTGAAGATTGGCCGGAGGAAGCTAAACTCTATCGCAAGTTGGATAATGACCCACGTGACGACCCTAACTATACCTGGAATGCGAAAATCGACAAACTTGAGCAGGATATAAATAAAGAGCTTGCTCGCAAGCCAACCGGAGAATATTTGGACAAGCTCCAAAGCCTTAAGAGTCAGTTTGACGATGTCGTACCGGAAATCAAGGGCATGCGTGGTTTGCCGGCTATTAAGAGACACAAAGACGATATTGATAAATGCAGGGATTATTGGGGAAAGCTAATAGAAATTGAGAAACAACTTAAACCTGATTTCTGCAACCGTATAGACCTTTCGAATAACGAGCAAGTGATTTTCTCTCCGAATATAAGCCTAAACGCTCTTTTTGAGCCCGTAATCAAAAAAGATACCGACAAATTTGAGCCCTTAACTATTAATAGTTGGGACAGATTCAGAACCTCCAATACTCTTAGAACGGAGTTTTTCTACGAAACCGAAGGCAATGATAGCCAAAACATAGGCTGGCCCAAATTTATCAGGTCAACTTCTGAAAGGGACCCAAGCGTTATATTCAGGTTCGTCCCGGCCGGTCCCGGCAATCTCCAGCCGTTTTACATGGCTATACACGAAATAACAAATGCACAATACAAGCTGTTTCTCGAAAAAATAACAGCGAAAGCAATCCGAAATGTACGAGAGTGGAAATTCCTGGATCAAAAAAACAATGATCTTGAGCTTGTATCTGCTCGTAGACGTGAAGATCCGTCTCGCGCTTGTAAGACAGAATGGGATGGCACGAGTTTCATAGTCACGCAAGGATATGAGAACTTTCCTGTGACGTGGGTGACATACGATGGAGCTAAAGAATATGCTAAATGGTCTGGAGGACAATTGCCCACAGCTTTACAGCACCAATACGCGTGCAGCGCAGGCACAAATACTACCTATCCCTGGGGGAATGATCCATGCCGGATTCCAAGCTATGCACACGTAGCAGGAGCCTATTTGAAAGAAGCAGCAGATAAGTATAACAATAGCCTGACAAATCCTGACGATCCAAACACTCTAATCGCTGAAAAGCGGCCTGCCCCTGTAGGAGCAATAAAACACCAAGCTGATTTCACTCCACAGATAACTCCGATTGACCTGAATAAATTCCCCTTAGTTCATGGGGAAAAAGTTTATGGCTCGGCCTGGCCAATTACCCATGCTGATAAACCAAACGCCTGGGACCTGTATGATATGATTGGGAACGTCTGGGAATGGTGCCAGGATGACACCCATTCCGTTATCTGTGGTGGTTCCTGTTTGGCCACGCGAGATGATATACCTCTGGAAGACTGGTCCAATTACAGCGCAGAATTCAATAAAACAGAGTGCGACGTTGGATTCCGCGTCATTGTCCTCGCACCTGCCAAGTGAACAAACTCCGAAGGTGCGCATCAAAATGAGCACAAAACTTGTATGGTTCCGGCAAAAGCCGGCTATACCCTGAGTCTTAAGAGCACTGCCTCACAGTTTCCAGTACCTTTAACTACCCACCCGATCCTTCAACTTGTATTTCAACGTAAGCAACACTTGACTCGTGTAAAACACCTGCATCCAATTGTGGTATGACAAACTTATCCATAACAAGCCCGACAGATCTTTCATGGTTCCAGCCGGCCATAGTTTTCAGAACATCTTCGTACTCCATAAGAGCAGCAATCCATAGTTTGGCTTGTGAAACTTCAATTCCTTGAGCAATCAAAACCTCCTGTTCCGGAGTTATCGGCCGGTTCTCATCCTGCCAGATTCCGAACACTATTTTGTCGAGCGCCGCAACTATATTCTTGTCCTGAAGGATCGTCACCAATCTGTGAAGCCTCCGGGCTGCCTTATCAAGATTCAGGTCGGTATTAAGTGACGGTGGATAAGCCCTGGCCAATTCCGGTTTGTTCCCTAACCCCAGCTCCTCTGTGTCTTCTTGTTCGATCTCCACCTCGCCCTGATCTTCCGGTTCCAAAGGCTTGGGAACCGACAGCGGAACAGAGTCGCTCAAACTCAGAACTTTGGCTATCAAACTCAGCACTTGTCGTCCACGCAAAACATACGTTCCGTAGAAAAATCCATTGGCAATCTTGTCGGGATCGTCCGCGCGGGGCAGCCTGAATACCCCTCCTTGATCGGCACCTTGTGCCATTTGTAAGTCTTCGCTCACTCGAGACACAACCTCAAGTCTCTTAACGTTGTCTGGCCTGACCACTGCCAGTGAATTCTCGAAGGCACTTGTAAACGTTACTGTATCCCGAGCATCGATCACAAGCGTCCCGATTCCTGCCGTATTATCAATTGATACAGATCCGGAGCCCATCTCTACGTCGGTACCAGGCATGGGAAAGCTACTAAGATAGATCGCAATGTCAATTGGATCGCCGTCCAGCTGAAACCCGACGCTTAAACGGTCATCAAAAGTAAGTGGATCATAGGCTCCATTGGCAGTCAAAATGGCGTCTGGGCCCAACTTTAATTCCTGTGACATAGCCCAGATAACAATCGCAGCCTTTTCTGATGGTGCAAGGTACCCGGGTGTATCAACCCCTATGCCCGCGCTTGCATCGGAATATCCGGTTATGGCAACATTGAGCGTATCATCGGCCCCACCAGGTGTATATATTTTACCGTTATTTGCGATAAGAGATACACCTCCACCATCCGAATCAAGAGGATTTGAGTCTGCATTTACGATGCCGTCGACAATCAAGTCACCATTCGTCGAATGTACAGAAATGTTACCCGTAGCAGATTGTAACGCTTTCGTAGTTATATCACCAGGGCCTTCAAGCGTAATACCACTGTTGGCAGTTGCCATTATCGATTTCCACGAATCCGCCGTCGTCGATGTAACTGAGCCACTTGTGCTGTTTGCAACAAGATCAGTATCCTCGTCGTTGGTTACAGAGAAGTTAACCATGTCAATCGCATCATTCTGAGTCAGTGTGAGAGTTTTGTTGTCAGCCTGCATAGTGATAAGCCCGGCAGTTATTGCTCCACCTGTTGCCTCAACTTTCAGATCACCTTCAGCCGTTAAAGTCTTACCTGCACCCATTTTCAAGTCATTGCCAGCCTTAAGCGTCGTACCATCTGCCACAGTAGCATTGCTGTTCAATTCGATGTCTACAGTCGTGGTAACATCATCATCTATGTCAACATTCAGGGCGTCAACCTCCAAACCGCTCAACGGAGTGGTATCACCGACCATGTCGCCAAACGTTGCCGTACCGCCTGTGCCGGCGTTCACCGTCAACTTGAAGTCTTCGTCAACCTTACCGCCAAGAGTAACGCTGGCCCCGGCTGGAACCGCACCAGAGTTAGTAGTATCAAGAGTTACGTCAGCTCCCAGGCCTATATCACCGTCGAAGTCAATCGTATCACCGGTAGTGGTGATCGAATCATCCAGGTCTACACCGCCAGATGAATCCTGGTCAAATGAACCGTCAAGGCTCATAGGACCGCTTATTGTCAAAAGACCTGTGTTGCTTATAGTTACTGTTCCGCCGTTGGTTGTAGCTACCGTGTTGTCAAATGTAACATAACCACCGGCATCGATGTCGATTCCCTCGTCGTCAACCTCAACCGTATTGTCGAAGTCAACGTTCAGGGCGTCAACCTCTAAACCGCTTAACGGGGTGGTATCACCGACCATGTCGCCAAACGTTGCCGTACCGCCTGTGCCGGCGTTCACCGTCAACTTATGATTACCATCAATGGTTGAATTAAACATAATGGCCTTGTTATTTGATGTGAGCGTCACGTCACCTGCGAGCGCCACCGCTCCGTCGAACTGGAAGGCTGGATCTACAACTGTACTTGCTGAAAAGAGACCGGACAGACCTGTGGTTGTGCCACCGTTAGAAGCTAAGCTTGTCATAGTGGCCGTACCGCTAGGAACGCTAAGCGTTAGGCTCTTATCCACAGTAACATTCTCGGTGTAAGTACCTGCTTCAGCTCGCAGGTCGTCGTCTGAAGATGCATCATCAATTCCAGCCTGAATCGACGCATAAAACACACCTCCTACCGTTGTGTTCTCGACCGGAGCAAATAGCGAGCCGGTCGGCTGGAAACCATTGTCTGGATTACCATCGTCTCCGCCACTATCGAGCCACCGCACATAGTCAACGGTATCGGCCACCGCCTCGCTAATCCCGACTCCCTGAGACACAACGTTATATGTATTGCTTGCTATCTTCGGGCCGTCGGATGAACCCCACCAGTTGCTCTCTGCATCCAGCACCGTGCCGTTTGTAAGATCGTTCTTTACGCCATACGTGTTACCGCTGAGATCGTTGTTGTTAACGTGGATATTATCTGCTAGAACATGAGTACCAGGTCCTGCAAACGGGTCGTACAGACGGATGGCATTTGTTCCACCGGTCACCGTGTTATTGCGAACTGTAATGCTGGTAATGTCTCCATCCGGGCCGCCGCTCGCTTTGTATTCCCCGAAGCGAAGACCATTTGTACAGCCGGTAATCACATTCTCTTCAATAAACACTCCGGAAACACCCTCACCGTGGAACACGCTAACACCACTGCCATACCCTGTAATCTCGTTTCGGCTTATAGTTGAATCGATGAGTCCTGAGAATTGGATGGCATATCCCGTACCACTACTCGATGAGAAAGCATTGTCCGAGACTGTCGTGTCGGAAACGAGCGGACCCCAAATGGATCCGTCACTGCCATCAGCCGTGAATGTGTTGTTGATGATATCCAAACCGCTCGCCCCAGCGGCGCCCACGCTGACACCCATCGAGGCATTGCCGGTAGTATCAATAGCATTCCAGGATATTTCCACGTTAGAAGGAGCATTTTCCAACTGGATATCAAATGTAGTTGCCCCTCCACCTGTAATCTCAAAGCCATCCGAGGCCCCGCCTCCCAGTACAAAGCCGCTTCCGCCGGAACCTATATTGATACCAACACCGTCCACGAGCTGGATAGTCGTGTTGTCCCTGCCGTTAACTGACTGCAGCGTCAGGCCAGACTTGTTCACGGTAAGGTCTTCCGTGTAAGTACCATCTGAAACCGTAACAGTCGCACCCGTAGCGGCTACATCAATCCCATTTTGAATTAATCCTGTCGAAGCAACATTTATCTCAGTGCCGTCACCGGTTAGGGTCTGGTTGGAACCAAGGATTATCTTCTTATTCAGGTTGATAGTCAAATCATTACCGGCGTTGTCGTCTTTAAAGTTGAGTGTGTGGTCATTGGTCTGGGCGCTCGAATCAATCTCTGCATTGACGTTGATTGTATTATCTGCACCGACATCAACAACCGCTGTCGTATCAAGCGATCCAACAATAGTACTTGCTGCACCTGAATCGATATCGAAAGTGGCGGGGTCAAACAGAATGTGTCCACCTTCGCCCCGAGCCGTGACCACACCATCCAGTTCAAGGTTGTCAGCGTAAATCAGAACCTCGCCTCCATCTCCTGCGCCCGCGGCATCAGCATGAATAACGCTATCGGCAGCAAGCGTAACGTTACCTCCATCAATAGTGACCGACCCGCCGTTGTCACCGGAGGCTTCAATTGTCCCGGAATTAGTGATTTGTCCACCATCAGCGGTAAGTTCCACCTGTCCGCCATCGCCAGTCTCAACCGAAGTTGAAAGTGAGCCGACATTTGAAATTGCCTGCGAATAAATGTCCCCCGCTGCAGCCAGGGCTATTATGCCGCCGGCAGCATCCACCGTACCCTCGTTTAGAACACCTGAACCTTCAACAGGTTCGGCCGATTCCGGCAAAGATGGCCCATCTATCTCCAAAACGATATCAGAGCCCGGCTCGCCGAGGAATACTCTGTCCCCGGATGCCATCACGACATATCCGGCAGGACAGCTTATGCTGCCGGAGTTAGCAACCTGTTTACCAATGAGATAAACCCTTTCTGCCGTGATATCGCCGCTATTTATTACGGAGCCATCCCCTCCAACAAAATTATATCGTCCATTTATAAAATCAGAGTTTGATATATTCAGTCCTGATGCAACCAACTGGTTGACATTGATCCTCGCCCCGGCACCGATGTAAACACCAGCGGGATTAACGAAGAAAACCCTGCCGTTGGCCAGTAGCGTCCCGTTAATATTTGTCGGATTTGCCGACAGTATCCTGTTCAGCACGGATGCACTGGTGCCTGGCTGGATAAACTGGACAGTCTCCGGGCGCGCAATATCAAAACTGCTATAGTTGATGATTGATTTGTCGGAAGCTGTTATAGTGGTATTGTAACCGCTTTGCTGGAATGAAACCTGCCCATTCACCACCTGTGCACCTTCCGGTCCGGCCAGTGCAACCGAAAGTGACGTGTTGAAAAACATACAGCACGTTAAAAAGCATGCGATGGCCTGCCTAAAATAAAGTCTTTTTGAAAATTTTCTTAAGAGTCTCATGTTATCTCCTCCTTATTTGGAGTGACTATAAAATTAATTGTTCCATATCCATCCAATTACATGTCCATCCCAGTTAAGGTTATTAAGCAAAAACCTTAGAATCGGTACCTACAGATCAAACTTAATCGGCCGTCACCTCTATCCGTTTCGGTGGTTCCCCGAAGTGCCCAGCCGTAATATATGCCTGCATTAAAATTAACCTCAAGCTCGACAATCATACCCACGCCTATAGAGCAGAGTTCTTGAATTTCCTCCTCGCCCACGACAGGATTTTTTATCTTAGCTCGGCCATAATCAATAAAAGCTAACGGTGCTAATTTCCTCAGCCAGGGTTTCTCAACTTGTGCTTCCTCTGACCCGGTTTCTTGGCCCTCCATAGACTCACTATGCTTCACCAGGTCAAATTCATATTGACCGGAAATAAGTATACCGCCGTCGGCAACAATTCCGTCCTCGTCGTAGCCTCTCACCGAGTACAATCCTCCAAAGGTAGTCATCTTTGCCGGAACCAATCTCTCATCAGAGGTTATCCATCGGAAGGAACCGACAAATCGATTAACCTTGTTCCTGTCTAGATACTGGCTGTGTGTAGCAGAGGTGGTATAAAGGGTAAAATCAGGGTCTGCGTCCAGACGCGCTAACGCAAAGTCATCCCTGCCGGAGCCTCCCATACTCTCTTGCCTGATAAATGACAGAGAAGAATTTGACATATCATCTGAACGATGGATATTAATCCCCACTCCCCACAGATCCATATCAACATCGCTTTCTAATCCCAATGAGGGTGTAACTTTGCTTCTTTCGTGGCTCAACGAACCAGTGATATCAAAAAACCAGTCATTCATTTGAAAAACGTTGTAATTCAACATGCTGCCGTAGAATGAGCCATTACCAAGGAAATTTATCCCCGCCGACGCCGGTATATCAAACTGGCTATATCCACTATAAAGGTTAAGACGCAACCGAGGGGTGAAAACCGGAAAGTTATAACTACCGAACAGTGCGTATTCGTCTTCAAAACCTTTCTCCAAAGGAGCCTGGTACATGACGGAAAATCTGTCGTCTATACCAGTAAGATTAGTATTGATGACACCGACTCTTGGTGACCATTGCCTGTCCTTGGTGCCTGCGTTATCTGCCTGAAGGTACCAATGCCAGGGATTTGCCTCATAAACATCGTATCCTAAATTAAGAGCATCAGGTTCAGCGCTTCTTGAGACAACCGCAGATATATACCTGTCAGGATTGAGATTGAGCAGCCTTACAAAATCATCCAGCTCCTTCTTTCGGATTACCTCCCCCTGCTTTATCGGTGACCAGGACTTAAGTACGGATTCTTTCAAATATACTTCGTTCGGCTCCTGACGGCTAAAATCGTATCTTGCCACTGTAATCTCGGATACCTTGCCTTCAAGAACCTCTACAGGTAAGATTTTGTCTACAAGCTTACCTTCAGTGACCGCTGTTTTGGGAACGTATACATAAATACCGATATACCCTTTCTCTCGGTACATTGACAGCACATAGTTCGTTAAACCTTGTATGGTCTTTAGAGAAACTTCATGTTCACGCCCACGACCAATTATTATCTCATTTAACGCTCGAAAATCATAAACATCCTTAACAACTTTCTCGCCGGTATTCGGATCTTTCTTGTCCTCACCAGTAGCAGGGTCTTTCTCGTAGATCTTGTAAATTAAAGGAAGCTTTTCCAGCAACTTTGCCGTTGACACTAAGTTGTTACCGCTTATCCGCAGTTCCTTAACAACAAAACGTGGACTCGCATCCTCCGGGAAAAACAACTTAGCTAAAGATTCTTTACCCTCCAGATTTTCCCTCAATTGTCCTATTAGCTTTTCCAGATCCGCCTTCTCAGTTTCTATATCAGTTTCCGCAATTCCCATAGATGTGAGAAAAAGAACGAACACAAATGTTACAAAGACCGACCATTTTGGCAAGTTCATGTTTATCCTCCATAAAGAAACAGAAGCTTCTACCATATCTTTAAATAGCAGATGGTTAGTAAGCAAATGATAACGCTGTACACCGGTTCAGCATCGGATCCTCTACAATCTTTATGATTTATCAGACTAAAATGAGAAGAAAAAGCTATAGTATCACTAACCTCCCTAAATGACTGAACATAATCTGACCTCCCTGCCCAGAAACAATATTATCCCATAAAATACTGTCTTTGTAAAGACAAAAATTGAGAAAATCATCCACTTTTTTTGCTTAGGTCTCCATGTTGCTAAATACACTTATTCAAGTCTTCTAACAGCTCAGAGCATGACCATATTATTGGTTCGCCTTCAGACAGGCAA
>Ga0224495_10002127_pt1 | contig 13233 bp, 10 predicted proteins | sample SF_Jul11_sed_USG_FD_168128 | JGI IMG/M metagenome (GOLD analysis project Ga0224495, IMG submission 168128) | Sediment microbial communities from San Francisco Bay, California, United States - SF_Jul11_sed_USGS_4_1 | ecosystem: Environmental > Aquatic > Marine > Sediment | place: USA: California... | reverse complement strand
GAATTGAGAAGCGGAGAGGCTGCGGAGCATTAGGCCCCAAAGAAAGCAAAATGAACAGGGGAGAAAGGGCGGTGATCAACAGCAATACTTCACGCTTGAAGTTGAAATGTTCAGGCTCCCCAAGTCGTCTTTCAATGTAGTCATAGGCTAAGTACAATAGCAATGGGAATATCATGAAGTTCAATGATCGTTCTTCAAGAACCATTAGAGTGATACCCTCGTAAACCCAAGGTGCAACAAAGGATGCAAGAAGAGAAATATCGATCCTACTTGTTAACCGGTAACACAGGACGTAGATGAACATCGGGTACAGGATGTGCCCCAGGTAAGACGTACCGCTCAAAAGGCTCAGAGGGTGCGCCTCGTAGGCAGTCGAAAGTACTCCATATAACGTTGATAGTACAGGAGCGTTTCCCCCCACAAGTTCTACATAGTTGATGTCTCGAAACTCTAGTGCATTTAGATACCAAATATAAGTGGCGTTGATGCTAGAAGGAAACGGGCTTCTCGGAAGTACATAAAGCAGAGGCAGAAGCCCCGCTAGGATCACCACCAGCATCATCCTCTTGTTCCCAAAGATGGCGGTCAAGGTCGTTGTGAATTGGGAACTGCTGAAATCTGGATTCCGAACGAATAAGCTTGTGGCTATACAGATGACGAGTATCACTGACGAGTAGATGCTCGACTGCAACACTCGGGCTTCGAACAGAATCGAGGCAGTCGCGAAAATCGTCAGAAGCCCAGTAATCCAAGCGATGATCGAAAATGACACTGGACCTAACACAACTGGCTCTTTCTTTCTGTTCCCTAATGTTACCGTCAGTAGAAGTGTGCCAAGAGTCAGCGGCACCAATATTACGGTAGGGAGAATGAAAAGAGTCATGGGAAGGCTATTGTTGTCGAAGACCTGCGAACAGGTGACTATCCAAACTGCGACTAGATACACAGTTGTCAGAAGTCGAAGCGGATCATTTCTTGCAGTGAATAGGTATTGTACGATTTTGGATCTCGAATCTCTACCAGAGGAAGCGCCTATGTCGGTGTTGCCTGAAGAAAACAAAGCTCTCACCCGAAACACCTGCTTTGACAGCGCTTTGCAGAGTCCTTTAGGAATTCTTCAACATCAAGTTGTGGAAATTCTCCCTCAGAATCATGTTCAGAACTGTCTCGCTTAACCCCATCTGAGAAATTCCAATGAGATTCTGCAAATAGTCTCCCCAAGGCATATCCGATCCCCAGAATATTCTTTCCCCTCCCAATCTCTCGATTCCTCTCTGAATAACAACGAGTTGCCGGGTCTGAGAGGTATCCATGTAAACATTGCTCAATTGCTTTGATGCTTCAATCGCTGGGAACGATAGATCAGGGTGAGTTCCGCCCATATGAGCCAGAATCACTTTTATCTTTGGGTATTTCTTGGCAACCTCAATGCCGAAATGCCATCCGCTCATTTTAACCCATCGTCCGCAATGGAGCATTAGAACACCTCGGTGATCATTGAGTATCTGTAGAACGTCTTTGTAGATGGAATCTGTTATTCTGTGCTTCTCTGTTGATGAATTAACTTTGAGCCCGATTACGTGATCGTTGTTTCGTAATAGCTCTTCGAAAGACTTCAAGAATCGGGAGTGGCCATAGTTCTCAGGGTTCGCTCTTATCATCGCATAGATCTTGCGGTTGTTTCTCATCGCTCTTACAATGCGTTCGGTCTCTTTTTCCGGGTTCACATCTCCCGAAAAGACAAGTGCTGATTCAATCTTGTACTTGTGGACTACTCCCATGAATTTCTCCAATGTGAAGGTTACTTCGATGTTTGAGAAGAAGTCCCCAACATGTACATGAATATCACACACGTTCTCTGGAAGATCTATCTTCATAGGGTTCCCGTTCCCTTCCGTTTCATGAATTCTTGGTATAACTCATCAGGGTACCGTTCTTCCAAGGGGACTTCTCCGCGCACTTTTGCAGGAGCTCCGAACGCTATGGCGAAGTCTGGAATATCACAAGTAACGACCGCCCCAGCTCCAATGAGCGCCTCTCTACCTATAGTAATCCTAGGCAAAATCGTCACGTTTACCCCTATTCTTGCTCCGAATTTGATGTGTGGGGCTTCCCTCACCAATGGAATATTTTCTCTTCCGTGTGAGATTGTCATGGTGTTGGCCCCGACATACTCTGGAGCAATGAATACATAATCCTCTATCACGGTGCCCTCGGTTATGTGACACTGAGTGTGTATGGTCACATGATTACCGACGAAATTGTTTCCTTCCGAAGCGCTGAGACTACCAAAGACGGAGTGATCTCCAATCTGCGTTCCTCGGCGCAGAACCGCATACGTGCCAATTCTCGAGTTCTTTCCGATGACGCAGTCGTGCTCGATGAACGCTCCGTATTGAAGTATAGTGTCATCACCTATTCTGCAGTTGTCACCAATGAGCACATTTGAGTGGATCTGAACATTCTTGCCTAGCTTCACATTTTTCCCAGTCTTATAGCTCATGTTCACTCTCGCTCGTTCAATTGTCAAGTTCATCGAGTATCTCAGCCGCTCGTCTTTTAAATTTTCGTCGAGAGCATTAGGCGATGTCTGCTGGATCAGATCTATGGGAGGATAGGATTCGCTTGTACAGTTCTAGTGTCTTTTTAGAGATTTCGTTCCAGTTTAGTTTCTCCTCAACCAATCTGCGTCCCTCCAGACCCATGTTGCGACGTAGCTTCTCGTCCTCAGCCAGCTTCTCGATGCACTTTGCCAGCTGTTCAAAACTTCCGCGTGAGAATCTGAGGCCATTGTTGTACTCTAGCAGATTGGATGTGTCGTATTGATAGCTGAAAAGACTAGATGTATCCTGTGCCTCTTGTTCTGAGGACTGATACTTGGCAATAATGATCGGCAATTCCGTCGACATGGCTTCGATAATGGAATTCGAGGGGGTGCCAGGCCATATGGCAATATCCGCCGAACTGTAATAATCGGGAAGCTGGATTCTATGAACTGCTGGGTGAAGATGCAGTTTGTTCGACAGTCCCTGCCTATCTGCTAGCTTAGAGATCCTTTCGGTGTAGGATTCCCGTCCGTTGCCAACCAACAACATATGCACCTTGCGCTTTAGGTCAAGTGGCAGAGAACTTACAGCCTGAACCAGAACCTCAAGCTCCTTCTCCGGAATGATCTTACCAGAGTAGACTATCAGAACCGCGTCGTCCGAGAGACCAAGCGCTTGTCTGATGCCTTTTCTCCTGGCTATGTTTCGCACAAACAAGTTCATATCAGCGCCCAGAGGAATCAACTCAATACGTCTGGTAGCAACTCCAATTTCCTCAGAAAGCCACCTTTGTGCCCCGTCTGTAATCGCGATGAACTTATCCACCTTGTTGGCAATATAGGGAAATAGAGAGTATTTGTAGAACAAATACGCCATTTTTCTCGCCTTGTCTGGATGAAACGTTCCCGTTATAGAATCGGCGACAAAAGCATAGTCCAAGGACTTCTTATGAAACGCAACTGCAATCAGGTTTGTGGAAATAACGTCATGACAGTGTACAACATCAGGCTTAGACATGCTCAGCGCTTTCTTGATTCCTCGGACCAGCAAGCCCACGTTCTTGATTTCCAAGAGGCACGGCAATCGGTAAGTAAGAATGCCTTCTTCGCGGAAAGTGCCTGTTCCCACAATTCTCTCAGCCATCACGTTGCCGAAAAATCTCGTATTCGGCATGTACCTATCTGAAGTGATAACGCATACTTCATGTCCCGTCTCCTGTTGTTTCAAGGGCAGGTACAGATCGTTGTACCCAATTTTGGGCTGAAAGTACTGGCTCAAGTGTGCAATCTTCACAGCTTCATCCCAGCGTGCTTGAAGAAGTGCCTTTATCTGATTCGGCGAAGGGTTTTTTGGCTTTGACTATGACATCGCCCGCAAGAAGTGACGGCCAGACTCCCCTGAAACGATGAAAAATACCTGAGCAAGTCACTTCTACGATTTCAAACCCGCCATGTTTGAGGGATTTCATCATAATCTCAGGGGTAAAATTGTGTAGACGTTCCCAATCAACCCCGCATTCGCCGATTCCGCCGGGTGCCGGCAACTTGCCTGCAAGCAGAGCCAGCCTATTCGGCAGAAACGCAAAATTCGAGGCTTGAACAACGAAATGCCCTCCTTGTCTCAAAACTCTTCGGACTTCCGAAATCACTCGGTATGGGTAGACCACGTATTCAAGTGTCGCCAAACTCGTGACTGCGTCGAATGAACCGTTTGGATAAACTAGGTTTTCGTCAACATCGTGTTGCACAAAATGGAAATTGCTTTTGTCTTCTCTTTCGCTGATTTTCTTTTGGGCGTTCATTATCCGAATGGGAGAAACGTCAACTCCGTAGACTTCGGCAAAAATATCCTTCGACATGATGCAGAAGTCACCGTCTCCGCAGCCGATGTCCAAGAGTTTGTTGCCATGTTCCAGAGCATTGTAGACGGTTTGATATCTGGTTCTCTCATAGCGCTTCAGATGCTTGTATAGCCAAGCGAGGGAGCCTTTTTTTTCCTTGTAGCCTCTTCCTCCGTAAATTTCATCGTAAGTAGCTTCTTTCAGATTCTTTTTGCTCAAAATAATCGCCTTGGCTAGCTAGGAGCTGCAAACAACCTAGAGATAGTCACGTATTCTTTCGCGGTAATACTCAACGGTTCTTCTCAGGCCTTCGTCAAGATCTACTTCGGGATTCCATTTCAGGAGGTTCTGAATTTTGCCCAAGTCCAAAGCGATGTCGCCCACTTCGATTGATTTTCTCTCCGGTGGCCATGGAACAAACTTCCACGTGCCGCTGCATGCAATGTTAATTATGAGTCTGACTATGTCGACGAATGTTGTCTCTATGCCTGAACCTACGAAGAAGACTTCTCCGTTCGCCAGGTCGCTTTGAGCTGCCAGTATCATCGAGTCGACAACATCATCAATGTAGATGAAATCCCGCTTTTGGGTTCCTGGTTCATAAACCGTGATCACTTCGTCTTGAAGAGCCATTCTGATTAGATAGTTGACTACGCCATAGCCTTTCTGTTTTACTTGGGCTCGTGGACCGTAAGCGTTTGATATTCTTAGCGACGTGGTTGGGATACCGTAGCTTCGGTAGTATATCAAGTGGTATTTCTCAGCTGCAGACTTGTTTGCGCTGTAAATGTCCATGGAAAATTCTGGATGTTTTTCATCAGCCGGTGAATAATCGATTTTTCCGATCTGTGAGCGCGTTCCCGTAAAGACTATTTTGACATCGTCGTTGAATCTTCTTGCAGCTTCGAGAAGGTTTATTGCTCCTACGCAGTTGATGGCAATGTCGCTGTAAGGATCGTTCATGGAATCGATGTGACTGACCTGTGCTGCGCAGTTGAAGATTACGTCTTGATCCTTCACATATTCTTTCAGCTGGTCAAAATCGCGCACATCAGCTCTCACGTCTCTTATTTTCTCCTTGATTTCTTTGATATTCGCGAGGTTTCCTCCGTACTGCGGCAGCAATGCATCGTAGACTGTTACATTCGCGCCAAGGCTGACCAATCGGTGGGCAAGATTACTCCCTATGAACCCAAGTCCACCTGTAACCAAGACGTTCTGTTGGCTCATCGTTTTGATTGTGGGTTCTTTCTTGTTTGGCATGCTAGTCCCTTGCTTTTTCCAGCACATCAGAGCTTCTTGCCACCCTCTGCAGGATCTTCTCGAATTCATCAGTGACGCCGTTCAGAGTGAATCTCTCCTCAATCATTCTCCGGGCGTTTTCGCCCATTTTAGCCCTCAGCTTCCTGTCGTTAAGAATTGTGGACAACGCGTCTTTCAGCTCTTCAGAACTGTAACTGATTGTGAAACCCGCTTTGTATTCGTCCAGTCCCGGGATAGACGCCTGTTTCGTCACAATTACAGGTGTGCGGGAGGCACATGCTTCTAGGGCGGCTGTTGAGGTTTCCTCATAGTGTGATGAGGGCATGACGAACACGTCTGCGTCAATGTAGGCTTCGATTCTGTCTTTCTCATAGAGTGGTCCAACAAACAAAGCTTTCTTTCCGAGTCTCAGGGTTTCTATAAGCTTCAGCATCGTGGGTTGATATCCATCATCTCTTCCAACAATAATTAGTCTCCAGTCATCGTGAGTTTGAACCAGATGAGAAAAGGAGTCAAGTAGAAGATCGAGACCCTTGTATTTGTGCAATCTTCCTAGGAATAGTATTGCTTTCTCGTTTGAGCCGATGCCGATTTTTCTTCTGAAGCTCCCTTTTGGTGGAAGCCTCTCGAATTCGGACATGTCGATGTGCAGCGGAACCAATCTAGTGTTGGAATCTCTTGCCCCGAATTTTCTTGCTTCCTGCATTTCATGCCCAGTTTGGGCGAGAACAGCTGAGGCGTCTCTCAGTGTTCTGTGACCGTAGAACTGATCAAGTATGAATTTCATTAGTTTCTTAGCATTGCCCGCCCTCGGCAATGTTCCGTAAGGAAGCAGAACGTATGGTGTCCCAAACTTCTGGGCGTAGCGATAGCCCAGCCAGTTGAAAATTGTCCTGAATGAAGCCAGCAGAATTACGTCGTATTCCTTGACGTTTTCTTTAAGCGATTTGCCAAGTCCTTTGGGTACGAAGATCTTGTGATTCCACGCTAGCCACTTGCTCCAAGTCTTTAGGTATGTTACCTTGACTCCATCAATGATTTGTTCTCTCTTGGGAACCTCGTTGTGTGCGTCGAGCACATTGGTTGTGATGACTGTTACTGAATGTCCTCTCCTGACAAGTTCTGATCCGATACCGGACATTACTTTGGGCGGTCCGCCGAATGCCCATGCTGGTGCATAGAATTCGGTGAGCATGAGGACTTTCATGGTGATCTCTGGGAGAAGAACGTTCTTATTGACTCGGTGACTCTTTCGATTTGTTCTTTCGTGAGCTCCGGGTAAATGGGCAAGCTAAGTATCTCATCAGCGGCTCGTTCTGTTCTGGGAAGGGCACCATGCTTCCATCCCAAGTCTTTGTATGCTTTCTGTAGATGGACTGGAATTGGATAGTGGATCAATGTGGTTACATCTCTTCGGTTTAGGAACTGCTGGAGCTGATTTCGTTCTTTGCTTCTGACGACGTACAGATGGTAAACGTGTTTGGCATAGGCTTTCTCTGTTGGGCAAACTACGTTAGTTCCTTGAAGCATCGCGGTGTAGAGCTTGGCATGTTCTCTTCTTTTCTTGTTCCAGTCATCTAGATGTCTCAGTTTCACTCTGAGGATGGCAGCTTGAATTTCGTCCATTCGGCTATTTAGCCCCCTCATTATATGTACGTATCTTGTTTTTTGCCCATAGTTTCGGAGCTGAGAGATTTTTTCTGCGATCTGTCTATCATTGGTTGTGACCATTCCAGCGTCGCCTAATGCTCCCAGATTCTTGGTTGGGTAGAAACTGAAACACCCCGCGTCCCCTATCGTTCCAGCTTTCTTTCCTTTGTACTCAGCGCCATGGGCTTGACATGCATCCTCAATCACGAACAAGCCTTTTCGAGTGGCGCTTTCGACGAGTGGATCCATGTCAACGGGGTGCCCGAACAAATGCACTGGCAATATGGCCTTAGTCTTGCCAGTTATCCTTCTTTGAGCATCGGACACATCCAACCCATAAGTCTGTGGATCAATATCAGCGAAGATGGGTCTTGCACCGGTAAGAGAGACAGCAAGAACAGTTGCGACAGCCGTGTTAGCCACGGTGATAACCTCGTCTCCATCTCCTATGTTGTGGGCCAGCAGAGCAAGATGCAAAGCTTCAAGTCCGTTACCGACACCAATCGCGTATTTCGCACGACAGTAGCTGGCGAATTCTTTTTCAAAAGCCTGCACATTTTCCCCTAAGATGTAGCGGCCACTTTCCAGCACTCGTAGGATTGCTTCATCAATTTCATCTTTGATGGATGTATACAGCATCTTGAAATCATTCATTGGTATTGAGGCAAAGTCCCTGTGTATTGCTGCCGGCTTGGTGATTCGTCCCATGCGTTTTCACTCCCGTTGAGTTGAGGCGAAAATCTCGTACATGCGTTCACCGATCTTTTCTGTTGTCATGTTTGATGAGACGTGTCGTCTGCCGTTTTCCCCAAGCTCCGAAGCGAGCTTTCTGTTTCTGTAGAGTTTGAGAATCGCCCGTACCAAACCAACAGTGTCTTTTTGCCTGACAACCAGGCCTGAATGCGTTGCCTGAACGTAACGGGCGGGCTCACCGTCGGAGATGCAGACTATTGGTTTCCCGTAGGATTGGTACTCAAAAATCTTGGCTGGTAGCCCTTCTTCTACAAAGCTTGCTGGGCTCATTGGCAGTAAGAATGCATCTGCTGATCGGAGTAAGACTGCGAGTTCCTTTCTAGAAAGAAAGTCTGCTTTGAGCGTCACGTTCTCCAGACCCAGACTTCCAACCAGTTGCTCCAGCTCAAACTCCCGCTCACCTGTTCCACGGATCAGAAAAACTATGTCCTTGTGTTCGGAGAGCGAATGTGCCGCTTTCAAAACTGTGTTGAAGTCGTAGCCTATCCCTAAAACTCCTGAATACACTGCTAGGAATTGGGTATTCTTGTTCGAATTTGAAACTGGCGGCTGAGCAGAGGCGATTCCAACTTCAACTACACGGATTTTCTGGCTATTGATGCCATACTTCTCGACTATTCTCCGCTTGTATCCAGGGCTTATAGGGGTTACTGCTTCAGGTATCATGTAGGACAATCTTGCCAGAAAATCGAGAGCCATTTTCACAGGCTTTGACTGCACAATTCCCATCTCGTAGAAGACTTCTGGCCACAAGTCGTCGACGTTTCGAACGATGGGTTTTCTCTTTGTGAGCTTGTAGATCAAAGCTGGAAGGAAAGAGAATAAGTTTGGATTGGCAGCCCAGATTACGTCTACTTCGCCAGTAAATGGCAAAGCGAACAAGGCTGAAAACGCAAATGACAAGTGAAGCAAAACTCTGTTCACAACGCTGTTGTGAGGCAGTGGTGGAATCCAGACCCGTAGAACCTTGATGTTCTCAACTCTTTCCAGTCGTATCGCGTTGTGCTTGTAGTCTGACGGGATCTTCCCATAGGGATAGTGCGGGAAAGCTGCAACTACTGTAACGTCACAGCCCTTCAGATAAAGACCCTTGGCTACATTGAAGGCTCGAGCACTAGCGCCGCCTATGTCGGGTGGGAAATACTGAGCAATGATCAGAGCTTTCATGTTGGCTTAGTCTTTTTCACAGTCTTGCAGTTATTGTCTCTGATTGTCTCTTATTGACTGCCTGTTTTCTGCACTAGTCTAGTAATAGCGTAAAGCGTTATGGCAGTGAAGAGGGCGAAGAGTCCAATTAACGCGAAAGCTACGGATGCTAGAGCAACATTGGTGACTATTCGATGCTCTACTGAATACAGCTGGAGCATGTAGATTCCAAACAGAGCTCCTATCAATAGGCATATGACTCCAGGTATCCCCAGAAATACGAGAGGTCGCTGTTCCACAACCAGCTTTACAACCGACATCACTACACCGGCGCCGTGACTTATGGGATTGCTTGTAGAGGTTCTTTCCGAATCGCTGTAGCTACACTCAGCCGGAACCTCAACGACTGTCAGGCCGTGCTTCTTGGCTTCAATGAGGACCTCTACGCTTACGCCCATCCCGTTCTCGCACAGGCTAAGATCTTCCAACGCCTTGCGGCTGTAGACCCTGAAACCGCTTTGGGCATCGCTCAGATCATGTTTGGAAGTTGCACGAGTCAGTTTCGTGATTGCTTTTATGCCGATTTGCCTGTATCTAGGCATCTGGCTTCGCTTTTCAATTTCCCCAAGAAATCGTGACCCGATGACAACATCAGCCTTGCGCTCAAGTATCGGCACCAGCATCGCTGGGATCTCTCCTGGATTATGCTGCCCATCTGCATCCAACGTGACCATTATGTCTGCATCTAGTGCCTTGGCAGTTCTGAACAGGGTCTGTATGGCTGCTCCATAACCCTTCTTAGTACTATGTGTCGCCACATCTGCGCCAAGCTGGCGCGCTATATTTGCAGTCATGTCAGTTGAGCCGTCATCACACACCACAACTTTGTCCACATGCCTTTGAGCCATCAAAATGGTTCTGGCAATGGTCCTCTCTTCATTGTAAGCTGGAATTGCAGCGACTATGAAGGGCTCTCCATTTCTATTCAGGGATTGCACCAGACTTTGCTTTTGTGCTAAACCGAAACACCGCTATTCAGCTATGAGCAATTAGTATAAAGCTTTTTGGAATTGTGATCCCGAATCAAGCAATGCTCCAATCCAGCCCTGTTGTTAAAATGTAAGCAAGAACTAATTTCAACTGACAGATTCTATTCAAACGTTTGATCAAGAGTGCATGTTCTCAGCTGACTTGGTGCTCGTAGATGGACATTCTGTCGCTACTAAATACAGATACGAAGTGATCCGGAACACTGATTCCATACCAGCCAATGCTTTGATTTCGCCAGGTCAGAAGAGGCTCGTTCCACCATATCATATATATCCGATCATAGCCTAGCATCGAACTGGCTGCCAGAGCCTTTTCAACGTCTCTTACGTAATGAATGGCTGTGTGCTTCTTGTTCAAGTAGAGATCTGACCACCAGAGGAAGGCATGATGCACTAGCAAGCTGGCATTCTCATTCATGTTTTCGTTCAACCATCCAAAAACATCTATAGTAGGCCTTACATCCCGAAGCGGAATGCTATTGTAAAGCGCCGTGGGAGGAAGGTAAGAACTCGTGGTAGGAATAGAAAACACCCCGAACCTGTCAAGAAATGGAGGCACCGTCAAGAAAGCACCCCCGAAAACAACAGCGACAGAGAAGATCGCGATCATTCTTCTCCTAGTGATTTTGACCCTATTCAGGTGCGAAAAATCCGAAACGACGCTTGTGCCACTTGATAACAGCAGCTTCTCGACGCCTCTGGCGGCATAGAATGTGAAAGGATAAACTAGCATGAACATCCATCTGTTCCAAAAATCCAATGCAAAGAATGGGGTTATCAAAGCGTCAAAAGATCCAAAGAGTAACAACAGCGTGCAGGCTTCAAGGGTCTTATTTCTGAAGAAGCCTACGAGAACAAGAGGCAGCCACCATAGATAAAGAATGCCAAAAAGAGAGAAGTTATCCAAGATTAGGTTCAGATAAGATGGATAATACTGAGCAGAATCTGAAACACTCACGTAATTAACCAAGAAAGAAAACCCTGCAGGACTTTGATGAACGATATCTCCAGATTCAAGAACGTTTTCTGGAAAATACCCAGTAGGACGAAAAACAAAAAAGCCCAATAGAAGGACGATCAGAGAGGGAAAGGCAACTGTCAAAAGCTTGCCCGATCTAACCCTGTTATGCTTCAACCAGTCGCTAGAGAACACCGCAAGAACCACCGCAAGAAACAAAACAAAGACAAGCGCGTGGGAAAGAACCAACAACACAGAAAGCCCCAGCAATATCCAATAATTCCTGTTTTTCTGAATCCCTGTGGTTAGGGGCAGTGCGAAAAGAAGAATAGCGGAGCCCAGAAGATTTCTGTGCAGATCCCAAGACAACCGCAAAGAAGCAAGCTGAAGCGCAAAGAAAAACGCGGCAATCAAGCCAGTCTTGATTCTCCAATTCAGCGCCTTGCGAGAAAAAAAGTATATTCCACACACATTCAGCCCAAACAATAGAGGCACAACCAACTTCAGAAGGAGAAAAGGATCCATCTGCACAATTTTGTCCACAGATATCAAGATGCCCTCGTAAAGCCACATTGAAAAAACAGATGCCGAACTGCTCCAGATTACGCCGTTCTTGATTCTCGCCGCATAGTAGACAGTGTCGAAGCCTATTGGATACGGATACGAAAGGATTTCAGGAACCAATCTGATAGTGAAGCCCAGGATGAAAGAAAGAAGAAACCCTTTCCTGTCGTTCATTTCCCCTACTAATGATGACAAACCCATAGAAGACTCATCAATTCCTGTCAGTCAGAAAGGGATTCTGCCTTGGACACTCGCAGCGGAACGGTTATTTTTCCGCTTTTTGGCGTCCTCGTCCACTTCTCTGGTCTTCTCAAAAGTGCTCTAATATGCACATACACGGAGATGAGGGCAAACAGAATCCAGTCTACGTAAAGCAACGGGATGTATATGGCTTTGCTGGGCTTTGACGCCGCAATCATTACCGGAACCAAGAGATTCAACAACAACAAGAGGACGCCAATAACCTGCAAAACTGTAGATCCAGTCACCTGCGACACTCCATAGTTTACGACTCCAACAACAGTCATTATGTAACCTATCAAACCAACGATCAACATAAGAGGGAAAATCAACGTCATCTGAGCGTCAAAAATCCTCCAACTAGGTTTCCTCATCAACCCCTTATGTTTCACTGCGGCCTGCGTGTGTCCTCTGATCCATTTTGCTCGTTGTCGTAAGAATGATCTCAGTTTTGCCGGGGCTTCTCCGCCTGTTTTCACAGGCACATATTTGATTTTGTATCCTCTTCTAGCAAGCCTAACGGAGATTTCCACGTCCTCTGATAAGGCATTCTGATCCCAATATCCTATTTCTTCCAGAACGCTGCGCCTGATGTACTGATTGGTCCCAGACATGAGAACAAAGCCGTTCAGCCTGTCTTTTCCAAGCTGCTGGAGATTATTGATGAAATCACTCAACACAGTCAGCTTTGTCGTCACGTTTTCATCAGGGTTAATCGTCTCAAGTTCCCCTTGAACAGCAGCAACCTCTGGATCATCAAAATAGGGAACTATTCGAGTCAGAACATCCTTTTCCACAATTGCATCAGCATCGTAGACAGCAATTATGTCTCCTGTCGCTTTGCTTGCACCGTAGTTTATAGCCTGAGGCTTACCATTGGTTTCTCCAATGTGATAATACTTGATGAAGTCCGGATGCTTCTCTGCCCATTTGCGACATATTTCGGGTGTGCTGTCTACTGATCCGTCTTCGACTATTATGACTTCCTTGTCAGCGTAATCCAAGTTGGCCAGTGCCTTTAGGAGACGATCTACGACCACTTCTTCGTTCTTGGCTGCAACAACCACCGAAACCTTCACCTGATGGTCATCTGGGGGGTCTGGTGGGTTCGACGGGTTCGCTCGTTTCTTAGGTTGTTTCTGGATGGTTCGCCATCGGAAGAAGCCGACTACGCACGCCGGAGAATTGTAGGCCAGCCAGAAGAGCATTAGAAATACGATCGCG
>Ga0224495_10002126_pt1 | contig 13241 bp, 11 predicted proteins | sample SF_Jul11_sed_USG_FD_168128 | JGI IMG/M metagenome (GOLD analysis project Ga0224495, IMG submission 168128) | Sediment microbial communities from San Francisco Bay, California, United States - SF_Jul11_sed_USGS_4_1 | ecosystem: Environmental > Aquatic > Marine > Sediment | place: USA: California... | reverse complement strand
CGTCTTGTAGTGCTGATTTGTAGGCTGCGTTCAATTCCTCGTCGAGTTTTGATAACTCAGCATCACCGCAGATGAGCTTCTCAACCTTGGTCCCAGCCTTCGCGCAATCAAAGCTCACCGCCTGCGCAAGCGATGCCATCGTCGCCCAGCCAAACAATGTCGCAGCAATCCATGCACTTCGTTTAACGAATCCGTTCATATTTTCACCTTTTCTGCTGATCGTGACTACGCATACCCATGCTGAATCCGACTCTTGCTTACTACTCCTTCGCCTTCTCCAGTTCTTCCACCCGCTTGGCCAGCTTGGCGATCTGGGTCTGCTGGTTGGCATAGACGCTGACGAGTTGTTTTGCAGTGTCGGCCAGTGCTTTCACGGCGATGGTGAGCTCGTCTTTTTTGGAATTGACATGGTCGATGCGCATCATCACCAGTTGTGCGACTTCGTTGGGATTTGAAATGACACGGTTCCGGGTTTGACCGTTGGGTTTGGCTGGCCCGTTAACCTTGTTTTTTGCGGGCTGGGTTGCCGGGCTTTCTACGGATGTGGATTTACTCATGGTTTTGCTTGCTTGGAGTTGGTGGGTAAGTTGATCGTGCGGCGCGAAAATACAGGCGAAGTTGATCTTTGCATATAGTCCGTTCGGACTAATTTCATGTGAGGATTTCATTCTGAAAGGGGGAAATCCCGCCTTGATAGATTTAGCGGGCTGAGGGTTGAATTGAATGGTGCGTGGGGAATTACGTAGCCAGAACCTTGAAACTAAATGAAAAGACTATACATGCAGTCTAGTGTTAGTTACCAGCCGTTCAACGAGGCGTGCTTAATGGGCTTAAACCAAGAGCAGTCTCTTGATCACCATTTGCGGGCGGAATTGGCGTCGACTTTGACCAGGATGCGCTGGACGCATTATCAGAACTCCCCGCTTGACAGGTGTGTCGTTACACGACACAGTCTGCCATGATCAAGACATTCCGGCACAAGGGTCTGAAAACTTTTTCGAAAAAGGGAGCAAGGACGGCATTCAGGCTGCCCATGCTCCACGACTGGCCGCCATGCTGCGGCGCCTGAATGAGACGACCAATGCCCAAGGTATGAACTTGCCGGGTTGGGGCTTGCACCCGCTGAAGGGAAGAGAATTCAAGGGGCATTTTTCGGTTTGGGTAAGCGGCAATTGGCGCTTGACCTTCACTTTTGAAAGCACGGATGCCGTGCTTGTGGATTATCAGGACTATCACTAACAGGAGAATCAACCATGGCACGAATGCACAACCCGCCTCACCCCGGACTGACCCTGCGCGATGACGTATTGCCCGCGCTGGGTTTGTCCGTAACCGAAGCAGCACAACAATTGGGCGTGGCGCGTGTGTCGCTTTCCCGCGTTCTGAATGGCCGCGCCGCTATCTCGCCCGAGATGGCCTTGCGTATCGAGGCATGGCTGGGTGTGGAGCGTGGCGGAGAAGCCCGCCTGTGGCTGGCTGAACAAAGCGCCTACGACTTGTGGCAAGCGCGCAAGGCGGGTGCACCGAAGGTCAAGCGCGCCGAACTGATGGCAGCTTGAACTGCTAATATCGCCAGCCCCACAGCTCAGATCCGTGGACAGGTTTACTGCGCTTATCCCGGGAATAGTCCCTTGGCCACCGCTTGGGCGCGGGAAGTGACTTTGAGCTTGGCCAGGATACGCTGGACGTGGTTCTTGACGGTATTTTCGCTGATCTGCAGCACCTGGGCGATCTCCCAATTGGTTTTGCCCGAGCCCAGCCATTGCAGGATTTCATGCTCCCGTTCGCTCAGGACGGGCATCATTGTGTTAGCAGCAGGCGACTCATCCTTGGGGCCATCCAGCGCCCGGGTCAGGGCCACGTGCAAATGCGGCACCAGCATTTCGAGCAATTCGGCATGGCGCGGGGTGAGCCTGCCGGGTATTCTGGAGAAGACGAAATAACTGGTTGTGCGACTGCGCATATCGCATTGGCCATGAGCGGCCATATTTTCCAGGCCAAATCGCTTGAAGTTTTCCAGCCAGGGTGATTTGACATGTTGCACAGACGCCTCGAACAGGACCGGATGCCGTGTCCTGATCCATTCGGCGACTATCGGGCTGCTGATCAATCCGCCCGGCTGCTGCAGGGTTTTAATATATTCATTTGGGAAGTTGCAGGAAATGAGTTTCTGGATACGGCCGCCGATATTCTCGATCAGGCCGATACCGCAAGCCATCATGCCGTGCGGAAATATCTTCTGCAAGTCGCCGCGCATCCAGGCGCAAAACTCCTCGGGAGTGTTGACTGCAAGCGATGAGTTGATGACGTCAAAGAACGCCGCATGCCTGCGTTCCCTGGCTGGCGGGGGCTGTATGGCAGGCGCAGGCGGAGTGCATGGAGTGTCGCCGGTTATATCGGCATCGGTTCGATTTACGCGATCTAGAGTTTCTTCCAGCATATTGTTGTCATCCAATAACATCGATGAATCGCATCCGGGTTAAGTGTCGCTTCTAAAAATTATAAATCCTGATTGGAATAATGCTTCAGCTCTGCAGGATTTCGTTGCTTTCCCCAACACAAACACTCCAGAAAATCAAAGTGATAATTATGTTTTTTTGATTATACATCTAGGCACAAATGGGTATAACCGGCCAGAAGTATTAATACTTTTGGAAGAGGGAAAACAAAACAATTTCCCAGAATGGCATGGGGACGGGGTGGACTGTCCCGGCTTTCCTGGACAGGATGATCAAGGAAACGCTGAACAAGCTTGGTTTTGCCATTCCCGCAAAAGCGGGAATCTCGCCTAGACACGTTGTAGCGAAAAGGCAGTTTGCGGCAATGGCGAGGGAGCATCGTTTCCGCACCTGCGCTTCGGGCACTGATAACCGATGTCTGCCGCAAGGCGCGCGAATGATCAATCGGGCATATTTTTAGTCTGCTGGCTTTAAATGGCGAGCGCAGGAAATCTGCTTTACAGTGGTATGGGAGTACGTTACATTTTCGCTCAATTCGGGCAATTTAACTGCAAGCATCCAAAAGCAATGAAGAGGGGTCAAGCTTGATCGAAAGTACTTCGCCACCTGTTATCAAGAAACCCATTGTCATTTCCATTGTATGCCCCATGCATAATGAAGAAGAGGTGCTCCCCATATTCTTCGCAAGATTGCTGCCTGTATTGACTCAACTGGGCGAGACTTTCGAAATCATTTGCGTCAACGATGGAAGCACCGATAACACACAGGAAAGTTTATTGGCCTACAGACAGGGCGACGAGCGGATCAGGGTAATAGACCTTTCAAGAAATTTCGGCAAGGAAGCGGCGCTTACCTGCGGCATCGATCACGCACAAGGCGACGCCGTAATACCAATAGATGCGGACTTGCAGGACCCCCCTGAGCTGATTACGGAAATGGTGAAACTTTGGCGCCAGGGTTTCGATGTAGTGCTTGCCCAGCGCACTGACCGCGATGCTGACAGTTTTTTGAAGCGCAAGACCTCGGAATGGTTCTATCGATTGCACAACGCCATTTCCGAACCGGAAATTGTCGCCAATGTGGGTGACTTCCGGCTCATGGACCGGAAAGTGGTGGAAGCACTAAAGAAACTCCCTGAGAGACGCCGCTTCATGAAAGGCCTGTTCGCCTGGGTAGGCTTTCGCCAGGCCATGATTCCTTATAAGCGGGAACAGAGGCCGGCCGGCAAAAGCAAGTTTTCCGGATGGCGGCTATGGAACTTTGCCCTTGAAGGGATAACTTCCTTTTCCACGGCTCCGTTACGTATCTGGTTCTATATCGGCCTTGTGGTCGCCACCCTGGCTTTTATCTATGGCGCAATCATTGTGAGCAAGGTGATCATATTCGGACGTGACACACCCGGTTATGCGTCGATAATTACGATAGTACTGTTTATCGGCGGGATGCAACTCGTGGGACTCGGCGTGCTGGGCGAATATCTGGGGCGAATTTACAGCGAATCCAAAGAGCGCCCGATTTATATCGTTCGCGAGGATTCAAGCAAGGGAAGCTAAAGCGGATTGCCTGGATAGTTATTTGTAAACAAGCTGCCAAATCCCCTGCAATTGTTTGCGTTTGGGAACTTTCAACATAGCAGGCCAATTTTTCCGGATTGATGTTTCCTTGGTTCAAATTCATATTGCCAGCCCTTATCAAGAAACGATGATGATATCTACTTCGGTCCTTCGCTTTGCAGTAGTAGGCGCTACTGCAACGCTCATCCATGTCGCGGTGGCGATTGGATTGATCGAGGGAGAACATTGGCATCCCAGCGTTGCCAACGGGGCGGCCTTCATCGTGGCCAATCTGTTCTCGTATGTGGCCAATACCCGCTGGAGTTTCGAAGCAAAGATCAGCATGAACTCGTGGTATCGATTCGTTACCGTATCGCTCGTCTCGGGGCTGCTGACTGTCGCCATCAGTTGGCTGGTTGCCGCGGCGGGGGGATCCTACATACTGGGTATTATTCTTGTGATCACACTGGTTCCGGCGCTAAACTATATCGGCCACCGCGATTTTACATACAGGTAGCTTTTCCACGGATACTCGGCACGGCTTTGCCGCATGTGGTTCAAAGCTGGGGAGCCTACCTGCCTTGGCGTGTTAAGGCATCAAGATAATATCTTGCATCCCGCAATCGGGGATTTATTTGCAGCGCGGCGGTGAAGGATCGACGAGCTCCGTCCGGGTTCCCGCGATACTGCAGCACCCGCCCGTATTGGACGAGCGCCTGGGTGTCATCAGGCGCAGCAGCAAGAGTGCGTTCCAGCGTCCTTTGCATGTAATTCAGAACTGGCGATTTATCGATGGCGGGCAGAGTGTTCCGGGAACTCCTGACTATTACCGCCGAAATCCGGTCCACGTAGACCAGATCCCAATGTTCATCCATCAGCAGGTAAAGCGTGATCTCCGGGATGCTGTTGACCAAGGGCGTGCGTAAATAAAACACTACGGTATTCACGCCGTATTTTGCAAAAACACCCTGGTAATGCCCGCCGCGTGCGGTCTGGTAGGCGTTATGCACGTCAAAGTCAAGGCAGCGCGGATCGACGAATACCGGATAATCGGGTGCAAGCCGCCAGCCAAGATATCCGCCGTACTCAAAGGCATTGAAGATCGGCGCAGGCGGGCGTTGATCAAGAACAAAGTCGGCGGCATGCACAGGCACATAGTAGGTTTGCTCGGGCCCAAGCTTCCATGCGTTATATTGAAAAATAAAATATCCGATCCCGGACATTGCAACCAGGATCAGGGCCAGCAGCAATGCCCGTGCCCGGGTGATGTAGCGTTCTGCCAGTGCCGAGATATGCGGCATGCCGATCATGAGCGCCATCAATATGAAGAATATCGTGTAGCGAAATGCGTAAAATCCGACCGCAGTGAAGCCCAGCAGCATGAATGCCTGGGAAGACTCGATATGTTCCCTGCGCCTTGCGATCGCAACAAGGATTATCAGCGCCAATGCCAGCACCCCGTAGAATAACAATGGCTGGCCATGAAACCGGGCATACTGGTAGAGGGGAAGGTGCTCGTCTATGCCGAATGCAAATTGGTTTTGCACGATGCCCAGATAGGTTATGAGCACATCGGCCAGCGGATTGAACAAGGAGGCGATCAACGCGAGGGTGCACCACAGGAACAAGCTCCGCAAGCCGCGCCGATCGATACGTTCTACGCCACGCCACCGGTCAAACACGGTGCCTGCCAGCGTGACGATGATTATGACCCAGCCCAGCATGTATCCTGGGTGTAAATTAGCCCATAACATCATGATGAATGGCAGCGCGATCAAGGCGGCAGGACGTATGGATCCGCTACGCAGCTGTTCAATAGCGCTGCGCATATTCATGTATACCAAGACCACGCCAACAAATGAAAAGACTTGCGGCCGCAATTCGTCATAGCGGAAGAGAAGCCACGGCAGGATGAGTATGGCCAAGAGCCCCAATAGCGGGTCAACGCGTGACTTGAGCATCGTGCGCCATAGCAGGGCGTACAGTATGACGAAAATCGTCGCCTTGAGAATTACCAGCCCCCACAGTCCCATGGCGGCATAAGCGCCAAAGTACAACAGTTGCGCCAGCCAGAAACCTTGCAATGTCAGCAGTTGCCAGTAGTTTTTCGGGGCCGTGCCTTGCCCTGGATCGGGGTTATTGATCTGCGTTGTATAAGTAAACGGATCGCTTTCAGGCAATGCGCCATGCTCCCAGATCCACCGTCCGGTGTTGAGGTGCCAGTACATATCACCCAGCCCAACCGGGTTAAAGTGATACAGGAAAAGCGCCGCAAAAACGATGCATGCCAATAAGCGTAGAAATAATTTGCCTGATTGGTAGGCTGGAACGAAAGCAGTCATGAAAAAAATACGGGTTATCCGGAGTGTTGTTTATGCATGGCCTGCAGTCCACGGCCAGGCAAGAGGAATGATGGCGTTAAGAGACAAGCAAAGATAACATACTCCATCCCGTTTCTGCAGGCAGAAATAGCAATCGCATCATCGGCGAAACTGCCGGGCGGCACTTTGCAATTCGCTAGTGTCCGGCCCCGGAAATTACCGGAAGACCCCCTTCGGCGGCCTGTTTCGCCACGGTGGACAATAGCCTGATGGGTGCGAGCCGCCTGCCCTGCAACAACCCAACTCCGATGAATCCCTGTGGACCGTGCAGCCTGAGCTTGCCATCGGGCAATCCGGAGTCCAGCGCCAGCCTTTGCCCCTGTGCAAGGCGCTTGATCTGTACGTCATCTAATTTCAGTTTGGGCAGGTCGGGCATCAGCGATTCGAGTGGCAGCAGGCAGGCATCACGTTCCGCCTCGGTCATTGCCACCAACTGTTGAAGCGTATATGCATCCTTCAAATCGAAATGCGCGATAGCGGTGCGGCGCAATCCGATCAGGTGCGCGCCACAACCGAGTGCCGCGCCCATGTCTTCGGCCAGCGTACGGATATAGGTGCCCTTGCTGCAGCGCACGGTGATGTCCATCTCGTTGCCTGAAAATCCATTCAGCTGCAGTTCGTGGATCACCACGCTGCGCAACTCGCGCTCTATGGTTTCGCCCTTGCGGATGTATTCGTAGAGCGGCTTGCCCTGATGTTTGAGCGCGCTGTGCATCGGCGGGAGTTGCTGTATCTCTCCGCTAAACTTTTTCAGCACCGCATCGACGTCGGCCTTCCCGACTTCTACAGGATGTTCGCTGAGTATCTCTCCTTCGGCATCGCCGGTGCTGGTGGTTTGCCCGAGCCGCAGCACGGCGCGATATATCTTGTCGGCGTCAAGCAACACATTCGAGAATTTGGTGGCCTCGCCGAAACAGATCGGCAGCAGGCCGGTGGCGAGGGGATCAAGCGTGCCGGTATGACCTGCTTTTTCGGCCCGGTACAGGCGGCGTACTTTTTGCAGCACAGAGTTCGAGCTTAGTTCAAGTGGCTTGTCGAACAGCAGCACACCATCCAGATTTCTTCTCCTGAGGTTCATGCAGCCCCTTTGAGCGGAGAAAATGAAATAGTCACAAAGACAACAATTTTCAATGCTTGTCGCTTGCCACAGCCTGATCTATCAACTGCGACAAATGGCTGCCGCGCTCGACCGATGCGTCGTAAATGAAATGCAACTGGGGCATGACGCGCAGCTTGATGCTGTGCGCCAGTTGGCTGCGCAGGTATCCGCTGGCATGGTCCAGGCCCTGCTGCGCTTCCTCGTGCTTGCCATCCAGGCGGGTGAAAAAGATCTTGGCATGTGAATAATCGCCGGCCACTTCCACGCCGGTGATGGTCACCAGGCGCACGCGCGGGTCGTTGATCTGGAGCCGGACCAGTTCTGCTATTTCACGCTGGATCTGCTGGGCGATCCGGTCTGTCCTGGTGAAGTTAGGCATTACAGGGCGCGGGCAACCTCGATGATCTCGTAGGCTTCGATCTTGTCGCCGACCTTGAGGTCGTTGAAATTCTTGACGGACAGACCGCATTCGAAATTGCTCTTCACTTCCTTCACGTCATCCTTGAAGCGCTTCAGCGAGTCCAGTTCGCCATCGTGGATCACCACATCGTCGCGCAGCACGCGCACCTTGGCGCCGCGTTTGACCACTCCTTCCAGAACCATGCAACCGGCAATCGTGCCGACCTTGGAAACGGTGAAAACCTGGCGCACTTCGACCATGCCCATGATGCTTTCCCGCTTCTCCGGGGCCAGCATGCCGGAAAGAGCGGCCTTGATCTCGTCGACCATCGCATAAATGATGTTGTAGTAGCGGATATCCACGCCGGTGGTTTCTGCCAGCTTGCGCGCTGCCGCATCGGCACGCGTGTTGAACCCGATCACGATCGCCTTGGAAGCCAGCGCAAGGTTGATGTCGGACTCGGTGATCGCGCCCACACCGCCGTGGATCAGGTTGACCTTGACCTCGTTGGTGGAGAGCTTCTGCAACGACTGCGCGATCGCCTCGGCAGAACCCTGCACGTCCGCCTTCACGATCAGCGACAAGGTGCGGACTTCGCCCTCGGCCATCTGGTCGAACATGTTTTCCAGTTTGGCCGCCTGCTGCTTAGCGAGCTTCACGCCGCGGTACTTGCCTTGCCTGAACAGTGCGATCTCGCGGGCGCGTTTCTCATCTGCCAGCACCATCAGCTCTTCTCCGGCGGCAGGCACTTCGGACAAGCCCTGTATTTCCACAGGGATGGACGGTCCCGCTTCGCTGACTGCCTTGCCGTTCTCGTCCAGCATGGCACGTACCTTTCCGAATACTGAACCGACCAGCACGGCATCGCCGCGCTTCATCATGCCGGACTGGATCAGCACGGTAGCGACCGGTCCTTTGCCCTTGTCCAGACGCGCTTCGATCACCAACCCCTTGGCGTGCGTGGTGCGCGGCGCCTTCAACTCCAGCACTTCCGCCTGCAACAGCACGCCCTCGAGCAATTGGTCGATGCCCTTTCCGGTCTTGGATGAGACCTCCACGAACATGGAGTCGCCGCCCCAATCTTCCGGCGTCACGCCTTCTGCTGCCAGTTCCTGTTTTACCTTTTCGACATTCGCCTCGGGCTTGTCAACCTTTGTTACGGCTACAACCAGGGGCACGTTACCGGCCTTGGCGTGATGGATCGCCTCTTTGGTCTGAGGCATCACGCCATCATCGGCCGCTACAACCAGGATCACGATGTCGGTCGCCTTGGCGCCGCGCGCACGCATCGCCGTGAAGGCCTCGTGGCCTGGAGTGTCCAGAAAAGTGACCATGCCGCGCGGTGTATCGACGTGATATGCGCCGATATGTTGCGTGATCCCACCCGCTTCGCCGGAAGCGACACGAGTACGGCGGATATAGTCAAGCAGCGAAGTCTTGCCGTGATCGACGTGCCCCATTACGGTTACGACCGGTGCACGGGGTTCGAGCGCCACATTCTGCTGCTCTGCCGCATCGAGCAGATAAGCGTCCGGGTCATCCAGCTTGGCCGCCTTGGCGATGTGCCCCATCTCCTCGACGACGATCATCGCGGTCTCCTGGTCGAGTACCTGGTTGATGGTCACCATCGAACCCATGTTCATCAGCACCTTGATGATCTCCGATGCCTTGATCGACATCTTCTGGGCCAATTCGGCAACGGTGATGGTTTCCGGCACAGCCACTTCATGCACCACGGGCTCGGTCGGCAGGGAAAAGGCGTGCGCGGTTTCCGCGGCAGCCGGTTTGTGGTGCCTGTCATGGCGCGGTGCGCGAACCGGGGATGACCATACTCCCGGTTTCTCGCCGGATTTTATCGGGGTGCGCTTTTTGTGCCCTTTTTCGTCCCAGGGGCTGCTCTTGGTATCTGCCTTGGATTTTTTGCCGGGCTTGACTATCTTGTCGCCGGGTTTTGGTGCGGGCTTGTGCAACGTGCCTTCGGCCAGACTGACCGGCGGGGCAGCAACGACAGGCGCGGCCTCTTCAGCCTTTTTAACTTCTGCGGCGGACTGCTCAGGCTCCGCCTCTTTCCTGACGGTCTTGCGTTTGCTGCGCTCCTGCTTCGCCTGCAATTCGGCAGCTTGGCGAGCCGCCAATTCTGCCTGCAAACGTGCTTCCTCCTCGCGTGCTGCCAGATCCTGTTCGTTCAGAACCTTGGCGGCCTTGCCCTTCTTGGGTGGCGTCGCGGGTTGGGCCGGAGCTGCTGCCTCGGCAGCAGTCGGTGCCACTACACGGCGCTTGCGCACTTCTACCTGTATTGTGCGCGCACGGCCGGAACTGTCGGCTTTCTTGATTTCCGTTGTTTCGCGGCGTATCAGCGTGATCTTCTTGGCAGGTTTCTCGGCGCCATGAGCCTGGCGAAGATGCTCCAGCAACTTGGCCTTGTCCTTCTCGGTCAATGGGCTGGATTCTTCGTCCTTGGCGATACCCGCTGCCTTCAACTGCTCAAGCAGCAAGGCAACCGGCAATCCCAGTTCAGCCGCAAATTGCGCTACATTCAATTTTGCCATTACTTTCCTCTATTCACCCCGTTAAGCAAACCAGGGCGCACGTGCCGTCATGATCAAGGTATTGGCTCGATCACCATCCATGCCGGACAACTCCACCAACTCGTCCACATCCAGGTCTGCCAATTGCTCCTGTGTCGTCACACCCTTGCCAGCCAGGGTGCGCGCAGTCTGCTCATCCATGCCTTCCAGCTTGAGCAGGTCTTCGATACCGTGCTCTACTTTCTCTTCGCTTACTATAGCTGCGGTCAGCAAAGCATTGCGTGCGCGGCTGCGCAATTCGTCCACAGTGGCTTCGTCGAATGATTCGATCTCCAGCATTTCCTCCAGCGGCACGTACGCCACCTCTTCCAGTGTATTGAAGCCTTCCTGCACCAGAATGTCCGCGACCTCTTCGTCCACGTCCAGCTTTTCCATGAACATTTCGCGGGTCTTGGAAAATTCCTCGTTATGCTTTTCACTGGACTGCTCGACCGTCATGATATTGAGTTCCCATCCGGTCAGTTCGCTGGCCAGGCGAACATTCTGGCCGCCACGGCCTATCGCCTGTGCCAGATTCTCCTCTTCGACCACGACATCCATGCTGTGGCGTTCCTCGTCCACCACGATGCTGCTCACTTCGGCAGGAGCCAGCGCATTGATGACGTAAGTGGCAGGGTCTTCTGCCCAAAGTATGATATCCACGCGCTCGCCTGCAAGTTCGTTGGTGACTCCCTGCACACGCGAGCCGCGCATCCCGACGCATGTTCCGATGGGATCAATGCGCGGGTCATGCGACACCACCGAAATTTTCGCGCGTGAACCGGGATCACGTGCGGCACTGACGATCTCCAGCAGCTTCTCTTCTATCTCCGGCACTTCCAGTTCAAAAAGTTTGACCAGCAATTCCGGCGAGGTGCGCGACAGGACCACCTGGGGCCCGCGTGCGCTGCGGTCCACTCGCAGCAGATGCGCCTTGATGCGATCGCCGACACGCAGGTTCTCCTTGGCTATCATCTGGTCGCGCGGCAACAAGGCTTCGATCTTGCCGAACTCGATGATAGCGTTGCCGCGCTCAAGCCGCTTGACCGTTCCCGAAACCAGATGCTCCTTTCGCTCCATGAAATCTGCCAGCACCTGCTCGCGCTCAGCATCACGGATCTTCTGGAAGATAACCTGCTTGGCGGCCTGTGCTCCGATACGGCCGAAATCTATCGATTCCAGCGGTTCTTCAATGAACTCCCCGATCTGTATATCAGGGTTGCGCTTTTGCGCCTCTTCCAGCTTGATGTGCAGGTCCGGTGTCTCGAAGGTCTCGTCGTCCACCACCTCCCAGCGGCGAAACGACTCGTACTCGCCGGTATCGCGGTCAATCTCGACTCGCACGTCGGATTCACCGTCAAAACGCTTCTTGGTCGCAGAGGCAAGTGCAGACTCCAGCGATTCGAACACGACTTCCTTAGACACGTTCTTTTCACGCGACAACGCATCGACCAGCAACAAAATTTCACGACTCATTCTTTTCTCCGGCTATCCACAGATCTGTCCCGGTCTATCACAATTGCCAAGGACAAATATTAAAACTAAAAAGTCGGCACCAGGCGTGCCTTATCTAAATTCGACAATTCGATTGACACCGGATTGCCATCCACATCCAAACGCAGTATTCCATCGCTGACTTCGCCGATGATGCCGGCAAAGTTCTTTCGTCCGTCCATCGGCATGCGCAGCTTGAGCTGCGCCTTCTGGCCGGAAAATCGCACGAAATCGGCTGCTTTCTTCAGCGGCCTGTCAAGCCCCGGCGATGAAACCTCGAGCCGGTCATAGTCGATGTTTTCGACCATGAACAACCGCGTCAACTGATTGCTTACTGCCTGGCAATCTTCCACGGAGATGCCATCCGGCTTGTCGATGAATACGCGCACCATCCCGCGTCCGGACCGTTCAAAATCAACCAACTCATAGCCCAGACCGATAACGGTGCTCTCGACCAGCTTCACCAAATCCATAAGATTACGACCCACAAATAAAAAACGGGCTCGAAGCCCATCTACAAAACGCGGCGCATTGTAGCAAAACTCGCGCCCAAATGAAATAAACTTAAAACAGGTCCTGGTAGCGCACCGTGATCGGGTATCGCCAGTCCTTGCCATAGCTGCGTTCCGTTATGCGTATACCCACAGCAGACTGGCGGCGCTTGTACTCGCTGATGCGGATCAGATGCACAACCCTGCGCACATCTGCTTCAGCATAGCCTTGTGCAATGATATCCGGGATCGCCAGATTTTGCTCGACATATCGCGCCATTATCGCATCCAGTACATCATACGGCGGCAGGCTGTCCTGGTCGGTCTGGTCAGCACGCAGTTCGGCGCTGGGCGGGCGCGTGATGATACGCTCGGGAATCACATGCCCCAGCGTGTTTCGATAATTTGCAAGGCGATACACCAATGTCTTGCTGACATCCTTCAGTACCGCAAAGCCGCCTGCCATGTCGCCGTAGAGGGTGGCATAGCCCACAGTCATTTCGGATTTGTTGCCGGTTGTCAATACCAGCGAACCAAACTTGTTGGATAACGCCATCAGCAAGTTGCCCCGGATGCGCGCCTGCAGGTTTTCCTCGGTGGTGTCCACGGCACTTCCGGAAAAAGAGGGTTTCAGCGCTGTCAAATAGCCCTGGAATATCGGTTCTATCGGAATTTCGTCATAGGGCACCCCGAGAATACTAACCATTTCGCGGGAATCGTCCAGACTGATCTGCGAGGTATACGGCGAAGGCATCATCACAGCGCGGACTTTGTCTTTACCCAGTGCATCTGCCGCT
>Ga0224495_10002124_pt1 | contig 13249 bp, 14 predicted proteins | sample SF_Jul11_sed_USG_FD_168128 | JGI IMG/M metagenome (GOLD analysis project Ga0224495, IMG submission 168128) | Sediment microbial communities from San Francisco Bay, California, United States - SF_Jul11_sed_USGS_4_1 | ecosystem: Environmental > Aquatic > Marine > Sediment | place: USA: California... | reverse complement strand
AAGGCGGGGGTGATGTGCTCGCCGACGCCTGGCTCGCCGGTGCGATGGCATCGAAACAGGGCTGCATTCGCAAGCCCGAGGACGTGAAAGGGCTCAAGTTCCGCTCCGCGGGACCGACCTTCGCGGCGATGTGGCAGGCGGCGGGCGCCTCGATCGTCTCGATCCCGAGCAATGAGGTCTATAACGCGCTGCAGACCGGCGTCGCCGGGGGCACCGACACGAGCTCGGGCAGTTTCGTGTCGTTTCGCATCTACGAGCAGGTGAAATGCCTCACCGCGCCGGGGGACAATGCGCTGTGGTTCATGTACGAGCCGTTGTTGATGTCGAAGAAGAGTTTCGCCCGGCTCGACGCCAAGCAGCAGGAGGTGTTGCGCGCCGCGGGCCGCAAGTCCGAGGCCTTCTTCGCCGAACATGCCAAGGGCCTCGACGACGCGATGGTGAAGGCGTTCAAGGCGCACAACGTGGAGGTGGTAACCCTCACCTCGGACGAATACGACGCCTGGCTGAAAGTGGCGCAGCACAGTTCGTACGCCACCTTCGCCAAGGACGTGCCCGACGGCAAGCAGTTGATCGACGCGGCGCTCAGCGTCAAGTAGGCCGATCGTGGCCAGGCGTCATGGCGGGGCGTCGGCGGCGACGCGCGCGGTGGATCGTTTCATCCGCGCGGTACGCTGGATCTCGACCTGCTTCGGCGTGTTCGCTGCGGCGCTCATCGGGCTCGGCGTGCTGGTGGTATGCCACATGGTGTTCGTTCGTTACGTGCTCAACGAACACACCATCTGGCAGACCGATTTCGTCACCTACAGCCTGATCGCCGCGACGTTCGTCGGCAGCTCGTACGTGCTGATGTTGCGCGGCCACGTGAATGTCAACGTGCTGCCGCATTACCTCGGGGCGCGCGGCCGCTACCGGCTGGCCCTGTTCAGCGCGCTGCTCGGATTCGGTTTTGCGCTCGTCGTGACCGTGCTCGCCGCGCGCTTCTGGTTCGAGGCCTGGGAGAACCGCTGGGTGTCGGACACGATGTGGCGCGCGCGGCTGTGGATCCCCTACAGTGCGATGCCGATCGGCCTCGGCCTGCTGACGCTCCAGTACGTCGTCGAACTGATCGGTCTTGTCAGCGGACGCGATAAACCGTTCGGCATCGGCGAGGAGCCGCGCTCGTGAGTCCGCTCACCCAGGGACTGATCGTGCTCGCGGTGACCCTCGTGCTGCTGCTTTCCGGGGCACCGGTTGCGTTCGCGCTGGGCGCGCTGTCGATCGTGTTCCTGGTGATCTTCCAGGGGTTCGATTCGCTGCAGGTGGTCGCCGAGATGCTCTACGCCGGGCTCAACGACTTCACGCTGGTCTCGATCCCGATGTTCGTCATGATGGGCGCGGCGATCGGCTCGTCTCCCGCCGGCAAGGATCTCTATGAGGCGCTCGACCGCTGGCTGTACCGGCTGCCCGCCGGACTGGTGCTTTCGAACCTCGGCGCCTGCGCGATTTTCGCCGCGCTCACCGGCTCCTCGCCCGCGTGCTGCGCCGCGATCGGCAAGATGGGGATCCCGGAGATGCGCAAGCGCGGCTACCCCGACGAGATCGCCACCGGATCGATCTGCGCCGGCGGCACGCTCGGCATTCTCATTCCGCCGTCGATCACCTTCATTCTCTATGGCATCGCCACCGAAACCTCGATCGGGCGGCTGTTCCTCGCCGGGGTGATTCCCGGGGTGCTGCTCACCGGGCTATTCATGCTGTGGACGATGATCGCGATCGCGCGCAGGGGTTTCCGCTCGCACGCGGTGGATTTCCGCTATAGCTGGAAGGAGAAATTCCAGTCGCTCCCCAAGATCGCGCCGTTCATCGCGATCATCGTCGGCGTCATGTATGTGCTCTACGGCGGCGTGGCGACGCCGTCGGAGGCCGCGGGCGTGGGCGCGGCGCTGTGCGTGGTCTTCGCGGCCGTCATCTACCGCATGTGGCGGCTGCGCGATTGGTGGTCGATCCTGCGCGACACGATGCGCGAATCGATCATGATCCTGACCATCATCGCCGCGGCGGTGCTGTTCGGTTACATGCTCACTTCGCTCTACCTGACGCAGACCCTCGCGCAGGCGATCGCCGACCTGCACGTCAATCGCTGGGTGCTGATGGCGCTGATCAACGTGTTTCTGCTGGTATGCGGCTTCTTCATTCCGCCTGCGGCGATCATCCTGATGACGAGTCCGATCCTGCTGCCGATCATCAAGACCGCGGGGTTCGACCCCGTCTGGTTCGGTGTGATACTTACCATCAATATGGAAATCGGCCTGATCCATCCCCCGGTCGGTCTCAACATCTACATCGTGAATTCGATCGCGCCCGATGTGCCGCTGATGAAGGTGATCCGGGGTACGATCCCCTACGTGCTGTGCATGATGCTGGCGATCGTGATCCTGTCGGTGTTCCCGGAGATCGCGACCTGGCTGCCCGACCGGCTGATGGGCGCGGCGCACTGAGACTCCCGGTCTGGGTGCCGGAGAGGTCAGGGAACCTGCGCGTGCGGCATGCCGATACGTATCACTTCGATGCGCGCCGCGAGGTGGCGCGTGGTGCCGCCGTGCTGCAGGCGACGCGGGCTGGGCAGGATCGCGGCGAGCCACAGCGCCTGCTCGGCGTCGAGCGCCGCGGCACTGCTGCCGAAATGCAGGCGCGCGGCGGCCTCGGCACCGAAGGCCGTCTCGCCCCACTCGGCGACATTCAGGTACAGCTCCAGAATGCGGCGCTTGGACATGCTGGCTTCGATCATGCCGGTGATCACCGCCTCCTGCGCTTTTCGTAGCCAGGAACGCCTGCCCGACAGGAAGAGGTTTTTCGCCAGTTGCTGGCTGATCGTCGAGGCGCCCGCCACGACGCGGCCCTTGCTCTCGTTGATCTCGATGGCTTTCTGGATCGCGTCCCAGTCGAAGCCTTCGTGTTCCAGGAAATGCGCATCCTCGGCGGCGATCACCGCGCGCTTGAGGTGAACCGAAATCCGGTGGTACGGGACCCAGCGGTGTTCGAGCCGCGCGCCGGGCTTGTGGAGGCGCAGCCGCTCCAGCCGGCTGCGCATGAACGCGGTCGACTCCGGATTATGCGACGACCACCACAACACCTGCGACAGAAACCACATCTGCACGATCAGCGCGCTGATGAGCAGCGCACCGAGTGCGATCAACGCCAGTTTTACGGCCAGTCGCCGCGCGCCTCGCATGTGAAAGGCCGCGAAGATCAACCGACTCGCAGCGCGGCGAGCACCGCGCGGGTCGCGGGCCGGACTCCGCGCCACAGGAAGAACGACTCGGCGGCCTGCTCGACCAGCATGCCGCTGCCGTCCGCGGTGCGTACGCCCGCATCGCGCGCGAACGCGAGAAACGGCGTATCGCGCCCGTACATCATGTCGTAGGCGAGCGCCTGCGGCGCGAACAATCCCGCGGGCAACGGCGGCAGTTCGTCGGACAGACCGCTCGAGGTGGCATTGATGACCATGTCGAAGGACTCGCCGGCAAGGTCCGCATAGCCGCAGGCGCCGAGCCGCGCGACGCCCGGATCGCCGGCGACCCGCGCGACCAGGGCCTGCGCCTTCGCGATATCCCGGTTGACGACCACGATCGCCGCCGCGCCGGCTTTCGCGAGCGGCTCGAGTACGCCTTGCGCGGCCCCGCCCGCGCCCATCAACAGTACGCGCCGGCCGCGCGGCGCGACGCCGAGGTTCGCCTCGAGGTCGCGCAGCAGGCCGGCGCCATCGGTGTTGTCGCCCCACGGCGAATCGCGATCGAGGCGCAGCGTGTTGACCGCGCGCGCGGCGCCCGCGCGCACGCTGGTCGACGCGCAGTACGCGAAGGCCTCGCGCTTGAACGGCAGCGTGACGTTGGCACCCCGCCCGCCCGAGGCGCGAAACGCATCGACCGTGCGGGCGAAGCCCTTGAGCGGCGCCTCGATGCGGAGGTAACTCATGCGCTGTCCGGTGGCACGCGCGAATTCGGCGTGGATCCACGGCGATTTCGAGTGCGCGACGGGATTGCCGATGACCGCGTAGCGATCCATCATTCCGTCCAGAGCGTGTCGCCCTGGCCGAAGAACCAGGTTCGGGTGATCACGATGAGATCGGTATCGCGCCGGATATCGGAGGGAAACGGCGCGAAGGGCGCAGCCATGCGCACGATCCTGAATGCCGCCGCGTCCAGCAGCTTGAGGCCCGAAGAGCGGTCGAGCTCCATCGAGTCGACGCGGCCGTCGGGCCTGATCGTCACCGTGAGGCGAAGATTGCCGTAGAGCTTGCCGCGTGCCTGGGCGGGATAGTTGATCGTACCGACGCGCTCGATCTTCATGCGCCAGTCCTCCTCGTATTGCGCGAAGCGGTATTCCGCGGCGCGCGCGCCGATGAATTTCTTGCGCGGCCGCTTCTGGTACTCCTGGTAGCGTCGATTGATCTCCGCTTCCAGGCGCATCGCCGCCAGCGACAGGTCGGACAACTCGCGCCCGGTCTGCTGCGGTGCGCGTTGCGCGGCGGGAGCATCGGGCCGGGTGTCGGGCGAGACCTGCACGCTCCTTGCCTGGTTCGTGGCGGTCAACAGCCGGTCCTGCTGCTTTTCCAGGTGGTCGACGCGGCGCCGGGCTTCGATCAGATCCTTGCCGCGGACTTTCGGCGGCGTCACCGGAAGGGGGGTCATCGCGCGACGCGCCTCGTCCGTGTCCCCGCCGCGATCGAGATTGGCCTGCGCGAGCAACTCGGCATTCACCGGCCGCTCGCGCGTCCGGGCATTGACGAGCGCCACCTCGAGGGTCGAATTGGGTCGATCGAAGCGCAGCCGGTCCGGGATGCTGAAATGCACCGACAGCAGGATCGCGTGGACGACGAGCGAGGCGAAGAACGACCCGATCAATAGCCGGGGCCTGCGCTCGATCCTCTCCCCGGATGCCTGCCGCCGCGGGCCGTAGGCGTAAGTCGCTATCTCGCCGTGCAAATGAGCGCCTCGATATGCGTCATGGGTCGGGACGGCAATTCTAGCCCCGCGGCGCAGCTTCTTCTTCCGACGATGTCACGACCGGCGCAAGATAGGTGCAGGAGACGCTGCGTTCGAGAAGATCGACCGCATCCACGCGCAGACGCACGCGCGTGCCGGGTTCGGCCTGCGGCAGCGAGGGGACCCGCACGACCAGCGGCAACCCCGCGAGCCGTACCAGGTTTTCGCGCAACAGCACCGCATCGATCTCCCGCAGCGCTTCCTGCAGCAGCCAACGCAGGCACCAGTAGGATTCCATCGCCCGCTGGTGCTCGTCGTACCGGGCATAGGTGATTTCGAAGGCGCGCAGCGTGGAGAGCAGCGCATCCGAATTGCGCGCGAAGGGCGCGCGCGCCCCCGACAGGGCCGCCACGAGCTGCCACTGGTTGACCAGGTCGACATAGCGCCGCAGCGGCGAGGTCATCCAGGCGTAGCACGACACGCCGAGGCCCTCGTGCGGCTCGGGATGCACGCTCATTCTCACCTTGCCGTAGCTCTGCACGCGATACAGGGCGGCAATGTCGCGCTCGGCAAGCAGTTCGCCCCAGCTCGTGTTGGCGAGAATCATCAGCTCCGACACCAGCTTGTCGAGCGGCGCGCCGCGCCGGCGCGGAACGATCTCGACGCGTTCGTCTTCGATGCGGAAGTTGTAGTCGAGATTCGAGGTATTCACGCTCGGCTTGCCGCGTTTCGCCTCGAGCGCGAGGGCGAACTTCCACAGCGTGCGCAATTCCTCCTCGTAGGCGAGTCCCGTACGAACGTCCGCTTCGAAGCCCTGGTTCAGGATATCGTAGTCCGCGTGACGCAGGTTGGCGGCGATGCGCACGCGCTCCAGGCGCGAGTGGCGCCCGCGAACCGAGAAGTCGCGTGCCGATACGTCGACATACAGCGATACCACCAGCTGCTCGCTGCCGTGATCGAGCGAGAAACGCTCCACCGCATCGTCGGGCAGCATCGTGAACTTGCGTCCCGGCATGTAGGCGGTGGATAGGCGCCCGCGCGCGATTGCATCGAGCGGCGAGCCGGGCGCGATGCCGAGCGCCGGCGCGGCGATGTGGATGCCGACGCGCCACTCCTCGTCGGAGCTGCGGCGCAGCGAGAACGCGTCGTCGATCTCGGTGGTGCCGAGATCGTCCAGGCTGAACGCCTCGGCCTCGGCGCGCGGCAGCTCGACCGGCTCGGCGGGCGGTTCGTGCGGCGCGAAGCCGGTGCCGCGCGGATAGAACTCGTGCAGGAAGCGGCCCAGATGGTAGGCGTGACTATCGGTCAACCGGTTGCAGCGCTCGAACAGTCGCGCCGGCGTGAGCCCCGTCTCCTTGCACGCCTGCTCGAAGGCCTTGGTCTCGGGTTTGTTTCGATCCGGCGCGTACAGCAGTTCATCGCGCAGTCGCGCGATTTCGTCGGGACATTCGAATCGCACAAGACGCGCCGTCCAGTCGGAGCTGCGCTCGAGCAGCAGGCGCTTCTTTTCCTGTGCCGCGAGTGCCAGCTTGAGAATTTCCTCGGGTGCCGCCTGGTAGCGTCCGCGGCCGCGGCGGTGAAAATAGATCGGCGCCGCGTGCAGCTTGAGGAGCACGCCGGCCGCCTCGAACGGCGCGGGTTCGCGGCCAACGTAGTCGCGCGCCAGATCGCGGAAGCCGAATTCCGCCCCGCCGCTGCACTGCCAGAGAAAGTCCACATCCAGCGCAGCGGCGTAGTCCTTCGCCTGCGCAAGCAACTGCGCGCCCGCCGGTTGCTCGTAGCTCATGAGCACATTGGCCGACTTGATCTTGGCGCGCCTGCCGTGCGGGCTTTCGATCTGCAGCGAGGCAGGCGCTTCGGCGAGCACCGCACCCACCTTGAACTCGCCATCCTCTTCGTAGAGAACGTTCATCGGACGCAGGCCGCCTCAGGCAGCCGAAATGCCGGCGAAGTCGAGGATGCGCGGCAAATGCTCGGGAAAGCTGCGCAGCATATGATCGCCGCCGTCGCGCACGGCCATGCGCGCACCCTCGTATTTGCGCGCCGCGAGGCGCCAGTCGAGGACTTCGTCGCCGGTCTCGAGCAGCAGCAGGTAGCGTTCCGGATCGATGCGTTCGATCGCCATCGAACGCCACTCCTCCAGATGTCCGCGTGTAAGCTGATAGCGCTCTCCCGAGTAGAGGTTTTCCTGGTCCCCCAGATAGCCTTCGAGACCTTCATAGGGAGTAACCGCCGGATTGATCAGCACCGCGCGAAGATTGCGCGTCTCGGCAAACCAGGTCGCGTAGAAGCCGCCGAGCGAGCTGCCGACGAGCGTAACCGGAACCGGCGCGGCCCGGGCGATTTCGGCATCGATGACGCGCACCGCCTCGGCGGGCCGGTGCGGCAGGCCGGGACAGGCGAAGCGCTGCGCGAGGCCGCGGGCTTGCATCCACGACTGCATCAAGCGCGCCTTGTGCGAACCGGGAGAGCTGTTGAATCCGTGCAGGTAGATGATCATCGACGAGGTGCAGGGGAAGACGGCACGCCGCAGCGGCATGCGCCACGCGCCACCCGAGGCGGCGATTGGAGGGGGATTATCGCGCGACGCGCGACGCGCGTCTCACTCGGAGTGCGCGCTATCGGCGGTATCGGGGGCCCGCGCCGAAATCGGGAACAGAAGCAGGTTACGCAGCAGACCGCCGACCGCGACCACGATGAGAAACACCGTTCCTCCCGCCATCAGGGCGAGATAGGTCGCCATGCCCTTCTCGCCCGACTTGACGGTCAGCGCATCGCCGTAGAGCAGGCTCGCAACCACCGCCGCCGCGGCGAGCGCGAGCGCCAGGATCACGACGTTGGACAAAACGAGCCTGACCCGGTTCACGCCGCGCGGATTGGCATGGAAAAATCCCCACACCACGACCGCGACAAGAAAGGCAAGAATCAGAATCATGAAATGCATGGTGTCAGGGTATCCGAATCAGAGTTGTCAAGCTCAATCAAACTACGCCGCGGCGCCCGGGCACATTGATCTGCATCACCCCGCCCGCGCCAGCCGCGCGAGCAGCTTGCCGTGTATGCCGCCGAACCCGCCATTGGACATGATGAGGACCTGATCGCCGGAACGCGCCTCGCGGGCGATCGCTTCCACGAGGGAGTCGATCCGATCGATGCATTGTACGCGCTCGCCCAGCGGCGCAAACACCGGCGCGGCATCCCAGCCCAGCGCGCCGTCAAAGACGAAAACCCGGTCGGCCGCGGTGAGACTTGCCGGCAACGCATCCTTCATCGCTCCGAGCTTCATGGTATTGGAGCGCGGCTCCAGCACGGCGAGCAGTCGCGCAGCGCCGACGCGCCGGCGCAGGGCCTCGAGGGTGACGCGAATCGCCGTCGGGTGATGCGCAAAGTCGTCATAGACGCTGATCCCCGCCACGCAGCCGCGCAATTCCAGCCGGCGCCTGACCCCGGCGAAGCTTGCCAGCGCGGCGCTCGCCTCGGCGGGCGGCACGCCGGCATGCCGCGCGGCGGCGAGCGCGGCAAGCGCGTTCGATCGATTGTGCGCGCCCGGCAGGTTCCATTCCACGCGACCCAGTACCTCGGCGTTAAAGCGCAGTACGAACCCGTCGCCCGACTCCGCGGGCAGCGCTTCCCATTCGCCCGGTGCGTCGAACCGTTCGACGGGTGTCCAGCATCCCATGGCCAGCACGCGCGCCAGCGCCGCGTCGGCGCCGTTGGCGACAATGCGACCCGAGCGCGGAATCGTACGCACGAAGTGATGGAACTGGCGCTCGATCTCGCCCAGATTCGCAAAGATGTCGGCGTGATCGAACTCGAGATTGTTGAGAATCGCCGTCTTCGGTCGGTAGTGGACGAACTTGGAGCGCTTGTCGAAGAAGGCGGTGTCGTACTCGTCGGCCTCGATGACGAAGTACTCCGATTCCGACCGTCGTGCGGAGAACGCAAAGTTGGCGGGCACGCCGCCGATGAGGAAACCGGGATTTCGGCCGGTCTTTTCGAGTATCCAGGCGAGCATCGAAGCCGTCGTGGTCTTGCCGTGGGTGCCGGCGACCGCCAGCACGTGCTTGCCGTGCAGCAGCTGCTCGGCGAGCCATTGCGGACCGGACAGGTAGCGGGCACCCGAATCGAGGATCGCCTCCATGAGGGGGTTGCCGCGCGTGACGACGTTACCGATGACCCAAAGGTCGGGCCGCAAGTGGAGCTGGTCGGGGTGAAAACCTTCGATGAGCTCGATTCCCAGTGCACCCAGCTGATCGCTCATGGGGGGATAGACGTTCGCGTCGCAGCCGGTGACCCGCCAGCCGGCCGATTTCGCGAGCGCGGCAAGCCCCCCCATGAAGGTGCCGCAAATCCCGAGGATGTGTAGATGACCGGCCATGATTTCGTCTGCGCGAGCGCGGGCGGCGATTCTACGCGATGGGCGGCTGCCCGCCGAGGACGGCACGCGGAGGTCGAGCCTGCGCTATGATGCCCACCTCTCCGGTCAGGCCAGCGCGATGAATCGAAAACACTTGCGCCCAGGGGGCGTGCGGCTGCGTATCGCAGCGGCGGCCGCGCGCATCATGGCCGAGGACGGCATCGACAGCTTTGCCCTCGCCAAGCGCAAGGCTGCCCGCCAGCTCGGCGTCGGCGACGAGCGGGCGCTGCCTGCCAACGAGGAGATCGAAGCCGAGTTGACTGCTTATCGGTCGATCTACCAGGCCGCAGAACACTCGGAGCGCATCGTCGAGCTGCGCCGTCTGGCCCTGAACGCGATGCTGCTATTGGAGCGTTTCAGGCCCTATCTCACCGGTGCGGTCCTGAAGGGGATAGCCGGACGCTACGCGGAAATCGACCTGCAACTGTTCCCCGAGAGCGCCAAAGAGGTGGAGATCTTTCTCCTCGATCAGCGTATCCCCTATACGTCGGTCGAGGTGCGGCGTTATTCGGGCGATCGGGTGCGCGCGGTGGCGCAGCTATCGGTAACCTGGGACGAGACTCCGCTGCGGCTCTCGGTCTTCGATCCACGCGATGAGCGGCTTTCGCTGAAGACCTCGCCGAGCGGCAAGATCATGGAGCGCGCCGACATTGCCGAAGTGAGCGCCTTGCTCGGAGCCCCGGACGCACGACGCCGGACAGGCTGAGACGATGGCGATCTCGCGACGCGAGTGGCTGGGTTTATCAGCCGTTGGCGCGGTGGCGGCGGCGGCCGGCGCCCTGGTCGGCCCGATCCTCCTGCAAACGGGCTCCGGTGCGGCGGAACTGATGCGCGCCGGTTTTACCGACCTCGCCGGCCGTCCGCGCAAGCTGACGGAATGGCGCGATCGCGCGCTGCTCTGCAACTTCTGGGCAACCTGGTGCGAGCCCTGTCGCGAGGAAATACCCCTGCTCGGTGACCGACGCGAGCGATATGCCGCCAGGGGGCTAGAAGTTCTTGGAATTGCGGTGGATACGGCGGTGAACGTCGCCAAATTTGTCGAGAAAACGCCCATTTCCTATCCGATCCTGCTGGGGGGATTCGACACCCTGGACTTGATGCGCAGGCTCGGAAACAAGGCCGGCGGACTGCCCTTTACGGTGATCCTGGATAGATCCGGAGTGATTACTTACAGCAAGCTTGGCGCGCTAAAAGAAAGAGAACTTGATTCGCAGCTGGCAGCCATTCTTTGAAGTCGGCACGTCTTAAGAGGAATTAAAACCGGACTTGCGCTAAGATGCGGCGTTCTGTCGCGAAAATGACTAAAAAATCAACATCCACTGGGCGTGTGGTTCTAGTTCTCAATGGACCCAACCTCAACCTGCTCGGTACGCGCGAGCCCGAAACCTATGGGAAGCAGAGCCTGCGCGACATCGAGCAGCGGCTCGCGTCGATTGCCCGGGACGCCGGGATCGTCCTGGAATTCTTCCAGGACAATCACGAAGGAGTCTTGGTGGATCGAATCCAGCAGGCCGGCCGCGACGGTGTCGATTTCATCGTCATCAATCCTGCCGCCTACACCCACACGAGCATCGCGATCCGCGATGCCCTGGCGGCGGTCGGCATTCCGTTCATTGAAGTCCACCTGTCCAATGTCCATGCGCGCGAGCCGTTCCGGCGCAGTTCTTTCCTTTCGGACCTCGCCCTGGGAACGATCTGCGGGCTGGGCAGCCAGGGTTACGAGTTCGCGCTGACCTATGCGCTGCGCAGGCTGAATGCGACGCCGGCGGGTTGACCCGCCCTCTTACTACAAGTGCACGACACAACAACACGGCCGGCTGAGGCTGGTATTCAAGCAAGGGAGTTGCCATGGATCTGCGCAAGCTGAAGAAGCTCATCGATCTGGTACAGGAGTCGGATATTGCCGAGATCGAGATTACCGAAGGCGAAGAAAAGGTCCGCATTGCCAAGAGCTCGGGCGTAAGCGTCGTGCGCGCCGCCCCCGCTGCCGCACCGGCCGCGTATCCGGCCGCGCCCCTCGCGCAGGCGCCCGCGCCGATGGCCGTCGCGGCCATGAACCCTGCGCCCGCCCCGGCGGCCGATGCGGTCCAGGCCGGGCATACGATGAAATCGCCCATGGTCGGAACCTTTTATCGATCGGCGTCGCCCGAATCCAAGCCCTTCGTCGAGGCCGGCCAGACGGTCAAGGAAGGCGACACCATATGCATCATCGAGGCAATGAAACTGATGAACGAGATCGAGGCCGACAAGTCGGGCGTCGTGAAAGCGATCCTGGTGGAAAACGGTCAGCCGGTCGAGTTCGGTCAACCTCTGTTCGTCATTGAATGATCCCCTCTCACCCTTGCGCGCGCCGCGTCGGCGCCAGTCTGGAAGCCCCGTCACGTGTTTGAAAAGATCCTGATCGCCAACCGCGGAGAAATAGCCCTCCGCATCCAGCGCGCCTGCCGCGAACTGGGAATCCGCACGGTAATGGTCCACTCCGAGGCGGATACCGAAGCGAAGTACGTGAAGCTCGCCGATGAATCGGTGTGCATCGGTCCCGCAGCCTCGCGCGACAGCTATCTCAACATCCCCGCCATCATCTCGGCGGCCGAGGTCACCGATTCGGAGGCGATCCATCCGGGCTACGGCTTTCTCTCCGAGAACGCCGATTTCGCGGAAAAGGTCGAAGGCTCAGGCTTCGTGTTCATCGGTCCGCGCCCGGAGAACATCCGTTTGATGGGCGACAAGGTAAGCGCCAAGGCGGCGATGACCAAGGCCGGCGTGCCCTGTGTGCCGGGCTCCGAAGGCGCGCTGCCCGACGATCCGAAGGAAATCGTGCGCATCGCGCGCAGCATCGGCTATCCGGTGATCATCAAGGCTGCCGGCGGCGGCGGCGGTCGCGGCATGCGGGTGGTGCATACCGAGGCGGCACTGCTCAACGCGGTGAATATGACGCGCGGCGAGGCGCTCGCCGCGTTCAGCAACGGTACCGTATACATGGAGAAGTTTCTCGACAATCCGCGCCATATCGAGATTCAGGTGCTCGCCGACGCGCACAGAAACGCGGTGTATCTCGGCGAACGCGACTGCTCGATGCAGCGTCGCCATCAGAAGATCCTCGAGGAAGCGCCGGCCCCCGATCTCCCGGCCAAGCTGCGCGACAAGGTCGGCGAACTGTGCGCCGAGGCCTGCCGCAAGATCAACTACCGCGGCGCGGGAACCTTCGAGTTTCTCTACCAGGACGGCGAGTTCTATTTCATCGAAATGAATACCCGGGTGCAGGTGGAGCACCCGGTGACCGAATTGATCACCGGCATCGATATCGTTCAGGAACAGATTCAAATCGCGGCGGGCGAGAAGCTCTCGTTGCGCCAGAAGGACATCGAGTTTCGCGGGCATGCGATCGAATGCCGCATCAACGCCGAGGACCCGTACAAGTTCACGCCTTCGCCGGGCAAGATCACTTCGTACCATTCGCCGGGCGGGCCCGGCATTCGCGTCGACTCGCATGTGTACGCCGGCTATACCGTACCGCCGTACTACGATTCGATGGTCGGCAAGGTAATCGCCTACGGAGCGAACCGCGACCAGGCGATCCGCCGGATGCGCATCGCGCTCTCCGAGATGGCGGTGGAAGGCATCAAGACCAATATTCCCCTGCACCTCGAGTTGCTGAACGACGGCCTTTTCCTGCGCGGCGGCACCTCTATTCACTATCTCGAGCAAAAGCTCGCCCAGGAGCCGAAGGACACGCAGGTCAAGTAATGTCGTGGGTGGCGCTGAGCATCGAGATCGACGAAGCGCATGCCGAAGCCTTCGGCGACGCGCTGCTCGAAGCGGGCGCGCAGTCGGTGTCGGTGGAGGACGCCGACGCGGGCACCGAGGC
>Ga0224495_10002123_pt1 | contig 13252 bp, 8 predicted proteins | sample SF_Jul11_sed_USG_FD_168128 | JGI IMG/M metagenome (GOLD analysis project Ga0224495, IMG submission 168128) | Sediment microbial communities from San Francisco Bay, California, United States - SF_Jul11_sed_USGS_4_1 | ecosystem: Environmental > Aquatic > Marine > Sediment | place: USA: California... | reverse complement strand
ATCAAGAATAGCCAGATCAGGTTTTTTTTGTATCAATAAATCTTCCAGGTCTGCCCCGTCCTTTCCCAATCCGACGATCTGTATGTCATCAATATCCATGGCGAAAGATAGAATGGCATCCCGTATGGGAAGTTCATCATCAACAATAATAGTTCTGATTTTTTCTTTCATAAACGAGCACTATTCGTATTTATAAATAGATTTATGAATTTTAAAGAAAAACATAGAAATATTCTATGAGGTAGTATATTTCATTTTGTCAATCAAATATTCCTTGTTTTAAATGAATTCACGAAAAAATTTCAGCTTTTAATACATATTTATGCATTATAATGCCACTTGTTCTCTTGAGCGACCGTTAGTTCCTGTATATGCCCGGTAGTTTCATTTTACTTGACAAAATTTATTTTTAATGTATAATCTTGAAAACAACATATTTAATGGTATATTATAAATAAGGAGCCGGTTATGAAACAGTCAACTTTTAAGGTAATTATATTGCTATCCATAGTTTTATTTTCAGGAAACTGTAGTGGTGGGGCATCTTCTGGAGGAAACGCCGGTGATACCACAGCTCCAGCTGATACAATAGCGCCGCCACCACCTTCTGCACCCAATCTCGATGCCGCAGACGATAGTGGAAGTAGCAGCACAGATAATATTACCAATGTCACAACAGCCTTGACCTTTACAGGAACAGCCGAAGCAGGTTCAACTGTTCAGTTGTACAAAAATGGGGTTGCTGTGGGCACGCCTGTAACTGTTTCAGGTGTAATTTACAGCATAAATATTGATATTACATCTGGCAATGGTTCATACAATATCACTGCAACTGCGACTGATGCAGCAGGCAATATCAGCTCGCAATCTGTATTACTGACCGTTACAATTGATACCAATGCACCATCTGCACCAACAGGTTTGAGACTTGACACAGATACTGGAATCAGTGCGACTGACAGGATTACTAAAGATAGTACCCCATCATTTAGTTTTAACACCGTTACCGGTGCAGACACATATTATGCTTACATTGATGGAGTTTTAACATATACAAATGGATATACCACTACAAGTTTCACCTTAACCACATTACAGGACGGACCACACAGTCTAACATTAAAAGCACGAGACCTTGCAGGTAACTACAGTCTTGAGACCGCACCTATTTCGATAACTATAGATACTATTGCACCCCTGGCTCCATCTATACCTGATCTGGATCCACTTGATGATTCTGGTGTAAGTAATACAGATAATATTACTAATGTAATTGGTTTTCTTACATTTAACGGAACAGCTGAAATTGGTTCTGAAGTGACACTTTATCAAACCAATAACAATATTGGCACTTATGTTGCAATAAATGGAGTTTATTCATTTGATATTTCGGTAAACACCTTTAACAATGTCAGCTATACCATGACCGCAGAAGCAACAGACCTTGCAGGTAATATCAGTATTGCCTCTACTGGAATGACACTGACTATTGATATCTCTAATGCAACACCTTCAATTCCAGACCTGATTGCGACAGATGACTCTGGCATCAGCAATACAGATAATCTGACAAATGTAATTGCATATCAGCCATTTATTACATTTACAGGTACAGCGACTGCAGGAGCATCTGTTCAATTGAGAAATATGACTAATACAAACATTGGTCTGCCAGCAATAACAGATGCTGCCGGCACATGGACAATTCAGATCGACTCTATTAATTTCATAGATGGTAGTTATTATTTCACTGCTGTCTCTACGGATATAGCTGGAAATAACAGATATTCCACCTCTACCCTTATCGTAACTTTTGATACGGTGATTGCAACTACCTCTTTGCCAGATTTGGCAGCTGTCGATGATACAGGCATCAGCAATACAGATAATATAACCAGTTTAACAAGTGGATTGACAATTTCAGGGACAGCAGACCCAGATAGTAGTGTACAGTTACAGTTATATGTAGACGGTATTGCAAATGGTACACCATTAACTGCTACATCAGGAACTTGGGGAAAGAACATTGCATTACCGGTACAGGCTGTTGCATATTCTATTACTGCTACAGCAACTGATTCAGCTGGAAATATCTCAACATCATTACCCTTGAATTTGACTATAAGCTCTGGAGCTATTCCGGTAACAATACCCTCAATTCCAGACCTTATGGCTGTTGATGACTCAGGAGTCAGTAACACTGATAATATAACCAATGTAACAACTGCTCTTACTTTTGTGGGCAATGGTACAGTTGGTACCTATGTTCAATTGTATATAAATGGCCTAATCATAGGGCCAGCAGCAATGGTAGATGCTGCTGGTAACTGGAGTATTGATATTGACCTTCCAGCTAATGCAACACCTAATGGTGCAACATATACTATAACTGCAAAAAATATGGATATCGTTGGTAATACCGGATCACCATCTTCTGGGATAAATGTAACTATTGATAATACAATTTTTATATCTGTACCAGATCTTTCTGATGCATCTGACACCGGATTTAGCAGTACCGATAACATTACTGCACTAACCACGGGTCTAAATGTATCAGGTCAATGTAATGAAAACTCAACGGTTCAGATTAATATTGATGGTTTACCTACTGGAGCACCAATAACTTGTCCAATCTTTTGGTCAACAAATCTCTCTTTAGCATCTGGTGCAACTTACTCTGTAACGGCTACAGGTACGGATGTAGCTGGCAACACCATAACATCAACTGCTTTGAGTATCACAATTGATTCTATAATACCGACTATTACATCAGCTCTTACCATGGATACTGACGGCAATGGTTATATCGATCATTACAAAATTACTTTATCGAGAAATATAAAAGATGCATCATTTCCTGGCTATGTTTTGAACAGTATTGGTAATCTTCAAAATACCTGGCTTTTAAGTAATTATGCAAATGTCAGACTCGCACATGGAACAGCTGCACCTGAGGCAGATACAGTTGATGATAATATAATTTATCTGAAATTTAATGAAGGGCCTGTACCCGATACCGGAAATAAACCCGATATTACAACCACAGCAAGCCCTATGTTTGGAAGTATAAACAGTGCGGTAAATATGATATTAACAGGAACTGTAACAGAAACAGACAGCGCAAAGCCTGTACTGGCTCAAGCCCAAAGTCAAGGTGAAACCATTGTAAGAGCATTGTATTCAGAAGCGGTTTTTGCGACTGCTGCAGAAACTGCAGGTAATTATTTAATTACAGGCTTAAATATCAGTGGAGCTGTTATGCAGGCAGGGGCTGGCATGAACAGCGATGCTGTACTTTTGACTACCACGCCACAAACGTATGGTATAGATAACTATACGCTGGTTGCTGCAACCGGTATGATTACAGGTTTGGACAATCTGGTGCTGGCCTCACCACAAAATACAGCCCTCTTTTCAGGATTTGAATCTTTGCTAAGGCTGGTGGCTATTGGTGGCAATGGTCAAATAACACTCTCATGGACCCCGCCAAACGGTATGACTTCGTATAATTTGTACTGGGGAGCATCACCCGGTGTCACAGTAGCTTCTGCAACAGCAGCAGGTAAAAAAATAGCCGGGGTTACCTCAGGATATGTACATTCGGCTCTGACAAACGGAACCCCTTACTATTATATTCTAACCGGAATCAGCGGTTTAAGTGAAAGTGCTCCATCATCTGAAGTGAAAGCAGTCCCTGCGCTATATGGTAATAACTTTTTGTTATACTCTATGAGTACAGCCAGAGAAGGACATACTGCCACAAAACTGCTCGACGGTAAGGTATTGATTACAGGCGGTGCTAGTCACAAGAGTGCGGAGATTTATGACCCGGTTATAAAAAATTTTTCATTAACGACGGGCGCTATGGCAACAGCACGATATTGTCACACCGCAACCCTTCTTTCCGATGGAACTGTGTTAGTTGCAGGTGGCTGGAATACCAGTAGCGCAGAAATCTATGATCCGGTTACAAAAACCTTTTCACCAACAACAGGTGTTATGACAACAGCACGTCCCAGACACACTGCGACACTTCTTACAGATGGAACTGTGTTAATGGCAGGCGGTTATGTTTCTAATGCTGAAATATATGATCCTGTTTCAAAAACTTTTTCTGCAACGACAGGTAATATGGCAACAGCACGGTATGGTCACACAGCCACTCTTCTGACCGATGGAACCGTTCTAATTGCAGGCGGTGATGTTTCTAATGCTGAAATATATGATCCTGTTTCAAAAACTTTTTTTGCAACCACAGGTGTTATGACAACAGCACGAAGAAAATTTCACACTGCTACGCTTCTTGCCGATGGAACAGTACTCATTACAGGTGGAACCGGTGGAATCAATGGTACAACTATTCAAAAAAGTGCAGAAATATATGATCCTGTATCAAAAACATTTTCTGCAACGACAAGTAATATGGCAACAGCACGATCTGCTCACACAGCCTCTCTTCTGACCGATGGAACCGTTCTAATTGCAGGCGGTGATGTTTCTAGTGCTGAAATATATGATCCTGTTTCAAAAACTTTTTCTGCAACGACAGGTAATATGGCAACAGCACGGTATGATCACACAGCCACTCTTCTGACCGATGGTACAGTACTCATTGCAGGTGGATATAACAGTACCACTATGTCAGTTACATCTTCTACTGATATATATAATCCGACATCAAAAACATTTTCTCTAGGTATTATGTTAACTGCCCAAACAAGCCATACAACGACGCTGCTTGACAATGGCAAGGTACTGTTGACCGGCGGTTTGTCTTACGGTATAACGCCTATCTCAAATGCCGAGTTATATGACCCCATTACAAATTCCATATCAAGCCTGCCAGCAATGTCCACTGCCAGATTTATGCATACAGCGACCAAACTAAATGACGGCAGGGTTTTAATTTTAGGTGGACAGACAGGTGCAGGTTTCATTTCAAGTGCTGAAATGTATAATCCGGCAACGAATACATTTACCTCTGCCAATAGTATGAATGGTACTAGATATGGCCATACAGCTACTCTTTTAAACAATGGCAAGGTATTTATTGTGGATGGGCTGGGCAGAGCCACAGAGATATATAATCCAATAACAAATATGTTTTCAGCAGCAGCAAACCTGACCAATGGCAGAGCTGAACATACCGCCACACTTCTCGCTGATGGCAGGGTATTGATTACAGGCGGTATCAGCGGCACAGTTAGTCTTTCCACTGCCGAAATTTATGATCCTGTTACCAATACTTTCAGTGCTCCGATCAATATGGTTTCGGCAAGAACTGGCCATTCTGCGATACTTTTGCCCAATGGCAAAGTATTGATATCAGGAGGCCGTACAGGTGCAAGCTATTATTTAAGTTCGGAGATTTTTGACCCGGTGACCAATGCATTCAGCCCGTCGGCAAATATGGCAACAGCAAGGGCGTCTCACAATGCAGTTATGCTTGCAAATGGTAAAGTACTCATTGCAGGTGGGACGACAGGCGCGATGGAAACAACATCCGCTGAAATTTTTGACCCTGTCACAAACACCTACTCTGCAGTGCCAGGTGGTTTGAATATTGCCCGTTCAGATTTTAGTTCACTACTATTGAACAATGGTAAGGTTTTTCTTTCAGGTGGTGTAAATGGTACAACATATCTGCAAAGCTACGAGTTGTTCCAATAACAAATAAATATAATAGTAATAGACATGGCCTCTCTTTTTGAGAGACTCTGTTTTTAAAAAGGCAATATCCAGGAAAAAACTATGGAACAAAAAATACAAAAAATTCTTCTTCTCTCCATTGCTCTCGCTGCTATCACATGCAAAGGCAGCACAACTAGCCAACCAGGCGAACCCATAACTCCACAAGCGATCTACACAAAAGATGATCCTGGCAACTGGGCAGGCAAAGAGATCGAGCACACACCAAACGTTCAACTCATTGCAGACTCTGATAAAAATAATGTCTTGGTAACAGTTACGCTTATGGATCTATCCGAGTCACACTACATTGAAAAAATATTTATTGCAGATGAGAACGGCAAGCCGTGGCAAGAGAAATACTATCCCCGAAAAGGAATGGAGTCGACTATAGACCCCGAAGTTCTAAAAGCATCAAACAAGATTCCGGGTGGTGTGAAAAATGTTTCTGGAGGAAGAGAGTGGAATGCATCATTTACACTCCCTGTAAACCCGGGAACAATTGCTAAATACAAAATTTATGCCAGATGTTCACAGCATGATCTTTGGGAAGCGCCATTTAAACAATAGTTTCAAAATAAAAAGGAAGGATGGATTATATGAAATTTAAAAATATTTTTATTGTAATTTTACTCTTTAATAAGGCAGTCGCTGGTCAGCAGGCCAATGATTTACAAACAGAGAGAATCGAGCTTCAAAAAGAGATCGGCAAGGTCTGGGATATCACACAAAATGGCAAATACATAAAAATACATATAAATCCTGATGCTGAAAAACCATATACAGACTCGATAATATATTCAAAAAATGGTGACAATATTTCCGAACTCAAGGTAGTTAAAGTATCATTTACATATCTAAATGCAAAAATCATAAGCGGTAAAATAGATAAAAATGACATTGTATTTAAAGAAAAAATAAAAATAATAGCAATCCCAGATAAAAAGGAGACAAAGGTTCCTGTCGAAGGCTATATGAAACATTCAGGGAATGTGTTTCTGGCTCTTGGCCCCAGCCACTATTATAGAAAGGACGGCAATCCATTTACAACCTATGGTCTTACATGGGAAAAAAACTATGGCCCCGTTATTGGTGCTCATGGCTCCATAGAATATGGCCAGATAAAAGTTAATGGTGTTAACAGGTCTGTAATACAGATACCTGATCCTTTAACAGGTTTTTATTATGGCATGATCTCATTAATGTTCAGGCTTTTGCTTATACCTGTAAATGGATTTACTTTCCCCACTCTGGCATGGGTAACTGATGGTTTTCAGATCAGCATTCCACTTGGGCAAAATTTTTTTATTAAACCATATTATGGTACACACTTTATAACATCGTTTCCATATTCAGACTGGCCAAAAAAAGATTTTATTTCTGGCTTGGGCGTAGAAGGAGGAATTAAATTTACAGCAATTGTATATAAAAATACCGGAATTACTTTTCATATTTCAGGGCTTAAATATTTCGGTACAGGTCAATTTGGATATATGGATGAGAGGCGAGGGTATAAAAAATATAGTCTGCTTTTGGTGCAGAGGTTTGGTTATTAACTATTTTATATAAAATGGAGACATTATACCGGTTCGGGTTGTTTAAGTAATTTTCATAAGCTGATTCGGCACTTCACTCACCAGTGTTCTTCATGGCGTCGCAAGGGAGATGCATTACAGGTGCTCGGTGGGCGGCCTTGTTATGATTAAAACTTAACACTCCTTTACAATCTTGAATGAAATATTATTGTGCACATAATATTTTATGTATTTGCGCTGGCCCATTAAAAATATTTTTTTAAAAAGTAGATTAGTAATTTTTATTTTTTTGTATTTCAGTATCGCTTTTTTCTACAAATATGAATGTGAGACTAAATATACGGTGGTTCTTGATCCGGGTCATGGTGGGGCAAGTCTTGAGCCTGTTTCTGTTTATGGTGACAAGTATGATCCTGTATTGAAAAAATATCTGATTCCATATCGTCAGGGGGCTTCATACAAGGGTATTGATGAGGCATTTGTTGTTTATAAAATTGCTTTGAAAGTACAATATTATCTTTCTCTTCTGGAGAGCAGTTCGGGTCGTGAAAAGTTTCTTCAGATTTTAAAAAAATATGACCCCGAGATAAATAAAATTGAGGGTAATGGTTTTAATATTATTCTTTCACGTCCTGAAAGTCTGCCCTTTATAAATAAAACGAAAAGTTTTAAACCTGATCTTTCGGTAGATTATAATGAGCCTTTCAGGCTTTATGATATGCCCCATATTAAAACAGGAAAACGGGTAAAAGGGATTATCAGTTTGATTAATGACCATCAGCCTTATCTTGTTGTATCGCTTCATCTGACAGGTGAATATACCCCCGGATATGGAGGAATGAGTTCGGTAATTTCACCGGGGTACAATACCTTCAAGCTGGCTCTGGATTATATAAACAGTTCGTCTGTTGATAGAAAATCTGTAGAAGCCCGATACAAACGATCATATTATTCTTATGACTGGTTTTATCCCAATTCCAAAAGAACGATTTTTGAGTGGTTTTTATGTGACAGCTGGATCTATTTTACAGGATATCAGTCGCTGGCAAGCGGCATTAAAATAGATAATAAAAAGTTCGCAGGATTAAGAGAGAACTATGTCAGCTGGAGCTACGATGCCGGCTACTGGGAAGGTGGTGCCGGATTAAATGCAGATTTTATAAAAAGCAAAATGCACCCTGATGATTTTACAGGGGCCTACTGGAAAAGAGAAAAATCAGACCCGGAGGCGTGGAGACGTGAAGGCGGTCAGGAGGGGTACGGCGGTGACAATTATTATGCTTCTAATGAAATATTACGATTTGTCAGAAAAGGGCTTCTGGCCAATAAAATTTATTCAGAAGAAAAACTTCCTGTTTTAAGATCGCCTTATGTTTCAACATGGTCTCTACCTACTTATATAAATGCTGTTAATGCTTTCGTGGAACTTGCTTTTTTAAAAAATAATTATGACAGAGAAAGAATGACAAAGTATATCTCTGTTCAGTCTGAAGCTATTGCAGCGGGAATTTATTCTCTTTTTTATGGAACGAGTAATAACAACAAAAAAGATTTTCCTGCTGGTAATGCTGTTGATTTTGCAAAGTATGAAAATTATTCAGAGGGCAATTATTTTAAAATTGTTAAAAAAAAGTAATTTTCACCATAAATTTTTTACCCAGAAATCTTCATTGGAAAAAGTGAGTCCACAACCAGAGCATGTAGGTTCAGTCGAGTTTTTCTGGCATTTAGGGCAGTATTTTTTATGAAAAAAATTTATCTGCTTTTCTGAAGCATCCATTTTAATTTTCATTATCTGCCCATATTCACATTGGCAATCAAACTTCTTTTCTTTACCGCAATAAGGGCAAAATTGATAATGTCGCATGGCAATAAGGTTTCACTCAAGAGCCTCTTGTCAACAACATTTATTTTGATTGCCGGCAATCTGAATATAGTCAAATATATCTATAAAATCTTTTTTTCAGAAGATTATATTTTTTACAAAAATATTTATTTTTCAGAAAAGTTGTTGGCTGGTCTTTTGTTGATCACATGCAAACTGAAATGGTTTTTGAGGCTCTTGACAGGGCCGTAAAAACGACAGGTCTCAAAGCCTGGATTACTTTTTCACTCTGATCGTGGTTTGCAATATTGTTTCAGAATTTTATGTGATGCGTTAAGCGATTATTAATTGATTTCGAGTAGGCCCCTAATAATCAAAATGGACATTTAGGTCAGAATACTTTTTATGTCTGTAACGGCATAATTGCGTTTTTTTTCATATTTAATAATATTTTTTAACCAGATGGGTTGTTTTCGAAAAAAATAATATAAAACAATGTATTATATAATAGGTGCTGATAAAATGAACACCAAAATTAAATCAGAAGGAGACTTTTATGAAATATACCACAATTCAAAGCCATGTAAATTCAAGCAAAGGCAGATCAGATTATGCGGCAAGATCACGGGTGACGAGTCGATTGAGACAAAACCAGATTATTGAAAAAATAGCGTATGGATGTACTTTAACGAAAACAACCATTCTGGCTCTTTTAACCAGGTTGCAGAATGTTCTGATGGAGTATATGGACATGGGTTGCAGTATGAATTCCGGGTTTGTTTCTTTTTTTTATAGTATTCGCGTCGCTTTCACTGCCCCCGATAAGAGCTACAAACCAAACCAGAATTTTAACCGTATTCATGCCCGTGTTGACAAAATGCGCCCTGAGGCGGTTATAGCCTGTAGAAAAAAAAGCAAATCGATGATGAGAAAATTTCAGAGCATCAAAGAAAATTTAATATCTATTTTTTCAGGAGAATATCGGTTCCATACAATGAATAATTACAAAAAAAATAATTTAACAACTGAGCAATATGCCAACCTGACACCAGGTGAAATCGACAATATGGACCGGGGGGTTTCGAAATTCAAACCATTACCAGAGTATAATGAAACCAGGTTTTTTAAAAATAATTTTATATTATTGAATATCACCTGCCGAATACCGCGATATTTTTTCGTTTTACCTGCGTAACTTCAGCCGATGTTTATGAAAAACCATTACTGTGCGTACTTAAAACTTCAATTGAAAAACAGCAAAAAAAAGTCTTTTGGGGGGCAAACTTCACTGAAGTTTTCAAAAACCATTGGCTGGTTTTGACCAAACATCAATTGAAAAACGGTTAAAAACAGCCTTTTTTTGACCAAACTTCAGTGAAGTTTTTCAAAAGTAGTGGCTGGTTTGGGGTAAACATCAGTGAAGTTTTCGAAAACCATTGGTTGGTTTCTAAAAACCATTGGCTGGTTTGGAGTAAACTTCGGCGAGGATTTCGAGATTGTACCAGTCACGAACTTTATTCGCGTTGGCCGAATGAGAAATCTATGGGTTGGTCTGTAGACTATTTACCTCGCATAATAATAGTTAGTCGAAATAATCAATTTAAAATCGAGGCGTTCTATTCGACATCCATGTCGAATGATCATTTTTTCGTATATTCTGTTTTGTTTAAAATAAAAGCATATGAATGTTTTGTTGAACTTCTTTCAGTATTTGATTACTTGCCTTCATAATAAATTGAGCATTTCTTTGACGCCAATCTAAACTTTTTATTTGATCGCACAAGATAGCTCCAGAAATTTCTCCATCAACCTTTACTTCAAAAGGATAATCTTTTATTTTACTTGTTATTGGACAAAATAAGGCTAATCCAACTTTCTCGTTATATTCCTTTGGTGACAATACAATTGCTGGCCTTTTCCCTTTTTGCTCGTGCCCTTTTTGAGGATCAAAGTTCAACCAAACAATATCACCACGGTGAGGTACAAATACCTTGCTCTTTACCATACCTCATTGCCTTGCGATTTGCCGGATGATATTTCTTCATGGATATTTTCAGCATTTATCATTGATAATTTTTCATTTAAATTTTTTCTCTCCTGGGGTAGAATCAATATTTTTCCTTCATCATCGAAAATTTCTACATGAGACCCATTTTCTAAATTTAATTCCTTTGCTATTTGATTAGGTATCCTAATGCCTAAACTATTTCCCCATTTTTGAATAACTGCATCCATGATCTTTTCTCCTGTAGTATAAACATAGTTTATACTTTCATTGTTACGGTGTCAACTATTTTTGCATCTGTATAATTGAATCTGTAGTAGTTACTTATTTTATAAAATTATAACGCCATACAAATTGATTTTAATTTCGGTTGAATTTTTATTTTATGACTTTTTAAAGGCATAATTCTATGAGGTTTCGCGACATCGTAGAGTAGACTCCGGATTCCCTCCACAGGAGTTTCACCGGAGCCCCTCGTCAAACCGTACGTGCGGTTTTCCCGCATACGGCTTTCTTGGGAATTTCATCAGGGCTTTCGCCCACCTTCGGTATCAGGCATTCACAGGAGCAACGATTCCATAAGTTTCAGGGTGGGCTAAGTTTTCTTTTTCAACCCAGCGCCTGAAAGTACTTCGACAAAAGTAATAATTGAATCGTTGACTTTTCCGTTTCTGATGACGATACAGGCGGTCTCTCAAGTAGATGCTCAACTTGCGGCGAGTAATACCCGTATAGCTGACTTCGGCAATGGTGAAATAATTCAGCCACCCCTTTAGCTTGTAGTTGAGCATTTTAACCGTGGTGGTGACATCACGATTTTGGTAAAGAGAAAGTCCTTCACGAATACTGGTCACCAACTTTTGAAAAGCTTCTTTACTCGGATGAACACTTATATAATATTCATCCTCTATAAATCGGCTCCGTCGATTGTGAAACGTAAACACAAGGAAGTTAAACGACTGTTCGCTGAATCTTATCAAACGAGTTTTGTCGGTATTCAACTCAAGTTCCATTCGCTCCAGTATTTTCGATAAAGCGTTCATTACACTTTCATCAATCTTCTTTCCCATCAAAACAAAATCATCCGCATACCTGACAATGTGGACATCCTTAAACACAGAATGTTCCCGCACCAGTTTATCAACCAGATTCAGGTAGATGTTCGCAAGCAAAGGAGAGATAACCCCTCCTTGCGGCGTACCGACCTTATTCCTTTTTCCACCACCCATTTTCCCATCCTCGATTACCGGTGCTTTAAGCCATAACTTTAACAAGTGAATAACATCATTATCACTTATTCGCTGGGCTACCAGTATCAGTAATTTCGAATGAGGGATGGTATCAAAATATTGACTAAGGTCAGCGTCCAGCACCTGAGTCGAACCTGCTTTTAGTTTGGACTTTATCTCCGTAACCGCATTGGCTGCCGACCGCTTTGGCCGAAAACCATATGACGATTCGTCAAAGTCCGCTTCAAAGATTGGTTCGATTACCATCTTGCATGACATTTGCACGACCCTGTCCCTCATCGTTGGAATACCGAGTGGCCGAAGTTTGCCGTTGGCTTTCGGAATGTACACCCGCAGGACTGCTTGTGGGCGGTAGGCCTTTTGTTCGACATCCTTTCTGATCTCTTCCAAAAATACCTCCAAACCATTTTTCTCAATCTGTGCAAATGTCACCCCATCAACACCCGGTGCGCCACGATTGGCCTTCACTCTCTTGTAGGATTCCTCGAGAAAGTATCTCAGACAAATCTTGTCGTACAACCGGTAAAAACGAAAGCCTTTCTCCTGTTTGGCCTTTTGATATAGTTTTCTCTGAAAGTCTCGTACTCTTTGACCAAGCGATTTGTTAGCGGCAGCTCAAATAGCGCGGAAATGTCGAATGCGGAAAGGCATTCGACCACTACCAGATTTTCTGGTAGAATTATCCGCTTTTAGGTTATTATCCAATTTGAATGTACTCCTTTCTTCGAAAACGTTCTTCACAGTAGCGCCCCTTGACCAAGCGAACGATACGGAGTGAGTGAGCGCGAAAATGTCGAAAGCAACAAAAATGCTTTCGACCACTCCGGCGAGGTTGTGTTGTCCTTGCCATCGACATTACTATGGGCGCATCCGACTCCCCTGTCCGCCATCTCTACCTTAGGAAATCCGTTTCCACCGGCAAAGACTGGAGGCGTCAACTCCAGCA